>Ga0307444_1000896_pt1 | contig 13271 bp, 11 predicted proteins | sample SalMarSW160340MG_FD_202145 | JGI IMG/M metagenome (GOLD analysis project Ga0307444, IMG submission 202145) | Salt marsh sediment microbial communities from the Plum Island Ecosystem LTER, Massachusetts, United States - SW1603-40 | ecosystem: Environmental > Aquatic > Marine > Intertidal zone >... | reverse complement strand
GACACCCCATCTCTCCGCCGCATGGCAACACGCCTTCGACGTCGTGACGCCGGATTCCGCGCTCGTCTTCGCCTCCACAGGCGTCGGCTTCACGGTCTATGGCGTGCCGCTGGCGCAAGACTCGGCCGTGATCGACACCGGTCTCGACTTCGCGCTCGGCGAGAACGCGACGGCGGGCGTGTCCTACTCAGGTCAATTCGGCGATCGCGTCACCGACAACGCCGTCAAAGGCCGGCTTACAGTGCTGTTCTAGGGTGTGGGGCGCGCCGCCCTTCGCGGCAGCGGACAGGGGCAAGCCTCACTTACCCTTGCAAATCGGCAATGGCTGCGGCGGGGGCGGCGGATGATCCTTCCTGTATTGGATGATGATCGGCTCCAGGGTTTCCTTCGGCCAGAATTTCGGAGCGTGGATTTGTCTCAAGCAGGCGGCGTTCCAGTACAGCCCTGCGCTCGACAGCGCCTTGCCGGCCTTCACCGCTTGCGCGACCGCGTCGATGTCCTTGGACTCGGGATAGATGTAGAGCGTCGTCGGCTGGTCCTTCACCATCGCGGTGATTTTCGCGGCGTCCGACGGCGACCAGCTGGTGCAGCCATTGCTGCGGCCGCCGGTGTAATTCACCAGCGACCCCCACGCGACGTAGCCCTCCTTGTTCGCATGGGGGTCGTCCGGATCCTTCCTGCGGCACATTCCCCGCAACAAGACCGCGGGGTGCCCGCCGATGGCGCGCGGTCTGGCGTTGCCCGTCTCGCCTTCCCCTTCAAACTGGATGAACGTGCGCAGCAGCGGCGTGGCCTTTCCGCCTGAGCGGTAATAGCCTTTGAAAGAGGTAATCAACTCGTCGGTCACATAGGGGCCACCCATCGTCAGCTTGGACCCCTCCGCATTGCTGAAGTTCTTCGCGCATTGTCTGCCGTTGGCGAAATTCGCGTTGCTTCCCAAATTGCGGCCATTGCCGTAGCCCGACGAAATCGCGCGAAACGACCGGTCGGCTTCGCAGATTACGTAGAACCGGCGCCCCGGGCCGTTGCCGACAGTGCTGGGCCGCGTCGCGTCCATGGCGAAGTAGCAGGGATTTTTGACCGCGCCTGCGCGCACCTTCTGGAGGTAAAGCGCGCGCGCCCTCTGCAAGACCACTTGTGAGATTCGACCTTCGCCATCGCCGATATGGGCCTTCAGCCAAGGCGGAATGTCCGACGCCTGCTCGGCGGCAGGCTCGGCGGCTAACGACCGGGGCACGCCCGACAAGGCGACGATGGCGATGGCGATAAGGCTGGCGATACCGACGATAGCGAGAAGGGGCAATCTGAGCTGCAACGGATCACGTCTCCTGTCGAAGCATTTCGCGGCGGGCCCGATTCGCCTCAAGGGTACCTATTTTCGCGGACTTCCTCCAGGGGGCTGCCCCTATCCGGACAAGCCGTCCCAGGGCGAACGCAGGAGCACCGGCGCGGCCTAGTCCGGCCCGCGCGGCTGCATAGGAGACATCGCGGATCTTCTGTGGCGTTCAGTCTCATTGCCGCCACGAAAAAACCAACATCAAACTAGGGCACTATGGGGGGATTTAGAAAAGGGGTCTGGCGCCGCATCGCCGGAGCTTTCGGGCTCGTCGGCGTGCTTCTCTATACCGCCCTGATCCCGGGCCATTTGGTCTCCCAGACCGTCAGCGCGCTGGTCTCCGCCGAGCTCGGAACGGTCGTCATCTGTCACGACGATGGCGGCGCGCCGGCGACAGACCAGTCCAAATCAAAGCATGGCTGCCCGTTCTGTCACGGCTACGCCGGCTTCCAACTTGCCGCGCTCGGCGGCGGTTTCAGCTTCGTCGCGCCACCTCACGCAGTGGCAGCCTTCACGCCAAGCCGTGACGAGGCCGGCCTAAGACGCGCGACCCTCACCCCGCAAAGCCGCGGACCGCCACAACTCTCCATCTGACATCGCTTGTTTCCTCGTGCCGGTTCGCCAGCGCGATCAGCCTTGTTTGAATGGAGATTTCATCATGCCGGTCAATCGCCGAGCCGCGCTCTGTTGCGCGTTCCTTCTCAACTGCATAGCAGCCCCTGCCTACGCGCAGGAAAGCGACACCTCGTCGAGCGCCGATGCCGTTCCCCCAGTGGAGGTGATTCAGGCTCCCGCCACGCCGCGAAGGTCAACCACAGTGAAGCGGAAAACCACTGCCGCCAGCAGGCCCACGCCGGTGCAGACGTCGACCGTGCCCGTGGCGCCGCTTTCCACCTCGCCAAGCTTCGAGGAGGCGACGGCGATCAGCCGGCCTGCCACGATCTCGTCGAAGGTGCCGAACTTGACGACCCAGCAGGCGGTGACGAGCGACACGGCCCAAATGATGAGTCCCCTTCCGGGCGCGTCCATCTATAGTGCCGGTGGCGTCTCGGGACTGCCCGTGCTGAACGGCCTTGCGGCCGACCGGCTGAACTCCCAGGTCGGGGGTATGAGCCTGGTTGCGGCGTGCGCCAATCAGATGAACCCGCCGCTTTCCTATATCGCGCCGTCCCAGGTAGGCAGCATGACCGTCTATCCCAACCTCGTGCCGGTCAGCGTCGGGGGCGACAGCATCGGCGGCACGATCCTGGTTGACCGGGCGGCTCCGGTGTTCGCCGCGACGGGACAAAAAATCTTCAGCGGCGAGATTGGCTCCTATTACCGCAGCAATGGCGACGCTTTCGGCGGCAATGCGATTGCGACGGCCGCCGTGCGGAATGTCAGCGTGACCTACAGCGGCGCTTACGCGCAATCCGGCAACTACACGGCGGGCCACGGCTTCAAGCCCGCGGGGCCCGCTTTCCCATCGGTCTCGAATCATCCGGTCAAAGCACCGTTTCTCGACGCCGACGAAGTCGGGTCCACTGCCTACCAAGCGCAGAACCACGACATCGCCATCGCCGCACGCGACGAGAACCACCTTTTGCAATTCGATCTCGGCATTCAGCACATCCCCTTTCAGAACTATCCGAACCAGCGGATGGACATGACCGATAACGAAAGCGTCTTCGGCAACCTTCGTTACACCGGCGACTTCGACTGGGGCGTGCTCGAGGCACAGCTCTACCGTCAAAACGTCGAGCACGAGATGAACTTCGGCGACGACAAGCAGTTCTACTATCAAAGCGAGATGGGACTCGTTTCGCCCGGCATGCCGATGGACACCGAGGCGCGCGATACGGGCGGAAAACTCAAAGCCAGCATAGATGTCTCCCAGCGGGATATTTTGCGTATCGGCGGTGAGTTTCAGATTTTCCATTACAGCGACGTGTGGCCACCATCGCCCAAACATCTCCCAGCCGGAGCGATGGCGATGATGGCGCCGGACACCTTCTTCAGTATCAATGACGGCCGCCGCGACCGCTACGACGTCTTCGCCGAATGGGAAGCGACGTGGACCCCGCAATGGACCACGGAGCTCGGCGTCCGCAGCGATACGGAACTGGGACGTGACGGCCGAAGCGATCTATAAGCCCGACGCCACCAAGACGTACTCGTTCGGTTATTCGCAGAAGAGCCGCTCGCCCAACCTCTATGAGCGCTACGCGTGGTCGAATGTCACCATGGCGATGGAGATGATCGGCTGGTTCGGAGACGGCAACTACTATATCGGCAATCTCGATCTGGACCCCGAGGTCGCCCACACGTTGAGCGCGACGGCCGACTGGCATGATGCCAACGGCAAGAACGGCGTGCAGGTCACGCCCTATTACAGCTACGTCTCCGACTTCATCGACGTGCGGCGCTGCCCGACCGGCGTCTGCGGCGCCACGCCGGACGTGATCAACAGCCTGACGGCCAAGGAAGGCTTCGTCTATCTGCAGTTCATCAATCAGGACGCGCAGATGTTCGGCGTCAACTTTGCGGGCCACGTGCTGCTGGCGGAGAATACCGGCTTCGGCACGTTCACGGCGCGCGGGACCGCAGCCTATGTCGAGGGCGAGAACACCGCTACCAAGGACAACCTGTACCACATGATGCCGATCAACGGCACGATCGCGCTCGAGCAGAAGATCGGCCGCTGGACCAACACCATCGAGACCGAGCTGGTCGGGGAGAAGACGCAAGTCTCCCAGGTCAGGAACGAGGTGGAGACAGGCGCCTTTGCCCTGTGGAATCTCCGCAGCTCCTACGCGTGGAACAATCTTCGCGTGGATTTCGGCGTGGAGAATCTGTTCGACACGTTCTACTCGCTGCCGCTCGGCGGGCTCTATCTCGGTCAGGGTGCGACCATGGCGGCCGGCGCGATACCGTGGGGCATCGCGCTTCCGGGCGTGGGCCGCTCCTTCTACGTGGCGGCGAACATGAAATTCTAGGCGGACGCTGCCTGGCGTTACTGGCCGGTGGCGGGGTGCAAGACTGAAACAATTCGCTGGCGATCGCCGCGCGATCGCGTGGTAGCGTCCAGACCATGGACCAGCGAAACGACGTCACAACGCCTTACACGGAGCTCGAGGCACGCTTCGAGGAGCTGCACCAGCTCGGCCACGCCAAGGCGATGCTGAATTGGGACGAGGCGGTGATGATGCCGCGCGGCGGCGGGTCCGCGCGGGGCGAGGCGCTTGCTGGTCTCTCGGCGCTCGCGCACAGGATGCTGACCGCGCCTGACGTCGGCGACCTGCTCGACAGTGCGGACGCGGTTCACGCGCGGCTCGACCCCTGGCAGCAAGCGAATTTGCGCGCCATGCGGCGGATATATTCGCGCGCGGTCGCGCTGCCCGAGGCTCTGGTGCGCGCCAGACAGATCGCCACGGCGCGCTGCCAGCAGATCTGGCGCACCGCGCGCGCGGAGAACGACTGGAACGCGGTCGAAGGCCCCCTCGCCGAGGTGCTGGCGCTAGCCCGCGAGGAAGCTGCCGCGCTCGGAGACACGCTAGGCCTCGATCCTTACGACGCCCTGCTCGACACCTACGAAGAAGGGACGCGGGCGGCCGATGTGGCGAACGTGTTTGGCGAACTCAAGGGATTCCTGCCGGGCTTCATCGACCGCGTGATCGACAGGCAGAGAACGCCTCTACCGCTGCCAGGCCCCTTCTCGCACGAAGGCCAACGGGCTCTCGGCGAAAACATGATGCGCACGCTCGGCTTCGACTTCGCGCATGGACGCCTCGACGTCAGTCACCATCCTTTCTGCGGCGGCGTGCCGGACGACACCCGCATCACCACACGCTACAGCGACGACTATTTCCTGGAGTCCTTCATGGCGGTGCTGCACGAGACCGGGCACGCGCTCTACCAGCAGGGCCTGCCGGCCGCGTGGCGGCGGCAACCGGTGGGGAGGAGCCTCGGCGCTGCCCTGCATGAGAGCCAGTCGCTGTTCGTGGAGATGCAGGTTTCGCGCAGCCGCGCCTTCATGGAGTTCGCGGCATCGCACCTCCGCAACCACCTCGGCGGGCGCCAAGGCGATCCCGCTTGGACCGCAGACAACCTCCATGCCCACGCGATCCAGGTTCGCCGCGACTACATTCGCGTCGATGCCGACGAGCTCACCTATCCGCTGCACGTCATTCTCAGATTCGAGCTGGAGCGCGCGCTGATCGCGGGCGCGCTCGACGTCGCGGACATCCCCGAGGCGTGGAACGAACGCATGACGCGCTATCTCGGGCTCTCGACGAACGGCAATTTCAAGGACGGCTGCATGCAGGACGTCCACTGGTTCTCCGGAGCGTTCGGATATTTTCCGACCTACACGCTCGGCGCTCTGACGGCGGCGCAGTGGTTCGCCGCAGCCTCGGCCGCCCTGCCCGACATCGAGGCGCAGATCGAAGCGGGCGACTTCGCGCCGATACTTGGCTGGCTGCGCCGGGAGATCCACGGGCGCGGACAACTCAAGACCGCGCGGGAGCTCCTCACCGAGGTGACGGGGGAGCCCCTGTCCTTGCGCCATTTCAAGGCGCATCTCGAGCGCCGCTATCTCGGCTGATTGGCGCGAGCAGGTCCTCAGAGACCCGCTTTCACCCTGTCAAAGCAGAAGAAGCCCCGCCCATAAGGCGAGGCCTCCCCCGTTCCCTCGAATTCCCCCCGAAATCCGATTAGGCCATCGGGCCGCCTAAAAGTGGCGAATGTCGGATGGCGTTGGACTTAAGCACAGAAAAAATCTGACTGTTGCTGCCGAGCCACAGTTTCTTCAGCTCCGCCTCATGCGACAAAACGGACCGACAGATTGCTTGTTTGTAATCCGCGGGCACCGCGCGACGGGTGTAAGGAGGACCCGCGATGGGATTTTCCCTCTCCCATCCAGGTTCCCTCCACCCGAACCTCGAAGAAGTCCCGCATCCCCCGGCGGGACTTCTTTTTTTGTACCGCCGCGTCTTTCACTTAGACGTCATTGGAGTCGCGGCGCACTAATGGCGCTCGCATCGATGCCGAGCAACCAGCGGTTCAGTTCCCAGAACGAACCGGCAGACGTGTGCTGCTGGGAATCCAAGGCGTCCAAGTAGCCCATCTTCGCGGTGGTACGCACTTCACTCGGCGACATGCCGTAGGCATGGCGAAAAGCTCGGCTGAACACAGCGTCCCCGGTAAAACCGCAACGGCGCGCGATCGCGCCGATCCGCTCATTGTGGCAGGCCGTGTCGCAGATCGCCGCATCAAGCGGCGCTGCTGAATGTAGTTCCTCACGCCGCCAAGCGGCTCAAACAGGCGATAGAGCGTCGCCCGCGAAACACCAACATGACGCGTCAGGAAATTCGGGCCAAGCTCGGGATTATCAAGATTGGCTTCGACGACGCGGCGCAAAGTCCGTAGCGAGGCCATTGCCAAGGCTTGTGCCGCGGCATCATGCCCATCGGTGCTCGGGCCGACGAACGCAGCGATCAGCGCCGTCGTTCCGCGCGCAGCTGCGCGCCCTTCCTCGAGCGTAAGCCCCGGAGCCTGGGCAAGCAGGGTCTGCAGATGCGAGACCAGAATCGCGTTGAGCGGTGCGCCGCGCGGCAACAGGAGCCCGTGGAGGACATCGACGTCCGGAATCAAGAGCTCCATGACGCTGCGCGGGAGCACGACGCAAATCTGGTTGAAGGGCGTCGTCTGCATCCGGCTGGTCCGCGCCAAGTCGATGATACACACATCGCCGGTCCCGACCTCGATCTCGCGACCGTCGGCCTGCAACAGATAGCCGCCGCTTAGATAGGCTTGAACCAGAAGGTGGTCGATGCCGCTCCGCGCCATGACCTGCGGGCTGCGGTCGAACACGCTGGGCGACGACGTCGAGGAAGAGATCGACAGGTTGCCGAAAGAATACGCCGTGGAGTCAAACGCAAAGGACAACCGGTCCGCGGGGTCAGGGACATCGATTGTAAACATGGGCGAGAGGGCCCAGTTCCAAAGCTCGAAGTCGCGGGTGCTGCCGGCCTCGACGTGAAGCTGACGCGTCACTGGCGCAGGCGACTTGACGGTCAACTCGGCCACGGCCATCCCCCCGAAAGCCTATCGCCCGAGTTTACATACGCCCGTCGCCCCTGTGGGGGAAATTGTGCAATTGATTTGCAGGACGTATCAATTTCTTTGCCAGGTGTCTCAATCTGTTGACACCCAGCCGGCGTGCGATGGACGAGGGCCGGGTGGCAGCGCTACGAATCCAAAAAAGAGCGACGGGTTGGGACCTTGCATGGTGTCCGTTTCCGTTGCGTACCAGGGTCCGGCTGGGCTGCTCGCCAGAGGGCCCAGCCGGATGCCGACCCAGTAGGACTGTCGATGCGGCGCCGGCCGCTCTAGAAGGACGCGCTCTCTTGCAGTGGGTCGTGGGTGATCAGCCCCAGCACCTCGTTGGAGGCGAAGCTCAGCGACATGCCGCGCATGACGCCGGGCACCACGGCGACGTCGTAAAGCTCGCCGATGGCGCCGTCGATGCGGAACCAGTGCACGCACGCGCCCGTATCGAGGTCGATGACCTGCACCCCGCACCACGGTTCGGAATCCGCCTCGGCGAGCTTCTTGTCGAGCGCCAGCCCCTCGAAGCGCTCGTAGCGAGGCTTGGAGAGGCCGACCAGCGCGAACTTGCCGTGGAAGCCGAGCCCGCGCACGAAGCCCGGACAGAAGGCGACGGAATGGAACTTGGCATCGGCCGCCTTCTTTGCCGGCTCGACCCAGCCGAGCTCGCCGGTGCCCGAGTTCAGCACGTACAGTTTGCCATTATACATGCGCGGCGAGTGCGGCATGGAAAGGCCGCCGATGACGATCTCGCCGGTCGCCACGTCGATGACGATGCCGCCGTCGAAGCGGCGGTCGCGCCAGCCGTCGATGGTGTCGGACTTGCTCACCGCCGTGACGTAGCGCGGCACGCCATCCTCCATGGCGAGCCCGTTCAGATGGCAGCGGTCCTCCTTGACGATCTTGGAGACGAAAGGCGGCTTCCACAACGGCGTGAAGCTGTGGCGCGGCGACGGCGTGGCGAGGCAGTTGTAGAGCGTGTTGACGAACACGATGCGCCCGTCCTTGAGCAGGCCGACATCGTGGGCGTCGAGCTCGCCGGTGACGTAAAGCTCGCGCGGCACAAAGCACTTGTCGAAGACGTTGTTGACCTCCTGGTCCGGCTCCAAAACGTTCTTGAACTTGACGATCTGGAACAGGGTGGCGAGCAGCAGCGTCTCCTGGTCGGGCACGCAGATGCCCATGGCCTTGCGGAAGAAGCGCTCGTCCACCAGCAAGCCGCCATCCTTGTTCTGACCGAGCAGGTAGAACTTGCCGGACTGGTAAGAGGAGATGGCTAGGCCGATCTTGTTGGCGCCGAGAAAACCGGAAAGCCCCGGCGACATCGAATACTTGACCTGCTGCTCGGGCGGCACATCGGCTGCGCCACCGGCTGCCTCTTGCGCCGGCGCGGCGCCGCCCTCCTGGGCCGCAGCCACATCCGGCTTTTCCTCGCTCAAGGCCTGCGACGACTCCTCGCTGTGACCGGCCATCCCGCCCCTCAAAATTGATCCGGGAGCACCTTAACAGCCTATGCGCTCTTCACCAGTGCCGTGAAGGGCCGCTTCACCTGGCTGCTTTAGCAGGTGTAGGCGCGGGCAATGCCGTGCTGGGCGACCGTCGGGACCGCGCGGAGATCGGGCGACGCGCCGACCACGCGATTGCGGCCGCCTGCCTTGGCGCTGTAGAGCGCCGCATCCGCGCGCGCGAGAAGTTGATCGACCGTATCGTCCGGCTTGGCTTCACCGACGCCGACGCTCCAGGTGAGCCTGATCTGCCCCTTACCGGTTTCGAACGGCCGCGACGCCAGGCGACGCCGCAAGTCCTCGGCAATCTCGACGGCCTCGCGCAATGAGCGTTGCTCGAGCAAGAGTGCGAATTCATCCCCGCCGAGCCGTCCGGTGACGGCCGCATCGAGACGCGCGGCCTGGGCACAGGCGCGGATCGCCTCGTCACCCGCTTCGTGGCCGTAGGAGTCGTTGATCTGCTTGAAATTGTCGATGTCGAGGAGAATGGCGGACAGGCTGCCATCGGGGACCGTCCGCGCGCGCGCCTCGATTGCCTGCTCGAAGAAGCCGCGCCGATTGCACAGTCCGGTCAGAGGATCGGTGGTGGCGAGACGAAGCAGCTCCCGCTGCATCGAGGCAATGCGCTCGGCGGCACGCAAGCGCGCAAACAGCTCCTCGGCCATTGGCGGCTTGCCGATGAAATCGTCGGCTCCGGAATCCAGCGCCTCGACCAGGTTCCGCTGGTCGTATTGGGACGACATCATCAGCACGTAAATCGGACGCTTGCAGCTCGCGAGCAACCTGGTCTCCCAGCAAAGCTCGAGACCGGTCATATGGGTGAGCTCGGCGGATGTGATCAGCGCATCGATGCGGAGGTCGCGCGCGATCTCTCCGAGAGCTTCACGCTCGTCGGCGAAGGGGACCACCTCGTGGCCGCGCGCTTCAAGCATGCGGGTGACGATCAAGCGCGTGGTGCGGCTCGGATCGACTAGCGCAATACGCATTCGTTGGATTCTCCCCCGTCTACTCAACCAACGCCGTAGTAAAATCCCCTTAAAGTTGCATTAAGCGCGCATCACGGGCATCTGATGATTGTCAGCGGCAGCAAGCAGAACCGTTCGCTGGACTTCCGCTCGCGCCGATAATCTTGCATCGTGTCGACATCGCTAAGTGTCGGAGCCAAGGCGACAATTTTCCCGCGCAAGTTTGCGATCGTGGCGGCGAGCGCGTCTTCCGTCGACCACGGAACGGACGCAAACGGGACAAGTCGTCGCGGCGATCTTTTCAAACCGACGAGCCAATAGCCGCCGTCGGTTGCAGGCCCGAACACCGCGTCGGCCCGCCCGAGCAGCGCGAAGGCGCATGCGATATGGGAGGCGCGGATCGCGGGGATATCGCTGCCGACGATGACGGCAGGGCCCGGCGGCAGACGATCGAATAGGCTTTGCATGCGCCGGCCGAGATCGCCTTCCCCTTGGGGGATGCGCACGAGGTTTCGCGATATGGGCCAACACCTGGCTGCCAGTGCTGTGTCCGGCGTCACTGCAAGATAGGTTCGCCAGCGCGGGTCGGCGCCGAGACGCTGAACGGTGTGGGCAAGAGTTGTGCGGTAGAAGCGGATCGCCGCGACGTCGCCGATCTCGCGCGCAAGACGCCGCTTCACCCGGCCCATGACCGGAAGCTTCGCCATGATGATGAGATGCTGAGCCAAAGAGGGGCGGCGCGGACCGTGTCTGCGCGGCCTAGCCATAGAGGCGCGCGAGCACGCGCGGCGGGACGCGAAGGAAATAGAGCAGCATGAGGCCAAGATTGCGGAAGCCCCGCGAGAGATAGCCTTCGCTCTGATAGCGCTTGGCGCTCGTCACGGCGCGCGACTTGAGGCCGACGAGCTCGCGCCGCTTGAGACGGCGGACGAGATCGACATCCTCCATGAGCGGGATCGAACGGAATCCGCCAAGCCGGTCATAAAGGCTGCGCGAAATGAGCAGGCCCTGATCGCCGTAGGGGAGCGCAAAGAGAAGACAGCGCAAGGCCACCAGCCCTTCCACCAGGCGCGGCATGAACCCGTCATCGTCGAGCACGAAGCGGAAATAGGCGGCGGCCGGCCGGCGGCGCCCGCTCTCCACGCGCTCTATGAAGCTGTCCGCCTCCTCGGCCCAGCCGGGCTCGAGCACCGTGTCCGCGTGAAGGAATAAAAGCCAATCCCCGCGCGCCAACTCAGCGCCGGCATCGAGCTGGGTGCCCCGGCCCCGCGGCGCCACGACCAGATGCGTGCCGGCGGCGTCGGCGATGGCGCAGGTGTCGTCGGTCGACCCGCCGTCGGCGATGATGGCCTCCTGGACCACGCCGTCCACCACGGCCGGGACGAGGGCCGCCAGCGTGTGGACCAATCCGGGCCCAGCATTAAAGGTGGGGATAACCACGGAAATCATGGGCGGACTATAGCGTTTACCTCCCGAGCGGCAATCGCCACATTCCGGTAACGCTGCCTTTGTTCTTGCTTTGTTCTATATCGGACCCTATATAGAACTCATGACCGTGAGCCTTCGAAAGTCCCGCGATCCGGATAGCTTCCCGCACGAGGCGGGCGGCGTCGCCTTCGGCCGGCGCCACGGCCGCGGCGCGCAGACCAATCGCTCCGGGCGCTTCGAGCCGATCGCCTATGAGCCGGTCGACGACGGCTGGGAGTCGCTCGGCGAGCTCGATGCGCTCGCCACCGAAGTCCAGGAGGTGCCGGCGCGGCGCATCATCACCAAGAACCAATCGCCCGATATCGGCTTCGACCGTTCGATCAACCCGTATCGGGGCTGCGAGCATGGCTGCATCTACTGCTTCGCGCGCCCGACCCACGCCTTTCTCGGATTGTCGCCCGGCCTCGACTTCGAGACGAAGCTGTTCGCCAAGACCAATGCCGCCCAGGCGCTGGAGCGCGAGCTCGCCGAGCCGAATTATCGGCCGCGCATGATCGCCATCGGCACGAACACCGATCCCTATCAGCCGATCGAGCGGCGCTACCGCATCATGCGGCGCATCCTCGAAGTGTTGAACGCCACCAATCATCCGGTGGGCATCGTCACCAAGTCGGCGCTGGTATTGCGGGATCTCGACATCTTGCAGTCGATGGCCGAACGCGGGTTGGTCAAAGTGGCGCTGTCGGTGACCACGCTCGACCGCAAGCTCGCCCGCGCCATGGAGCCGCGCGCAAGCACGCCCGAGAAGCGGCTCGAGACGCTGGAGAGGCTGAGTGCCGCCGGCGTGCCGACATCGGTCATGGTGGCGCCGGTGGTGCCCGGGCTGACCGACTCGGAGATGGAGCGCATCCTGGAGCGCGGCGCCACGGCCGGCGCGCGCGAAGCGGGCTATGTGCTGCTCAGACTGCCGCTCGAGATCGGCGATCTATTCGTGGAGTGGCTCAGGGCCAACTGCCCGGACCGCGCCGACCGCGTGCTCTCGCTGATGCGCCAGACGCGGGGCGGCAAGCTCTACGAGGCCAAATGGGGCGAGCGCATGGAAGGCGACGGGCCCTATGCCTGGATGATCGGGCGCCGGTTCGAGATGGCGGCCGGGCGGCTCGGCCTCAACGACGGCAAGGTGGCACTACGCACGGACCTGTTCACGCCCCCTGCCCGTCCGGGCCAGCAGCTCCGCCTGTTCTAGCCGTTTTTCCACACCCCTGCGGCCTAAAGGCCCGAGAGCGTTGCCAAGGGCGCGGCGTTTGGTGGAAAGTCCCGGGTCATGGGACTCCCTGCCGAAGCCATCAAAGGCCCAAGCCTGCCCAGCTTCGACTTCGAGGCGGAGATGATGGACCTGCACGGGCTGCCGGTGGCCGGCATCGACGAGGCGGGCCGGGGCCCGTGGGCCGGGCCGGTGGTGGTCGCCGCCGTGATCCTCAATCCGGACCGCATTCCCGAGGGCATCAACGATTCCAAGATGCTGACGCCCGAGGTCCGGGAGGCGCTCTACGCCGAGATCGTCGCCACCTCGTGCGTCTCGGTCTCCATCGGCCAGGTGAAGCGCATCGACCGCATCAACATCCTGCAAGCGAGCCTATGGGGCATGCGCGCCGCGTTCCGCGGCCTCGAAGTGCCGCAGGCCGCGGCGCTGATCGACGGCAATCTCGTGCCGAAGCGCTTCCCCGGCAAAGCCCGCGCCATCGTCAGCGGCGATGCACTGTCACTGTCGGTGGCGGCCGCCTCCATCATCGCCAAGGTCACCCGCGACCGCATCATGGTGCAGCTCGCGCGGCGCTACCGCCGCTACGGCTGGGAGAGCAACAAGGGCTACGGCACGCCGGAGCATGCGCGCGCGGTGAAGAAGCACGGCGTGTGCACCCACCACCGCAAGTCCTTCGCGCCGGTGGA
>Ga0307444_1000892_pt1 | contig 13301 bp, 8 predicted proteins | sample SalMarSW160340MG_FD_202145 | JGI IMG/M metagenome (GOLD analysis project Ga0307444, IMG submission 202145) | Salt marsh sediment microbial communities from the Plum Island Ecosystem LTER, Massachusetts, United States - SW1603-40 | ecosystem: Environmental > Aquatic > Marine > Intertidal zone >... | reverse complement strand
ACGGTTTAAAATTTTAGTTCGAATCCCGAATGGAGAATGTGGATGGATTCGGCGTTCCGGGTGGCCAGCCAGATATAGCTGAAGCCGAATTCCACGTGTTCGCTGAGCGGGATCATAGCCCCAACATAAAATCGGTTATTCTGAACGGTGTAGATTTTTGTTTTTCCGAAAGTTTCGTTAGCGATGAATGGCTTCAGCTTGAGCTTCCCGATGCTCAATTCGGTTTTCAGTCGAAGCCGCAGGCGGAATCTCAAATGGTCTTCCTTACTCTCTTCCTCGAACTCCCGGATTTCCGTCCGGAAATAGGCATCGAAATCCAGCTTTTCAGCCACCCTGGTTTTCCACCCCACTTCCAATGTAAACCGGTTCTCGTTGTAGACAGTATCTTGATTTTCCATATGGTCTCTTCTATAGAGCGTGGCAAAATAGAAATTTTTGTGGAGCTTGAATACGAATCCACCCTGGATGTTTTTGAGGTACGGATTGAAATAAGTGATGTCCAGGAAACGGGCGTGATGAGAAATTTTCAGGTCCAATCGAGATGAGATGGAGAATGTGACGGTATTCGTCAGCCATGCCTGGCTTGTGTCACAAAATCCGCTTTTCCAGCTAGCAAAAAAAACCAGAAAAAACAAAAGACTTGTTTTCAGGATGAGCCCACGATGGACATGTCGCATAAGTTCGATCATAAGTTCGATATTATATAGCAATTTTGTCCAAGATGACAATGAATTGAGGAGAATTATGGAAAGCCTCATTTTTTTGAGAATAATACAGGAATCTATTGAAAAAAAGGATAATTACAAATAAAATCGACTCTTATGGAAATATATTATCAAGGAGGTTTTATGAGTAACCGAAAAAGACTTTATTGGACAGCGACTATCTTGGCTTTATTCGTTATTGCTCTCGTTTTTGCCGTGTCTCCCGTTCAAGCTCAAAGGGGGAAAAGGCCGCAGAAAATCGAGTCCACAGATCCTGCACTCCGGTTGGAGGGATATGCAAAGCATCTTGAGATGACCGAAAGTTCACCCTTCAACAAGGAGAAGTGGTACCACATCGGACCCAAGAATGTAAGCGGCAGATGCACGGACATCGCTGTCGTCACGCCGAAGGGAAAAAATTACACGGTCTATGTGGCAACGGCATCCGGCGGTGTTTGGAAAACCGTGAACGAGGGAACGACATGGGAGCCGGTATTCGAAAAGGAAGCTTCGACTTCGATCGGCGATGTAGCTATCGCTCCGTCCAATCCCGACATCGTTTGGGTGGGTACTGGCGAGGCCAATATTTTCCGGAGCTCGCAAGCCGGTGTGGGGATCTACAAGTCGACCGATGCCGGGAAGACCTGGAAGCACATGGGATTGGCCGATACCAACACCATCTCACGGATCGTCATTCATCCCGAGAATCCCGATGTCGTTTACGTGGCAGCTTCGGGGCACGAGTGGACAAACAACGAGGAGCGCGGTGTTTACAAGACGACAGATGGCGGTATGACTTGGAAAAAAATCCTGTACATCGACGATATGACCGGAGCCATAGACTTGGTGATGGATCCATCGAACCATGACACCGTATATGCTGCAACCTGGCAGCGTGTGAGAAATAAATGGAACGATCCTCGGAACGAGCCCAATTTTGGGGGAAGCGGAATCCACAAAACCACCGATGGCGGTGCGACATGGAAACCGATAAACAACGGTCTTCCTGCAGCTCAACACAGAGGCCGGATCGGGATCGATCTTTGTCTGACCAAACCCAATGTGATCTACGCTTTTGTGGACAACTATGAGCTGGCACGCGAGTTGACCGAAGAGGAAAAAGCCGACGATTACACGTCCGGATTGGCAGGCATCATCAAAGGGGCTACCGTCTACCGCTCCGATGACAACGGGGAAACCTGGGTCCAGATGAGTGGCCTGACTGAGCAGACGAAAGCCTACATGGAACGTCACTCCGGCACATATGGCTGGGTTTTCGGCCAAATGCGTGCAGATCCCAACGATGAAAACACTATCTACACGATGGGTTTGGGTTTGAATGTCTCCAATGATGGCGGAAAAACATTCCGCGGTCTGAGAGGCATGCACGGCGACCACCACGGGCTCTGGATCGACCCTGATAATTCCAACTACCTTATCAATGTCAATGACGGTGGCATCGTCATTTCCTACGATGCAGGCCTTACCTGGCGGCAGTTCAGAGACAACCTCCCCGTGTGCCAGTTCTTCAACATCAACTACGACATGGATACCCCCTTTCGTGTGTACGGCTCGATGCAAGATCATGGAAGCTACAGAGGCCAAGTGATCAGTGGCGGAACGGATAGATTCGGAAGACAGTTGCAGGGCATCCAGACTGTGGATTTTGATGGGGCGCCGGGCGGCGAAGGCAGCAGCCATGCCGTCGATCCGACAGACCCAACTACTGTCTATTCTGCCGGTTTCTACGGCACCATCAGCCGGAGCGTGCTGGACAAGGATGGAAATTGGCAAACCAAACTCCTCCTTCCCAGGCCCTATCCCGATGAGCCCCGTCTTAGGGGTCAGTGGGTGGCTCCCTTTATCATCTCTCCTCACAATCCCAACATCATCTATCACGGCATGCAGTATTTGTTCATGTCCCGGGATAAAGGCGATTCCTGGGAGAGGATCAGTCCAGATTTGACCCGCAATATCCCATCTGAGTTGGGGGATATTCCTTTCCAGACCTTATTTTCGATCGCCGAGTCTCCCCTCAAGTTCGGATTGATCTATGTGGGTACCGACGACGGAAACGTCCATATTACCAGGGATGGCGGAAAAACCTGGAAAAAAATCATGAACGGATTACCCAACCTGAAATGGGTGTCCAAGATGGTCGCCTCTGCCTATGACATGGGCACGGTCTACATGACCCAGAACGGAAAACGGGATGATGATTTCAATCCCTATATCTGGAAATCCACGGATTTTGGCGAGACCTGGGAAGATATCACGGGTAACATTCCTCTTGGACCGGTTAATGTCATCAGAGAAGACCCGTTCAACGCGAACATATTGTACGTGGCCACGGATGTAGGCGTGTATGTCACCAAAGACGGCGGCAAAAAATGGGATGTACTGGGCGGCAACCTGCCCTCTGTTTATGCACTCGACCTGATCATCCATCCCCGGGACAACATCGTCGTTATCGCCACGCATGGACGTGGCATGTGGGCTATCGATGCCAAAGCCGTCAACGGAGGTCCCCGCAGATTCAGACGATTCTGATAAGTTCTGAAATTCAACCGGAAATTCAAAAGGCCCGTCTATTTTAATTGAGAATAGGCGGGCCCTTTTTTTTGTTGAACATGCAACCATCTGGCATATGATTTCGTCTGCCATAGTGAGGCGAATGAATATTTTAAGTGGGAGGAATCCATGCTTAAAAATTACCTGAAAGTTGCCTGGCGGAATATTGTAAGAAAAAAGGGATTTTCCTTTATCAACATCACAGGCCTGGCCATCGGGATGACGGTCTGTCTTCTCATCCTTTTGTTCGTTCAGTATGAGCTGAGCTATGATACCTACCACAGGAATGCAGAAGATCTGTACCGCTTCGAACGCGGATGGCTCAGCGCCGACGGATCGTTGCGAGGACAATTCGCCTCATTAGCCCCATCTTTTGTGGTTTTTCTGGAAAAGGAATTCCCCGAGATCGAAAACGCCGTGCGCATATTCCCGGTTGACACAACCTTGGTCAGCGTGGGGGACACTCATTTCGAAGAAAAGCGCTTTTATTTCGCTGAAGATGACATCTTCGATGTGTTTTCCATTCCGCTGATTGAAGGAAATCCCGAGACAGCACTGGCACAGCCGGATAGCTTGGTTATCTCCCAGTCGGTGGCAAAAAAGTACTTCCGGGACCAAGACCCGATAGGGAAGCAGATGAAAATCGATCAGACATATATCCTCCAAGTGACTGGAGTGATGGAAGACACCCCTTCCAACACCCATGTCTATTTCGATTTTTTAGCACCCTATCTTGCTCTGAAGGGAATTCAAGGGAACGGTGAGAGGGACTATTTTCACGGAACAAGGAATTTCTCGGACAATGTGACTTTTGCCTATGTCCGGTTTGCCCCGGGGACAGATCCTCATGCTGTCAGGGCCAAAATCCCTGATTTCCTGGACCGTGTATTGGGCACCAGAAAAGACAAGGATGGCAATATCGTTCCTGCCAGCCAGGGGAACACGATCCTCATACAAAAGGTCACCGACATCCACCTTCATTCCCACACGAGCAAAGAGCTGGAAGCTAATGGCGACATCCGGTATGTCAACTTGTTCACCGTCATTGCCCTGTTCGTTTTGATCATTGCCTGCATCAACTTCATGAATCTCTCCACAGCCAGGGCTACACAACGCGCCCGAGAGGTCGGATTGCGTAAGGTCGTTGGCGCCAACCGCCGGCGTCTCACAGCTCAATTTTTGGGAGAGTCTTTGATGGTTGCGCTGCTGGCCATCGTGTTGGCGTTGCTTTTTGTCGCTCTTTTGCTTCCCGCATTCAATGCTTTTACCAACCGGGATATCGGTTTTGGATTGCTTTTCAATCCGATCGGGTTGCTGACGGTTTTGGGCGTTTTTTTCCTGACCGGTCTTGTCTCGGGTTTTTATCCGGCTCTTTACCTTTCAGCTTTCCGGCCGGGGATTATATTGCGTGGGGAACTGACCCGCGGAACCCGTGGAGCCTTGATGCGCAAGGTGCTTGTGGTTTTTCAATTTGCCATATCCGTTGCCTTGATCGTGGGTGTGGGTGTGGTCTACAAACAGATGCAGTTTTTACAAAATGCCGACCTCGGTTTTGAGCGCGAGAATATCGTCTTGCTCCGTGCCGATCAAACGATTAAACAGAATTGGCTGGAATTCAAACAGCAGCTCACCAGCAGTCCCCACATCCTGTTCGCCACTCTATCCAAACGGGCACCCACTGGACGGCTGCTGGATTCTCCGGGTTTTCGGACTGAACTGAACGGCCAGATGCTGACCAGTCCTTTCAGCATGCCGCACAACCGCGTGGATTATGACTTTTTCAAAACCTATGGAATGGAAATCATCGCGGGCCGGGATTTTTCCATCGAATATCCCACCGATGCGAACAAAGCCTTTATCCTGAACGAGACGGCTGTGCGGCAGCTAGGTTTGGAAAGACCGGAGGATGCTGTTGGACTTCCGATGTGGACGATTGCTCCCTTTCTGAGCGGAAATGTAATCGGAGTGGTCAAAGATTTCAACTATGAATCCATGCACAATGAGATCATCCCGATAATCACCTACATCCAGCCTATTCAAGCAAATATGGTTTCTGTCCGGTTTGCCGCAGGAAGGACGCGGGAGGCATTGGAAGATGTAGAAGCTGTTTGGAACCGGTTCAATCCGGAATATCCTTTCCAGTACGACTTTCTGGATGACCGGATAGCCGGACAGTACCTTAACGAGGAACGGATGATGAAGATGTTCGGTTATTTTAGCCTTTTCGCCATTTTTATTGCGTGTCTTGGGCTGTTTGGCCTGGCTTCGTTTATGGCAGAAAAGCGCACCAAGGAAATTGGGATAAGGAAAGTGCTGGGCGCATCCCTTCCGAATATCATGGTTCTTCTTTCCAGGGAGTTTACCCTTTTGGTTTTGGCCGGGAACATCATCGCATGGCCGCTTGCCTATTTTGCCATGCACGCCTGGCTTAAAAATTTTGCCTACCAAACGGGAATCGGATGGGCCGTATTTATTCTTGCGGGTTTTTTGACCTTGGTAATTTCTCTATTGACCGTAAGCTACCAGGCCATCCGAGCGGCTTTGACCGATCCCGCTGTCGCCATCCGCTACGAATAATTACATGAATTATTCATAAAAACTGCTGATACATGCTTTTTCATAAAAACAAATAAATCAAATCGATTTATATCTTTATCAGCAGTTTACCCTCCGGGCGAGCCGATCTCACCGGGTAGGTTGGGTCGGCATCGACTTCATTGCATCCCGGGGTAGGTTGGGACGGGTCGCAGTAGTTCACTATAACTTTATGGGCCACTTCTTTGTCGCCACCGTAATGTTGGGGAGGGGCGGGTTGGCCTCATGAATAATCCAGGAGTGGATTGGCTTGAAATTTCAAAAATAGGGTGGTACCTTATGGGACATCCCCATTTTATAGAAGAGAGAATTGCGATGAAGAGAATTATTGAGATCGCTGCGTTTGTGCTGCTTGCTGGCGTATGCATCACGGCTCTGCTGTTGATGAATGGGGGAGAAGAACAGGGATTCAGTTTTTCCGAAGGACCGGAGATCTCTCTCCGCAATGTGACCCAGACCCGGATTCAATACGGGATCAAACCCAACAACACATTTGACCCGCCCGAAAAAAAGGTGATCAAACCCAAGGAAGTGCACATCTACCACAGCAGGTTTGTCCTGGAAGTCTCCTGGGAAAGAATTGGAACCAAGACAACTCGGAATCTTACGCCCGGCAGACCCTATACTTTTCGCTATGACGAGAACAACCTGATCAAGATCTATGAAGGGTCTCATGGCGATCCGGATGCCGAAGATTTGGCTCCTTATGTGCCCACGCCGATGGAAGTCGTCGCCAAGATGCTTGAAGTGGCAGGAGTGGATAAGGATGATATCGTCTACGATATCGGATGCGGAGATGGACGCATCGTTGTCATGGCGGCAGAGAAATACGGAGCGCGCGGTGTGGGCATCGACATCGATCCGGCGCGCATTGACGAGGCCGAAGAAAATGCCAGAAAAGCGAAGGTGGAACACCTGGTTCGATTCTACCTTGGGGATGCCATGACCATGAATTTTTCGGAGGCGACGGTCGTGGCACTTTACCTGTTGCCCGAATCCAATGCCATTTTGCGTCCGATGTTCGACGAGCAACTGGAACCAGGCGTTATGGTGGTGACTCACAATTACCGTATTCCGGGTTGGGAAGAAAAGGAAATAGATACCTTTTACATGAAGGATGAATGGGACAAGGATCACAGCATTTTCCTCTATAAAAAGTGATAAATATCCTGAAAATTTATGAGCTAAGGAGGAAAGTTACCCTTCCTTCTCCCGTTGAAAATGTTTTTTCTTTTTTCAGCAAGGCCGAAAACCTGAACCTGATAACGCCGCCTTGGCTTTATTTCAAGATTCTGACGCCTCTTCCCATAATGATGAAAAAAAACGCCTTGATCGACTATTCCATCAAGCTTTTTGGGATGAATATGACCTGGCAAACAGAGATAACAGCGTGGCAAGCTCCTCATCGATTCGTCGATAGCCAGCTAAAAGGGCCTTATCGAGTTTGGGAGCACACTCACATTTTCGAGGAAAATGAGGGAGGGACTCAGATGGAAGATGTCATCCGCTATGCTGTTCCCGGATTTGTCCTCTCCCCGCTCGTTCACTTTTTGTTTGTCCGACCTCGACTGGAAAAAATATTTGCGTTCAGAGAACAAAAGATGCTCGAACTTTTCACTTCTCGGGGTACAATATGACCTGGACGTGATTTTCCATGTCGAGATAGGACTTTGCTGCTCCATTGATCACTTCGGTCGTCATACTTTCCAAGGATTTTAGATAATCGAACAAGCTCTCCAGATCTTCACCCTCCAAAAACCTGTAATAGAGCTGGGTCAAAAGCCACCGATTCTGTTTGATTCCTGTCTCAAAATCTCTGTACATGGCCTGCGTGGCGTCCCGAAGCTCGTCCTCAGTCACGCCCTCCTTTTTGAGCTTTTCGATCTCCTGGAATATCACCTTCGTCAGTTCTTCCACCCGGTCAGGATCGGTACCGAAACTGATCGCCACACTGTAAGCAGGTACAGGGATCCTGTCATAGGAGGGGCTAGCCGAGATACTGTAAGTCCCTCCCAAGTCTTCCCTTATCTTGTTGCGCAATCGTGTTTGAAGCACCAGTCCCATCGCCCGTATGGCATTGCGGCTGGCTTGGGTGTATTCGAACGGACCGGTGAAAACGATGGCAACCTGGCTCTGTGGTTCGACTCCTTTTTTGACCGTTTTTTTAATGACTCCTTTCGGAGGACGTATACCGACGTCTTTCCATGATTCTTCTCTATCGAGGGAAGGAAGAGAGGCAACATAACGGGCAACTAAAGGCTCGAGAACCTCTAGATCGAGGTTCCCAACGAATACAAAAATAAAATCGCTGGCGTCTGCGAACCTATCTTTATAAAAATGAAGAGACTTTTCCAGGTCCATTTCTTCCAGTTGTTCCACCGTCAGGGAGCGTACCCTCGGATGGTCTTGTGTCAAAATCCGGCCGAGCGTGTCGTAAAAAACGAATCTCGGATCGGCATTGCGGTTCTCCAAAGCGGCTTTCATCCGGTTTTTCAACACGTCGAACATGGTCACATCTGCACGAGGTGCTGTAAAATAAAGATGGATCAATTGGAACAGGGTTTCGATATCTTTGGGGGAAGCACTTCCCATCAGCCCTTCCTCCCAGTCGCTGATGACCGGCCTCACGTTAACGACCTTTCCTGCAAGTTTTTTCTGGAGATCGAGAGCACTGAACTCTCCCACTCCGCCTGCAGAGATGATTTGCGATGCCGTTCTGGCCGGGATAAAATCTTCATCGCTTGCCAAGGATGTTCCTCCTGGGCTCTGGGCCTGAAACACGATCTCATCTTCTTTGAAGTCCGTGGGCTTGAGGATGACCCGTACGCCGTTGGAAAGTCTCCATTCCGTGATGCCGTAATCATCCAACACCTTTTTTTCGACTATTTCCCCTGCCTCTGGGATTTCACTCATGAGCGGCATTTCGGTCGATGTGTCCTCATACGGAGCGATTTCCATATTCTTTACAGAGTTCAAAACCCCAAGCAGATCTTCTTCGGTCGGGATGGCGAGCCCTTCTTTTTCAGGCGCATTGACCAAAATCACGCGGTTATTTTCGGTAAGCCAATCCTGGCCGATCTTGTTCACTTCTTCCAGGGAGATCTCCGGAATGAAACGCTTGAAGAGTTCGAACTCATACTCGATCCCCGGTATCGGCTCCCCCTCCAAAAAGTTCCTTATGTACTCCGATACATAAAGATTCGAATTGTTTTTTTTCCTTTCTGTGTAGGATCGTTCGATCGATCGGAGTAGCTGGCGTTTTTGCCTGTCCAGTTCTGATGGGGTGAATCCGTGGCGTGTCACGCGTTCCGACTCGACAACCAGAGCCTCCAGTCCCTGCACGATCCCTTCGTCCTTCACTCCTGCATTCAGTACGTAAACCTCCTTGGATCTGACGAACTGTCCCTTTCCCGAAGAGGCGCCCAGGAAGGGGGGATCTTTTTTTTGTGCCAGTTCAACGAACCGTTGGTTCAGCATGCCGTGATAAAGCTGTTCGACGATCATTTGACGGTAAGCTCCGACTGTGCTCATGTCTTGTAGGGGGAGTTTGTGTATCACGGCGACACCGGTGTTCATGGCTTCTTTGTCTGTGGCGATGGCGAACAGGGTTTCCTCATGGTCGGGAACCGGGAAGATGGTCCGTGGACGCGGATCCTTCGCTTCGGGGAGTCGGGAAAAATGCTCGATGATCAATGGTTCGACTTTGGCGCTATCGAAATCTCCGACAGCGACCACGGCCATCAGATCGGGACGGTACCATTCCCTGTAGAATCTTTTCAAAACATCATGTTCAAAATTTTCGATGATTTCCTTTTTTCCGATGGTCAATCGGTCGGCATAATGGGAACCTTTAAATATGACCGGAAATTGTTTGTCCATCATTCTGGCCCCAGCACCTCGTCCTAACCGCCATTCCTCGATGATGACACCCCTCTCTCTGTCGATTTCCTCGTTCTCAAGCGAAAGCGCTTGTGTCCAATCGTCAAGAATCTGGAATGCCTTTTCCATGACTTCTTCTGATTCTGTAGGAATCTGCAGCATGTAGACGGTCTCGTCAAAGCTTGTGTAGGCGTTCAGGCCTGGACCGAATCGCATGCCTATGGATTCCATGAATTCGATCAACTCATGTTTGGCAAAATTTTTTGTTCCGTTGAATGCCATGTGCTCCAAAAAATGGGCCAGGCCGAGCTGGTCATCATCTTCGAGTACCGAACCGGCATTGACGACCAAACGGAGCTCTGCCCTGTTTTCCGGCTTTTTATTCTCCCGGATATAGTAGCGAAGCCCGTTGGCAAATTGGCCTATGGTGACCTTTGGATCGATAGGGATCTTCTGGTCGAGCCGTGTCGTTTTTACGTCTTCTGGGACAACTTTATCCTGCCCGGCAATCATTCCTTGAACGGCTAGAATCAATATGAAAAATATGCTGATGGCCGTTCTTTTTTGTTTTTTCATGCGATATCCTCCTCAAATCTCCTTGTGTTAACTAACACCTTTTCCATCGGATAGCCGGTTCCCTTAATACAGCACCTCATAATATAGCATATACTTTCACTCCGAGGAATGGGTGGAATTTCCCCATGTTTTTTTATATCCTTGTCTTGACCGCCAATCGAGAGAAATACAATGGAAAATGGGAGGGAGATATGGCAAATACAGGACTCCAAGATAAAGTGGCCCTGGTCACCGGGGCGAATCATGGAATAGGGGCAGCTACTGCTCTGGCTTTTGCCAAAGAAGGGGCGAAGGTTTTTATCCATTATCTTCGTTTATCCCCGGAGGAGTACGGAGGAATCAGCCTGGAAGAGGTGGACAAAGCGACTAAGCCTGGCCGCGGATTATATTTCGGCCAGTTGTCTCGATCTGCCGGAGATGTAGTCAGAGCTATCCAGGATCAAGGAGGCGAGTGTGAATCCTGGGAAAGCGATTTGTCCGATCCGGAGAATATTCCGCGATTATTTGACCGGGCAGAGGCAAGGTTCGGTCAAGTGGACATCTTAGTAAACAACGCTGCCCATGACAGGTGTGACACATTTATCCCGCCATCGGAGTTTGAAAAAGAGCCTTTGTTTTTGGGAGAGTATCCGATGAGGACGATCTCGGCCGAATCTCACGATGAGCATTTTGCCGTGAATACGCGGGCTGTGGCCCTGATGATGGAAGAGTATGCCCGCCACCACATTTCCCGGAAAGCGGCCTGGGGGCGGATCGTCAACATCAGTACGGATGGCGCATATGCTCATGCCTCCAATGTGTCCTATGGAGCCAGCAAGTTTGCGGTGGAGAGTTACAGCCGGGCTGCTGCGTATGAATTGGGACCCTATGGAATAACCGTCAATGTGATCTCCCCTGGAGCGGTTCAAACGGGATGGATGACAGCGGAATTGGAAAAAACCATTGCAGAGAAATACCCTCTGCGCCGGGTTGGAACTCCGGAGGACATCGCGAATGCTGTCATCTTTTTTGCCTCCGAACAGGCAGAATGGGTCACAGGCCAGGTCCTCTATGTGGGCGGCGGCAACAGGATGTGATTCACCCTTGTAGCTCATCCTTAATGTCTTTTCGGTGAGAGTCAATAAGGTTACGAGTCACTTTAAAGGAAGCGATGCCTCCAAAAACAAGGAAATAGATCCCCATTATGATAAAGGCAGTGGATAAGGAAAAGGTGTCGACTAATTTCCCGAAAATGGGGGAAATGACCACGTAACTAAGGCTCCCGGTCATGTTGGCGACAGATAGAACTGTGGCTCTGACCTCTGATCCGATCAGCCGATTCATGGCATCGAACATCAATGGGAAGGCAGAACCTAAAAGGAATGCGTTTAAAAATATCACCGGCAAGAGCAATGGCGTCTTGAAAAATCCCAGAAGAATAAAGGTGGGGGCGATAAGCAAAAGAAGATTCAGGGAAGCCTTTTCTCCGATTTTTGTCTCAAGGGTGTGGGCTTGTCTGGATCCCAATGCGCTAAAAAGCTGGAAGGCGGCAAATACAACACCGAAATATCCGATTCCGATTCCGATTGATTCGTAGTACAAAAAATAAGCCCAGATGCCCGTTATTCCTGTGCTCCGGATCAAAGCCATAAAAAGGATAAGCACTCTCAACTTAGGATGTTTGAAACAATGCCGGCTGATCCTGAGAATATCTTTGAAGGGACTGGCTGTCTCCAATTTTTTGCGATCGGGTTCGATCAAGGCCAGTGCGATCGGGAGAAGCAACGCACTCGTCGCCATGTTGGCATAAAATGGCATCTTGAGGGACAGCAGAGCCAATAATCCTCCCAGGATCGAAGAGATCGAACTCCCGAGCCGGGCATAATAGAAGGATCTGCCTTCGAATTTTTTGTACTCGGATTCCTGTTTGAGCTGGATCAAGGTGTCGTAAACGAGGGCAGAATCACAGCCCGACCGCATGCTGTTGCCGATGGCGATAATGAACTCGGCGATGATGAAGGATAAAAAGCTGTGTGTAAATACATAAACGCCGATTCCAAGAGGCATGAACAACGCGCCGAGGATGAGCGTTTTCCTCCGTCCAATGATGTCGGCCAGGTACCCGGACGGGATCTCCATGATCAAGATCGACAGGGCGTAGGCTGCTTGAATGGTGAAGATCTGGGTTTTGTTCAGGTTGTTGGATTGGTAGTACGGGATCAGGATCGGGACGATCACCCAGAATTCGCTCAGCAGTTTGTAAGCGTAGATCTTCCAGAGGTTGGCCTGGATGTTTGTCACGTTTATCTCACAGAAATGGGATTCTAGTATAAAAAAGCGCTTGAAATCAAAAAAAATCCCCTTTGATCCTGAATTGTTGCCGTAAAAAAACGAGGATCGACCTAGTTTTAATTCAGAAAGCGGGCTATTTTGAGATAGTCGTGCCGACTATATTTGCCTGGATTGAAGTCCGAAAGGCTATTGAAATTTTAATCCAATGACTGTCTGTGCTCGGAGGAACCTGACTCGGCATGCGCTTTCCACCATTCGAAAACATGCCCCGTTGCCTCCAGCTTGACGCCTGCCTTTTCCCCCGGTGCCAGATCTATCCGTTCTGTGGGGCCCAATTCCACTCCTGTGGAAAGGTGGACTTCCACCCGAATGGATTTTATGGTTTTGTCTGTAACGTTTTCAACAGATCCCACAAAGGACGAAGAGGCGTTATGGTAAGCTAAAACCAATCGCACACCGTTTCGCTCTTGGGCATAGGTGTCGGTGAGGGCTAGTTTCTCTCCCGATTCTTCCCCCTCTCGATCATGGGTGTGTTCAGCTTCTCCTTGCTCATGGACGTGCTCGCCCTCTTCACCATTCGCATGTTCTCCCTCATTGCCATGAGTTTGAGCCTCTTCTGCTTGTGTGACTGTTTTTTCCTGCCCTTTGTCACCGGTTGCGCAAGCGGTCCCAAACGCGATCAAAACCACAGCCACTGCGGCCACA
>Ga0307444_1000887_pt1 | contig 13317 bp, 9 predicted proteins | sample SalMarSW160340MG_FD_202145 | JGI IMG/M metagenome (GOLD analysis project Ga0307444, IMG submission 202145) | Salt marsh sediment microbial communities from the Plum Island Ecosystem LTER, Massachusetts, United States - SW1603-40 | ecosystem: Environmental > Aquatic > Marine > Intertidal zone >... | reverse complement strand
CTTGGCGGATGAAGGGGTCTATGCCCTGCAGGGCGTTCCATGGTCGAGATCCGAGACAGGCTCTCCGGCCGCCTGGTTACAGCCCTTTGCGCCGTCGCCCACCCTTTTCGCTCAGGAAGAACCGGGCTAAGGAATGCCTGATCTGGCCTGTACTGGAGCAGTCTTGTCTCCCTCTGTGGTAGGCATCCTGGTATGCCGCTGTCCGAGGGGAGAGCGCTAAGCTGATCTTTACCTTCTGCAGGAACTAGGGTCGTCCAAGGATCGCGGGAGGGGCTTGCTCGATCCAGAGATGGAGGACAGACTGACGTGATGAGGCTGGTCAGGCGTGCATTGGCCTGGATTCCGTTCTTGCTCTTCCTGATCTTGCCGCGATACGAGCAACCCCTCACGGCTCAGAGCCCAGTGTTCGCACAAAGCAGTCAGCGACGCGAACCTGAGCTACTTGCCAGTGATACCGCGCTCCTGGTAGGGGCCCCCAAGTGCGTGACCGACACCGTAGGCGACGTCGGAGAGGTGCCCTGGCCGTTAGCTTCACCCCTCACAGCGCCAGATGCTGAGGATATGCTCTTGGCCTTGCAGGAGGCAGGATGTGACGGCGCTGAGAGCCTCGCCGATGAGACCTCGTGCGATTGTGTCCAGCCGTGTGATTCCTGCGTTCACCTCGAGAAGACGGGACCGACCTCTGCGCAGCCGGGCGAGCAGATCACCTATACTTTTACGGTCACAAATTGTGGCAACGAGCCGCTCTTGGACACGTGGGTCATCGATCCCCTCGTGTTTGGCTGTGACGGGCGGAAGGTCGGATATCTGCAGCCGGGACAATCTTACAGCTTGACGGGATCCTATGTCGTGCCTGCCGAAAAGTGCGGCGATCTGGTCAACTGGGCCTGGGCCGTCGGATATTCTTGCCACTGTTCAAAAGTGTACGACAAGGCTTTGTGGGTGGTGGACGTGCCCTGTGCGCCCGAACCGACCCCGGCTGTAGAGGTCGCAAAGGGTCCCCAGGTCCAGACTGTCGAATATGGCGCGAGTGCTACGTTCGCAATCACGGTGACGAACGTAGGCGAGGTGGATCTGGAATCTGTCATAGTAGATGACCCTCGTGTCCCGGAATGCAGTCGCACTCTGGACACACTGGCCGTCGGCTCTAGTGAGAGCTACCAGTGTACCCTCCCCGATGTAACGCTGTCGTTTACCAACGTCGTCGCCGTGACCGCCACTACGTCCTCGGGCCAGGCCGTGTCCGATCAAGATGAAGCGCGTGTGCTGGTTGCCACACCAGCTATCGAACTCTCCAAAAGCCCCGATCTACTGCCGGTTGAGCGTGGAGGCATTGTCACTTTCACTATCGCGGTGAGCAACCCAGGTGGGGTAGCGCTCGGCCCAGTCATCGTGCAGGATGCACTTGCACCAGATTGTGACCGCGTCCTAGATGCCCTGCTGCAAGGGGCGAGCGTCCAGTACCAGTGCGTCTCGCCGCAGGTCACTGCCTCGTTCACCAACACAGCCTCAGTCACAGCCACGACGCCCAACGGCTCGACGGTAGTGGCGCAGGATCAGGCCAGGGTGGTGGTTGGGGGGCTCGATATCGAAAAGTACCTGGGTATCGGTGGGGAGCCGGAGTGGCAAGAGGCGGACAGCCCTCCGGGACCGGCCGTGTACGTCAGCACGCCGGTCTGGTTCTGGCTGATGGTACGGAACAGTGGCGACATCGAGTTGTCGAACCTCGTGCTGACCGATTCGGCTGTTGACCTGGCTTCTTATCCCGAGTGTACTCCTCCGCCGGCACTGCAGCCGGGAGAGCCGTTTGATTGTATCGTGGGTCCCCTCTTGGCAGAGATGGGACAGCATTCGGACACGGGACAGATCACGGGTGAGTTCGCAGGCAGCGCCTTTAGCGCTGGGGACCGTGTCTACTACCTGGGATATGATGGGTCCGGCGCGTCGATCGATCTCGAAAAGTACATCGCCATCGACGGCGGGGAGTGGCAGGACGCCGACAGTGTCGAGTCGGCCCCCGAAGTCCCTGCTGGACCTGACGATCATTCTCTGGTCCAGTTTCTGTTCGCTGTGATAAACACGGGATCTGTTCCGCTGGATGACGTGTCCGTCGTGGATACGGACCTGGACCTGAGCTCGTGTGCTCCGCGCCCCGCGCCGCTGGATCCCGGCGCGTCCTACGAGTGTATCGTGGAGCTGCCAAGAGCGATGCCCTGCCTCCAGACTAACGTCGCCACAGCAACGGGCTACTATACCGGCCTGCCTTACAGAGACACGGACGCCGTCCACTACCTTGGCGCTCCATGCAGCACGCCGACGGTCTACCGCACCTACTTCCCCTTCATCATGCGCTAGAGGTACGTCTGGGCGCAACTGGTAGCCATCTCATCGTCCTCCGTTAGGTATCGGATAGGCATTACGCGACCGAGAATGGTATGCTTGATGGCATACCGGACAACTCGTGATTAGGGGAGGACGAACATGACGAGAAGAACATCGTTGGTGGCTGGTTGTGCACTGATCGGCATCGGCTTGGTGGCCCTGGCGCTCACCGTGCTTGCGCCGCTACTGGGCCTGCGCATGTGGCACGTACTGCCCCTGTGGCGTCTATGGCCACTTACCGTCGTGAGCGTGGGGCTAGGTTTCGTGCTGCCGCCTTTTCTGTATCCCTCGCGGCGCGGGCTCGGAGGCTTGTTTATCCCGGGAGTGCCTATTCTGACCACCGGTGGCATCCTCTTGCTGACCAGTGCGCTGGGCTGGTGGGGTGCATGGGCATGGCTGTGGCCGCTCGAAGTGCTCGCCGTAGCTGCCGGGTTCGTGCTGGCTGCCTTCTGGCTGCGGGTGATCTGGCTCCTCATCCCGGCGATGATCGTCGGTGCGAACGGAGTGCTGTTTCAGTTCTGCGCCGTCACCGGCCTGTGGGAGGTCTGGGCGGTCATGTGGGCCATCGAGCCGCTCTCGGTTGGCCTGTCGCTACTGATCATCGGCGCAATCAAGCGACGTGGCGGACTGATGACCGCTGGCATCCTGCTGTGTGTCATCGGCGGCGTGGCGGTGTTTGGCATGTCGGCCATCGTTTCTGCGACCTGGCTGGCGAGGGGGCTGTGGATAGCACGAGCTGCCGCTCCCCTGTGGATCATCCTGGCGGGGATCTTGCTGCTGGCCTGGGGCCTGAGCCATCGCCGTACGTGGTGGAAGGTACATTAGGCAAGAGCGCAGCAGAGCAGGATCACATTCTACTGCCCAGAGCCTGTCTGCGGAACACGCGCGGATCACGGTCCGCAGACAGGCCGGGGTACTTTGTGAGTAGGCATGTCCACACCTCTACCACTCGTGTGGCTTTCCTGGGCTCGTCTCTACGATCTCTTTCCCGTGTTCCCGCACCTGGTATCGATGTACAGGCGTGATGGTGAGACGGCGCCCTGCAGCTGCCATCTGGAGAGACAGTCCGTGTAGCTCGTCTAGCCCGGCTTCGATCGCCTTGCCATCCTGGTTGCCGAACCGATAGGTGAAAAAGCCGGGGTTATCGTGCCTGACATAGTGCAGTATCCTCGCCGTGGCGGCGGCTATCCTCGCCGGATCGTGCGTCTCCGTGATCTGCTGCAAGGCCTCCACATCGACATTCAGGTCACGGGCAAAGATGCGGAGAATGGCTGGTCGGTAGAACATCCTGCACACTGCGCTCCCGTGTGGCAGGTCCTCGCGCACCGGGCCCTCGGTGCTCTGTACGACGATGCGCAGCTCAAAGCGTTCCCGGTCGGGAGTTGATGGGCAGGGGCGAGCGCTGCCAGGGATCAGGTCATAGACGGCGCGCATGACGTCCGCTGCAGCTTCTTGCAGCGCTTGCTTCCGCGGGCGATCTGGCGGTACGGTCACGGGTGGGATCAGTTGTCCGACGTTCATAGAGAGCGTGGGTCGCTTCAGTCTGAGTGCTGCCTTGAGTGCGCCCTCCAGTCCCCCAAAGCCGATCGGCAAGATCGGCGCTCGTGCCCGGTGGCTCAGCCAGGCCACCCCGCGCTTGGCAGGCTGGGCGCCCGGGTCCCAGATACCTCCCTCGGGAAAGAGACCGACCACGCCGCCCCGATCGAGTATGCCCAGCATCTCGACCAGTGGATGCCGGTCTATACTGCCGCGGTTGATAGGCGTATATCCATACAGGCGCGCGATGGCATCCAGGGCGGGTGGTGGCGGGATATCGCCTGGCCCCAGTATCTCGATCTGCCAGGGCGCATAGATGACCATGAGAGGTACCTCCATCGTGCCGACGTGGTTTCCCACCACGAGAAGGGGGCCGCGCCGAGGAAAGTGCTGCGTCCCCGTCACCTGCACGCGGGTGAGCAGCGGCACCAGGGCACGTCCGACAACACGCAGCAAGAGGCGCTGTGCCGTTCGTCGAGGGTACCGAATCGAGTATGTACTGGGCTTCACGACCGCTGCTCCAATCTGAGGATCCACCTGGATGTGGCAAGATGGCGTATGCACCAACTTAGCACCGAATCGCAGGAAGGTCAAGGTGAAGCGATCCGTCCGCTGGTACGACCCCTAGCGATCAATGCCCTGGGGTTCGGCCTGGTCGTGTTTGCCCTGAGCACGGCTTCCTGGTAGAATAGGTCCATTGTGTGCTGACAGTCAGCACACGTGCGTATAGAATGGGCATCCATTCTACGACATATGGGAGAGATGGCATGATCTATCGAACGTTGGGAGGGACGGGCTACAAGGTCTCGCAACTTGGTTTTGGAGCCATGCGCCTGCCGATGACCGAAGTGAACGATGAGCGAGTCGTGGATCGGGACCTGGCGATCCCGATGATCCATCGCGCTTTCGAGGCCGGGGTGAACTATATCGACTCTGCCGTTGGGTACTGCAACCAGGACAGCCAGCGCGCTGTCGGTGACGCGCTCAAGGGCTGGCGGGACAAGATCGTCGTCTCGACCAAGAACCACTACTATGGGGAAGACGAGAAAGAATGGTGGACGCACCTCGAAAACAGCCTGGAGCGCCTCGACGTCGACTATATCGACATCTATAACCATCACGGGATCAACTGGAAACGGTACGTCGAAGACGTCGAACCGCGCGTCAGCAAGTGGATGCGCAAGGCATACGACCAAGGGCTGATCAAGCACATCTGCTGCTCTTTCCACGACAGCAACGAGGCCCTGATCAAGCTGGTGGATACCGGCTATGTCGAGTCGATCACCCTGCAGTACAATCTGCTGTATCGCGACCTCGAAGAGGGGATCGACCACGCGCACGACAAGAACGTCGGCATCGTCGTCATGGGACCCGTCGCGGGTGGACGGCTCGGGGTGCGATCGGATGTGTTGGCAGAAATGGTGCCCGGCGTAGAGCGCGTTCCTGAGCTTGCGCTTCGATTCGTGCTGGCCAACCCGAACGTAACCCTCGCCCTGTCGGGGATGAGCACCATGCAGCACGTAACAGAGAACACTGCGGTCGCGGCGGACGAGGTGAGCCTCTCTGAAGGTGACGTGGTGCTGATCCACGAGCAGTTGGAGCGGCTGAGCGAGATGGCCAAGCTCTACTGCACGGGCTGCGAGTACTGCATGCCGTGCCCGCAGGGGGTAAAGATTCCGCGCATTTTCGAGTTGTACAACCTCGGCCAGGTCTACGGGCTGTGGGGCGTTGCCAAGGAGGGCTATGCCAAGCTTCCAGAGGGCCGCAATGGCGGGAAGCAGGCCGACGAATGCATCGAATGTGGCGAGTGCGAAGAAAAGTGCCCGCAAAACATCGAGATCCGCGAGCAGCTCAAGGCTGCGCACGCTGCGCTGACAGCATCCTAGGCGTCGCGCCGCCACTGCTCCTTTGACGGCGGCTCGGCCGGCACGGTGAGTGACGGGAGTCAGAGGCAGAGCGTCTCTGGCTCTCGTTTCGCGATAGGCTCGAAGCAGCCGACAGTCCCGTCGGCGGGGTCGCGACGCTGGTGCTTGCCGCGCCAGAGCTGTTGTGGTCAGTGTAGTCACATACGGGAGTCGAGATGCGCATCCGGTCCGTCACTATCGGCACCAACTTGGGCTATCCAGTCCGCGAGGAACACCTTGCGTCGCTAGATACCTTCCCGGTACGGGCGCGGGCGCTCTTTGCCGAGGCCGGGTTCGAGGTACAGACGGTGCGCCTGGCATCGCAGCCCTTCCCGGAAGTCGTTGCGTCTAGCGGGCCATCTGCCGCTGTCCAGTATGCGTGCCAGTTGGAGCAGCGCTGTAGGGCAATCGGGATCGACTATTGCTCGCTCGGAGCGGTACAGGCTGTGGAGCAGGATGCCGACCTCCGCTACATCGACGTCATCCCAGAGATCATCCGCCAGACAGAGTCTGCCTTTGTTTCTGTGCTGGTGGCGGATCGGCAAGGTGGCATTCACCTGGAGGCGATTCAGCGGGCTGCAGAAGCAATCTCGCAGGTCGCAGGGCTCGAAAAGGACGGCTTTGGCAACCTCCGGCTGGCCGTCCTCGCGAACTGTGGCCCGGGATCGCCTTTCTTCCCCGCTTCTTATCATAGGGGCGAGGGCACGGCCTTCTCTATCGCCACCGAGTCCGCTGACCTTGCCGTGGAGGCTTTTGAGGGCGCTTCCGGCGTTGCGCAGGCGCGGGAGCGGCTGCTGCTGGCGGTAGAGAGGACGGCGCACGCCATCGAGGATGTGAGCGCCGAGCTCGCAGCAGAGTCTGGGCTGCAGTTCCGAGGGATCGACTTTTCACTTGCTCCTTATCCAGAGACGGCACGGAGCATCGGCAGCGCCGTCGAGCGACTCGGGGTCAGTGCTTTTGGCAGCAGCGGGACCCTGTTTGCGGTCGCACTCATGACGCGTGTCCTGCGAGACGCGCGCTACCAGCGCTGCGGGTTCTCCGGGATCATGCTCCCCGTACTAGAGGACGAGGTACTGGCCCAGCGCAGTGGTGAAGGGCTCTATGGGTTGGACAGCCTCTTGCTCTATTCGGCGGTGTGTGGGACAGGCCTGGACACGGTGCCGCTTCCGGGGGACGTCAGCGTGGACGAGCTCGCCGCCATCCTGCTCGACGTCTCTACGCTGGCTGTGGTGGCGGACAAGCCGCTGACGGCGCGGTTGATGCCGATCCCCGACAAGCAGGCGGGCGATCTGACAGATTTCGATTTTGGCTATTTCGCCAATGGGCGCGTGCTCGCCGTCCGAGGTCGCGGGGCGAGGCCCATCCTGGCGAGCGGCGGCTGCATCCCACTCTGACCGTCCGGTTCTCGTGAACCGGCCCGAGACGGGCTGGGCACTGTGGTGGCCCGATGCGCTGGCACAGATCCCGGAAGCCATGGGAGCCACTTCTGCAGTGGGGCAAGGGGACAGACAGTATGAGTAGTACGCGAACACGGGTCTCTGGCGCGCAGGCGTTGGCACAGGGGGCGCTCGACGCGGGCGTCGGTCTGGTGTTGGGCTATCCGGGATCGCCGACGACGGCGGTGGTGGACGAGATTGCGTGCCAGACCGAGCCCGAGCAGGTCCGCATAGACTGGACGAGCAACGAAAAGGTTGCCCTCGAGGCGGTCTTTGGGGGATCGCTGGCCGGCGTGCGGTCCCTGCTCTGTGTCAAGAGCGTGGGCATGAACGTGGCGCTCGACCCGCTGATGGCGCTCGACCTCTGTGGGTGCAACGCCGGTATGGTGCTGCTCGTCGGCGACGACCCTGGGGGCTGGGGTTCGCAGAACGAGCAGGACAGCCGCACGCTGGCCTTGATGGCCGAGATCCCACTTCTCGAGCCAACCACAGTCCCCGGCGCACACCTGGCAATACATGAGGCGTTCGAGCTATCGGCGGAGGTAGGCACGCCGGTCATGGTGCGCGTGACGCGGGCCCTGGTGGAGGCTGACGGGGAGCTGGCGCCACTGGCTGCCTCCGTGCGCCCGGTGCAGCGCTTTCGGCGATCCTTCATGGAGTGGGTCGTGCTGCCGGTCAACGTCGTGGAACGCCACCAGAGGCTACACGCACGTCTGCGAGAGGTGCAGGCACGCTTTGAGCGGTCAGAACTGAACACGGAGCATGGGAATGGACTGCTGGGCATCGTAGCCACCGGGTTTGCTTACCAGAAGCTGTTCGACTTGTTGGATGGGACGATCCCTCGCGAGCTACGCATATTCGGCCTGGGTACGCCGCATCCCTTGCCTGCTGCCCAGGTACGTACCTTCCTGCAGCGCGTCAAAGGTGTCCTCGTGCTGGAAGAGACCGCGCATGTGGTCGAGCGCGCTATACGTGCCGAGGCGCAGATGGCCGGCATTCGGACCCCGGTCTATGGCCGCGACACCGGTCACATTGCGGATGCAGGCGAGCTGTTTGGCCCTGGCATCGCGCAGGCGCTCAATCGCTTGTCTCCTGACCTGGCACTCCCAGAGGGCGGCGAGGCGTCGCGGCCTATGCCCAGCCGGCACCCGCTGTGCGAGGATTGCCCCTACATTCCTGTGTTCGAGGCGCTGCTCAGCGCGATCGAGGAGCACGGCGGGAGAGAGCGGTCGATCGTCGTCGGTGATCCGGGCTGCATGGTCCGGGCGCAGTTGCCCCCGTATCGGTTGCTCGACGTCAAGTACAGCCTGGGGTCGAGCATCGGCACAGGGGTAGGCCTGGCCCTAGGGCAGCAGCTCACGGAACAGCACCGAAAGCACGTGATCGCGCTGTGTGGTGACTCGAGCTTGCTGCACACCGGCCTCAACGGGCTGATGGATGCCGCTCACCTAGGCGCGCAGATGACGGTCGTAGTGCTCGACAACGGGGCGACGGCGCTCTCTGGTGGGCAGCCGCACCCGGGCAATACGACCGGCTTGAGGGGTGAAGAGAGGCCCGCTGTGGATCTGCTGGACCTGGTACGTGCTGTTGGTGTGCGTGTGGCTGAGTCGGTAAAGAGCACAGATGGGCAGCGATTGCGGGAGGTATTCGCCCAGGGAATGGAGGGCGAAGGGCTAGCCGTGATTATCGTGCGGGCTACCTGTCCGCGATACACCGCCGGGGGCGGGCTATCCGGCTGATCGGGGAGCTTGGCTGGCTATCGTAGCGCCGGTTCCAGAGTGGCACTCGAGCGGAGGGGGCCTGGTGTAGTAGACGGACAGGATTGCTGCCAGGTATACGATCTGACAAATGCACGGGAGTGGAGCGTGCGCTCCACTCCCGATTGTTGTGCTGACGGCTATGCTACACTACTGGATGGCGAACGTGATCTGGACCTGCGTGCTCAGTTGCAGTTCGCCGGGGGCGATTCCTGCGCCGCCCGCTGCGCGATCGTAGGCTGCCACTGGTACGGAGCCGGTGCCGACCACTTCACTGATGGTCAGTACGTCGCCGAGCTCGACGCCGTTCAGTTGGGCGAGCTCTGTAGCGCGCTCCTTGGCGTTGGCGACTGCCGCAGCACGGGCCTTGGACTGCCACGCCTCGTCGTCCGCGACGGTGAAATAGACGCCATAGACCTGGTTCGCACCGGCCTCGACGACGGCGTCGAGCACCTCACCGACGATGTCGATGTCGCGAATGGTGACCTGCAGCGTGTTCGACACGCGATAATGGCTCGTGGTGCTCTCTCCGTCTTTGCTCCCGACAGGCGAGGGGTCGCGCTCCAGGTAGATGCTATAGCTCGAGGTCTGGATGTCCTTGTCCGCGATGCCGAGGTCATTCAGTGTTGCCAGGATCGCCTCGATCTGCTTGTCGACCTCTGCCTTGGCCTCCTTGACTGTCGCTGCGCTCGCCTCAGCGCCCAGGTTCACGTTTGCCACGTCCGGGACCAGGCTGACCTCGCCAGTGCCGACCACGGTGACGTAACGGGAGACAGTGCTCGATCCCGCGTTGGTCTGTGACTGGCTCGGAGGGGCAGCAGCGACTGCGCTGCATCCTACGAGCGCGATGGCGAGCAAGGCGACTGCGACCACGTGCTTGAACGAGATGTTGATCTTCATTCTCCGTACTCCTTCCTCAGTGTCTTGTGTATGGTATTGCTGACTCACCTAATAGACGTGCTATCGGCGCAAAAGGTTCCACGTTGACGCTAGCGTTATTGCTCTGCGCAGGTATCTAGGGCGCCGGATCGCCACCTTGGACACGAATTGACACCGGCCCGAAGCGGTGGTATCCTGAAGCCCAGCCAACACAAGAGGGAGGAACAGCCAATGGCAGATCTATCGACCGAGTATATGGGCCTACAGCTACAGAGTCCGGTTATCGTCGGCAGTTGTGGCTTGACCGGCACAGTTTCGCGTGTCCAGGAACTGGAGGAGCACGGGGCCGGGGCCGTCGTGCTCAAGTCGATCTTTGAGGAAGAGATCCTTCTCGAGCACAGCGAGCTGATGGCCGAGGTCGCTGCACGTGGATATGACGCCGACGCATACGAGTATTACGATCAGGAGATCCGCGGGGAAAAGCTCGCGCAGTACACCAGGCTGATCAGTGAGTGCAGGGACCAGGTCTCCATACCGATCATCGCCAGCGTCAACTGCATGTATTCGTACGAGTGGACCTCCTTTGCGAAGGAGTTCGAGACAGCAGGTGCAAACGCGCTCGAGCTCAACATGTTCTTTATGCCGTCTGACTTGAGCCGGAGCTGCCAGGAGCAGGAGCAGCTCTATTTCGACGTCGCAGAAAAAGTCAGGAGGCAGGTCTCGATCCCGGTCGCGCTCAAGATTAGCTATCATTTTTCCAATCTCGGTCACTCGATCATCGCGCTGTCGCGGACGGGGATCCGCGGCCTGGTGCTTTTCAACCGGTTCTATACGCCGGACTTTGACATCGAGAACATGCGCGTCGTCTCACGGAACGTCTTTAGCAGCCCGGCGGAGCTCGGGACGTCGCTCAGGTGGGTCGCGATGATGGCTGGTCGCGTGAGTTGCGATCTCGCTGCGTCGACCGGCGTGCACGACGGTCACGCGATCGCCAAGCAACTCCTCGCCGGAGCAAAGGCGGTGCAGGTCGTGTCTGCGCTCTACCAGAACGGTATCGAGCATCTAGGAGTCATGCTGGAGCAGTTGGACCGCTGGATGACAGCGCACAGCTTTTACGGGATCGACCAGTTCCAGGGACAGATGAGCCAGGCGCACAGCGACAACCCATCCGCCTACGAACGCGTGCAGTTCATGCGCTATTCTGGAACTGGGCCTGCGGACTGACGAGATGGCGACCTCCCTACCTGCCTACGCACCCCTGCATGGCTGGACAAACCGCCTGCTGCGGATCGACCTCTCCGATGGGCGGATCTGGGCCCAGGAGACTGGGCCCATGGTGCCTGACTATCTGGGCGCGCGCGGCTTGGCGGCGAAGCTGTTGTGGGACGAGTACCCCGAGCCCGTAGACCCGTTCGACCCCCGCAACCCGTTGATGGTCATCCCGGGCATTCTGACCGGCACACGTGCCCCATACTCGGGGCGCACCAACATTTGCGCGTTCAGCCCACAGTGCTACCCGTACTCGTGGTTCACGCGGTCGAGCATTGGCTCCGATTGGGGGGCCAGGCTCAAGCGAGCAGGCTACGATGGCCTGATCGTCACGGGCGCGAGCGAGCGTCCCGTGCGCATCTTGATCCAGGATGACGAGGTGAGCGTGCTGCCGGCTGCTGACCTGTGGGGCATGGATACGATCGAGACGCAGCAGGTGCTGCAGTCGAGGCACGGCAAGCTGGCGCGCACGCTGACGATCGGACCTGCCGGCGAGCACCTTTCGCGCATCGCGACGATCCAGACCGCGACGTCGTCTGTCGCCGGGCAGGGTGGCTTTGGTGCAGTGATGGGCGCGAAAAAGCTCAAGGCGATCACCGTGATCGGTACTGGCACCGTCCCTGTCGCCGATCCAGAGCGCCTAGCGTCGCTTTTTCGCGAGGTCGGCCAAGAGGTCGGGGCGCGGCGCAGCCGTTCTGGCAGGTTGGATGCGCTCAATCAGCAGCTCCAGGAAGAAGGGGGCGGTCGGGCACGGCCATACGCGTGTACGGCGTCGTGCCCTACGCCGTGTCACATTCTCTACACCGACGTGCCCGGGTGCCACTTTGACCGCAAGTGGACCGGCGCGATGACGTGCGTCAGTGGCACCTTCCGGGGTGGGGGAGGGATGGGGGTCTATGATTGGGATGTCGGCCTGCGCGGCGCGATGGAGCTCAACATGCACGCCAACCGCCTGGGCCTCAACCACTGGGATCTCTTGGTGGGGATGATCCCGTGGCTTCGTATGTGCAACGCCTGGGGCCTGCTTCCCGCGGTCAACGACGTGCGCTTTGACCTCAACGACATCGACTTCTGGGTCCATCTCCTGGACGCGACCGCGTATCGCGAGGGAATGGGAGCTGCTCTGGCCGAGGGCGGGTGGCGCGCGGCGCTGCAGCTCGGCCTGGGGGTGGAGTTGATGCGGCGCTACTATACGGGATGGGGCTACTCTGGACACTGGGATGGGCACGCTGCGCTGGTGAACCGGATCGTCTATCCCTTCTGGATCGTGGGAGCGCTTCATTGGGCGATGGACACGCGCGACCCGGCGAGCAGCACACACGGGTATGTCCAGAGCGTGATGACCTGGGGCCCGTTTGGCTGGCGGCGCGCCCGCGGCGAGGCACCCGCGATCACGTGGGATGAGATGCGCGAGATCGGACAGCGGGTCTATGGGCGAGCCGATACGCTGGACCCGCTGAGCGGGTACGAGGGCAAGGCCGTGCCCGCGGCCTACCACGGGCTACGCTCGGTGATGAAGGACTGCTTGCCGACGGACGATCAGGTCTTTCCCCTGATCTACAGCCTCAACTCAGAGGATGGCTTCTGCCGGGTCGGTGAGATCGATGGCCCCGACGTGGATGCAGCGATCCTCCGGGCCGGGACCGGCCTGGACTGGGATACTGCGGAGCTCGAACGTGCTGCCGAGCGCGTGCTGAACCTGGAGCGGGCGATCACGATCCGCCACTTTGGGCGAGACCGCCGCATGGATGAGCGGGTGTTGCCCGCGTTCGAGTACGATGAGAACTGGGTGAACCCGGAGCTCGGTGCGCGTCAGCGGCTCGATCGCGCGCGCTTTATGCCGGTGATGGATGAGTACTACCGCTTGCGCGGCTGGGACCAGGAGACCGGCTGGCCGACGCGCGAGCGCCTGGCCACGCTGGGGCTGGGCGACGCCTACGACAAGATGGTTGAGGGTGCCGGGGTGGCGATGGTGCGCCTGACGCCACTGCTACCGGAGCAGCCTGTGCAGGATCATCACCGGTACGATCCCGATCGCGTGAGCCCAGCAGCCGACGGGGCGTGAGGGCACAGATGCAGGGGATGGAGGAGTGAGCATGACACCCGATCGCCCGAACGTCCTGCTGATCATGACGGACCAGCAAAAGGCGACGG
>Ga0307444_1000886_pt1 | contig 13326 bp, 18 predicted proteins | sample SalMarSW160340MG_FD_202145 | JGI IMG/M metagenome (GOLD analysis project Ga0307444, IMG submission 202145) | Salt marsh sediment microbial communities from the Plum Island Ecosystem LTER, Massachusetts, United States - SW1603-40 | ecosystem: Environmental > Aquatic > Marine > Intertidal zone >... | reverse complement strand
CCCACAACACGCAGTGCCTTGTTGCCGTCGCCAGTGCCCTCGGTCGAATCGATGCGACCGATGAGTTGCAGGTTGCCATCGATGTAGAGCTTGACGGGGCGTAGCGGGCGAAACGTCCGGCGCAGCTTCACTGGGTCGTCGCGATTGAACACCACGACCTCCCAACTGTCCGTCGGCGTTAGGAAGCTGGAGTTGATACTGTAGCTCTCCACGTTCGTGAAGATGCCCACTCCTTCAATCTCGATCGCGAACTTCGGCTCACGTTGCACGGTTCACTCGCACATAGGTGCCGTGCTTGACGGTGGTGGTTCGTCCAAGTGTTGGGTTCAGTTTCCTCAGATCGTCCAGCGTCATATTGTAGAGCGCTGCCAGCGACATGACGCCGATGTCACGCGCCAGCACGATGAATTTGGTCGGCACTATTGGGGCAGTTGCCGACTGCTTCAGTTTGATGGCTGCGGCGAACAACCTGCGTGCGTTCCTGCGTGCCGCCTGAGAGTTGGGGTCCTTGAGTCTGTCGATTGACGCGCTCAGGTTCTCCATTCGCGACGACAACCTGGACATGTTTGCAGAGAACCTGCTCTTGTTCAACTCCAGCTGGTCCGTGATGCTGCGTCCGAAGTCGAACAGGTCAAGCGACGAGCCTGGCGGCGGCTCCTGCTTCCAAGGAATCTTCTTCTCCTCGGAATCCAGGAACGCAGCCATGTCCTTGGCGCCTTCGATGGTCTCAATCGCAAGCGAAGGGGTAGGAACTGCAACCTGCTCACTGGGTGAGTAAACGAACTCCACGGTCACGTCCACGCCATCGCGCTTGGTAACTCCCAGCACTTCGCGCAAGCTGGCGCACTTGCACTGGCGCCGCCCATGCACGGGATCGAACAGGTCTCCTTCCGACTTGTCCTCGCACGCCTTCAGAAACTTCGGGTAGAAGACCGTGAACCAGTTCTTGTAGGGCCCGCGCGCCAGGTCCTCACGTGCTGGAATCTGAAACGTGTAGGCTGGATTCTCTTTGCCGATCGAGTCGATGAGCTCGTTGTCCTGGTAGATGTAGCGATGTCGAGCAAACTCCTGCCGGAACCCATACTCCCGGCCAGCGCACGGGAACACAATCCCGCGCCAGGATGCTTTCGAGAGTCGAGCTAGGATGTCAGTCATTGCCCACGATTGAGGATCGGAGAGTTGCGGCGCGGACTATCTGCTCCTGAGCCAGATGGTGGTGCTAGCTTTCTAACAGCTTCGGCAGTCTCACGCTGCGCAGCAGTGTTGGCCTTCTGCTCGCTGATGGCTTCCTGTTGCGAGTCGTTGAGCGTTGATAGCAATGCCAACATCTCTGCTGTATCATTGATAGCCGCTTGACTGCTCTTCTGCTCCTCCTGAGCCTGAGCAACCGCTTCGAATCCAGCGCCGCCTGTGACGCTATTCCAAAGCGTTTCGAAGAATCCCTGTGTCGCTACTTCGTTGACCCGTTTCGTTCGCTCTACGGTGCTCTCAGCAGTCGTCAACAATGCGCTCTTTTCCGGCACCAGACTCATCACACCTCCAGCACGCTGAGAACGCTGAAGGGCTACTGTGGCGTTTGCAATGGCTGCGCCGCGCCGCGCTTCGTTGACTGCTGCCTGCCGCTGTCCCTTCTCCTTGCCTTCCACCAAAGTCTCGATTGCGATGGTTCCCGTCGTCACCGCGAAAGCTGCTGACGCAATCGCTAGGCTCCCCATGGGCGCACGCTGCAACAACGAACCAACGCCCTTGCTGACAGCACTTCCAAGTTGGGCGGCAGCGATATCAGCCGTCACTTTCGCAAGGATGATCGCGCCGATGCCCTTCAGTGGGTTCTCCACCGCCCATGACGCCATGCCGGCAACTGCCTTGGTGGCATCAGCGATCTTCGGCACCAGGTCTGCGAACTTTGGGATCAACCGCGTCAGAACAGGGAGCAGTTCCGATCCAACCGCAGCGTTGAACTTCTCAACGACCATCGCGAGCTGCTTATCCTCGTCCCTGCGCCGGAATGCGGCGCTCGTGGCGACCTCGGACATTGGTATCGCAGCTTTGGCGTTCTCCAATAGATCCTTGACTGCCTGTAACCCAGCTTCCCCACCGCCCTTTGCAGTGTAGAGCGCCTGGAATGGAGTCACGGCTTTTTGAGCGCGGATCCCAAACAGCTTGCCGACCTTCGGGAGACTGCCGCCGGTTTTCTCCAGCATGTCAAACATGATTTGCTCTGGAGATTTGAGCCGCGTCTTCTCCTTGTCCGCGAATACGTCCACTCCCTGCTTCTGGAAGCGACCAGCGTTCTTGATCATGTCATCCCGGAATCTGAGGATCGCCGTCATGGCTTCCTCAGGGCTGGATGCTGCACCGGCGATGGCTAGCTGAGCGACAGCGCCCATGGTCGTCGCAAGCTCACTCACATTACCATCAAAGGCAGCGGTGGAACTCATGACCTTGCCCATGTTGGTCGCTAGGTCGGCGAACTCGATAGACCCGACTTTCGCTTGGGCCATCATCGACGTCATGATCTCCTTGGTCTCTTTGAGCGCTTCTGGCTCCTCCATTCCCCGTGCCATCATCGCTTGGGTAATCTGTCCAGCCGTGCGCCCCACATCACCGATATCTGCTCCTGTAGCGTCAGCAATGTCGGCCATGAACGGAGCCAGCTTCTGACCCATGCCTAAACGGCCACTGATGGCAGTGAACTTGTCCAGCGCTGCGATAATGCCAGTGGCACCGAGCCCTGACGATGCGCCGAGCGTACGCGATTGCTTGATCACGTCGCCGCGAATTTGCTCCCTGGTCCTGGTCTCGCCTGGGGTCCCCAGTGCCTTGTTCGCCAGGGCCGAGGCAGCGGCGCCAACCTGCATCTGATTGCGCACAGCGCCGAAAGCCGCGAAGCCTCCGCCCAGTGCCCCGAGACCGGCCACCGTCCGGCCCACGCCGAGCGCTGCGCCCCCGACAGAGCGGGTGATGCCAGTGCCCACCCCTGCCATCCTGGCGGCTCCACGGCGCTGCTCAGCGGCCCTAGCGCGTGCCATGGCGGAGATCTCCCTGGCCTTCTCGCGCTCGATGTTCCGAAGCCGCAACCGATGCCGGTAGTTCTCGTTCCTGGCCTGCTCCCTGGCTTCAGTCTTCGCCGCCGTTACCGCAGCGCGTTCTTCCCTGGCAATCTCCCTAAGTTTTCGCTGATTCCCTTTGCGGGCGAACTGCCTTACGGTTCGTTGGTGAGCTTTTTGAGCGTCTGCTTCTGCTTTGGCTGCAGCTATTCTGCTGGCCTGTTCTGCCGCCACACCACGCAATCTAGCCCGCTGCTCAGTAACCAGGTTCCCCTTCGCTGCTGCTGTACTCCCACCACGCCCCACGCCGCGACCCTGCAGTGTGGCCATCTCGCGTCGGATCCGAGCCAGATGCGTGGCCCACAGCCGTGTCGAGGCATTCACCGCACGCCGGTTGCTCGCGGTCTGCTCCTGCTCGACAGAACGCAGAACGCGCTTCAGCTGGCCGAGGCCGGTGGTTTGGATGTTGTACTCGAGACGCACTGATTGGCCGGTTTCTTATCGCGGTTCAGATGTCACTTTTTTCAAGGCCTGATCTATGCACTGGCCCCATGCAGGGCCATCGCCGGTTTCGAGCCACCGACACATCAGGTCGCAGTCGATCGTGTCATCATCCTCAAACAGGAGACGTTCCTCACCTGGCTCCAGCGCTGAAAGTAGCTTTCTGGTCAGTTCATCCATCAGCAACCACCTCAAAACGAGCATGCCAAAACGCACAACCCTTCTGCGCGTTCTCTCCAAACGTTGCTCGCACGAGCTTGGCCTGCTTCGCGACAAGCTTCCTGCCGTAGTCGGTTTTCAAGGTCACAGCATGGAGCTCGTTGACGCCATCTAGCCACCCGAGTTCTCCAGATTCGATGTTCAAGATACCACGTGCGATGATGACAGTTCCATCGGCGTTGGTGACCGCTGCGATGTTCGTTACCGTACCCTGGTAAACGCCATTGACGTTTAGTCTCGGAGTCAATGATTCTGAATCGATGAAGCTCACTTCGCCCCCTTCCTACGTCGGTCTCTTACGATTCGCTGCGCGTCCGATTTGGTCAACAGCCGATCGGTTGGCAGCTTCAATTCGCCATCGCTCGACGACGCGGGTGGCAATTCGGTAAACTCCCCAGTGCCAAGGTCCGAGTTCTCTGGGGATGACTCCGATGAAGGCAGCGAGGTCGACAGCGGACGGCCTACCTCCGCTCGCAGTGATTGCACCTCTCGGGCCAACGACAGTAGTAGGGCTGGCCAGTGAGAGGAGTCCAAAAGTGCTAAAAAATGCTCACCTAGCACGGCATCGGTGAGTCGCGCCGCCCACATGTCGATCTCGTCGTCGCTGAACGGCTCCAGCTGACCGAACTTCGCCTTCACGAGCTCGTACATGTTGAGGACCTGCGCGATCTCGGTCTCTGTCAACGAATTACGCAGGTGGTCATCAGATGCGTAGAGCGGCTGCCAAAACTGCGTGCCGTCTGGACGCTCCCGGATATCCGGGTAGCAGAGGCAGCGCCATGCGATCTGCACAGCCTGCTCCTCGCGGTAGATGTCACGATGCTCTGCAGCGTCGTTCTTCTCTTTCGCGTAGCGTTGGGCCGCCGCGATGGCTTCGTGGATCTGCGATAGCCGCAGCTGGCGAATGCGAACTTGGCGCTTCTCCAGCTTCGGACCTTCCGCTGTGTGTTTCCACTGCCCAAAAGAAAAAACCTCGGAGGGGGCAGGCGACAGAAGCGCGCTGACCGCCTCCGAGGGCTCAGCCTGTGGTAGATGTGATTTGTTGCTCGTCAAGACGCCTCCTGCCTGACGTTGGTGTTGATGTTGAGATTTACTGCGGCGGTTGCAGCTCGCCGATGAAAGCCGCGGTCTGCTCTGTGCTTGCGTTCGTGCTCTGTGAGATTCCGGCCGTGTCCCACCATCCCTGCGAGATGATGGACTTGTCACCGATCGGAATCTGCACCTCGTGGTAGCTGCCATCCGCAATCCACGTCCACAGGTCCGCCTCTGGCCCCTCAAGCCCCACAGCCCAGTTGCCAGTGAGTTCGAGACGACCGGAGCCCGGGGTCTTGCCGGCGAGACCTTCGAGAGTCTCGACAGCCTGTGCCCCGGATTGACCGTTCACTTGGACGTTGGTGACCTTGACCTGGAATATGCCGTCGACGAGCAGCTTCAGTGCTAGATGGTCTTGCAGTGCCATGTTCTGCTACTCCTTACGCGGGCGTGGTTTCGGCAAGCAACCAGCTCGCCTGGTGTCGTTGGTCGCAAGTTCGGCCAGAACTCGCCGCTTGTAGACGGCTAGCGTTCTCTTCGTCGATTCGCACGTAGGTCGACGAGATCCACTCGTTCAGGCGTTGGATCTTCCCGTCATTCGCGGCCGGCGTCATGATGGTGCTGATCAGCCAGCTCTTGTAGCGACTCGGAACGATGGTCCGCGGTGGAATCTTCTGGTTGGTGTTGACCGTCACACCATCCGAAAGATACTCATCGTCGCGCAGGTGGAAGTTCGAGAACGTAAGCATGTCGTTGAGCACCCACTTGTCGGCCATCTCGTCCAGCACACTGATGCGATGCGTCTCCGTCGCACGGAAGTCGTCGATAGCGCCCGTGGAATCCTTGCTGCGCGTGGTGACGTGCATTGTCACGTAGGACTTCACCTGATTCGAAGCAATGGCGATGATGCCGTCTGTGACCGCGTCGTTCAGGTCGTCGCCGTCTGGCCAATCCGCGTTGGCAAACGCTGGTCGAATGAACCAATCGTCTCCAGAGTAGCCATCGAAGTTGTAGTGGCTCTCGACCGCTTCCTTCTTCTGGGTGACTGCCATGACGTTGGCAGCGAGCTCCGCGGGGTCGTGGTCGCTGTTTTTCTGCCAGACGATGTGGCAGCGCTCGCTGTTTTGCGCAACGGCGATGGTCTGCGTTGCAGCAAGAGTGCCGACCTCTCCAGCGAAGCACCTGGAGCGCAGCCCTGGGTTCGGTTCGCTCTTGGCCGCCACGTGCGCCTTCAACGTAGCGACATCAGCCTGAACCGCAGACGTCCCCATCATGTAGTAGTAGCGACTGCCGGTGATTGTGGCGAGCGCGGCCGTCAGCAGAGAGTTCTCTGTGGTAGCACCATCCACTCCGGCTGTGCCGGTGCCAGTGCCCATGGTGGCGCCACTGGCCGCACAGGTCACACCGAGTCCCGGCGTCACGCTGATGACGCGCATGCGGTAGATGCCGTTCTGTGACGCGCCGGCTACTGCAGCCGTGCCTGTGACCGTACCCGTCGAATTGCTCCACGTGGCAGGCAGATGGCTCTGGCCGTTCAGCTTGGCTTCGATGTCGTCGCCGATTGTGGTCGCCGTGCTGGACGTGTTGAACGACACAGAAAGCACTGCATCGCAGAACTGGAACACGATCTGGCCTGTGCCAGTGGGCGTCGCGGTTACCTCAAACACACCAGTCGCCGACACCACGCCTGCTCCGGAGCTTTCAGCGTGTGCTAGGTAGCTCACACTCCGGCAGCCGGCCTTGAGCAACATCCGCAGGCCTCTGTAGGCAGGACCACGGTCTCCAGCGTATAGGCCAGCGTCCGCCTCTGTCTTGATGGGGTAGACGGTGTTCGCTACGGTGCCCGCAGTAGCTGCAGCGGACGTGTAGGGTCCGACTACCATTGCCTCGCGAGCCGCTGGAGACGCGCTGGACTCACCCTGCCCGAGCAGGACTTCGACGGCGCTGAACGGAGCTCTGTAGCTGCTGGGATACCCAGTGATCGCAAATCCGGCCATTACTGTGCTCCCTTCTCAGACTTCTTCATGTTGACGATGACCGTCTCGGCCTTCGCTGGCTTCGGCTCTGGATCGCTTTTGGCCCGGTCGGCAGACGTGACAGGCTCGTATTCACCGCTCGTCCCGCGCTTCACTGGAACGAATGCGGTGGAACAGGCGCGAGCCGTCTCAGGATCCGCTGGCCACAACGGCTGGTCCTGTCGATCCACGATCATCCGCCGAATCAGACGCCGCCCCTCGCGGGACTCGGAGTCGAATTCGGCAGGCTCGTCCAACGGTGCGTTGACGATGGTGTTCTCGAACACGCGAACCCGACGGCCGACGTACTTCGGTAGCGCCCCCGTTACTCGTGGACCAGGCAGAGAACACAGGTGCCCAGGTCGAGGATAGAATCTCAGCTTCATGGTTTCCTCGGTTGCCGGCGCTGCCGGCGGTCAGAATCTGGCTGCAAGCTCCGTCATGCGACGGGCTATGATTTGCCCTTCAACGCGGTACGCACTCCGCCATGCGCGGTAGGCGAACTTGTAGGGTCGGTTGCCTGGATGGTTCACCTTCGGACCCACGAACCAACGGCGCTGCTTCTTCCAGTAGAACGACAGGAACTGCGCGCGTCTGGCTCGAATCACATGCGGCCGTGCGCCCTTGTCGATGGGGTTGGCGTAGGGCACGTCATTGCGCAGGAATAGCAGGCGTCCTGATGCGGTTCTGCGGACCAGGAACTTCTGCCCACGTTGGAGCGTCCCGGTTCGCGGCGTGAACTCTGGGTAGCGCCGCACATGGTCGATGGAATGCTTGCCGGCGAGAGTCGCTGCTTCCTGCAGCATCCGCTCGTTTTCGGCCAGGAAGTGATTGTGGGCTCGTCGAATGCTCTCGAGATTGGCCAGCTTGATCTGAAACATCAGGCTATGGCCATCAGCGCCATGGACATGTGCGTCACGTCACAATCAACACTGCCTGAGTAATTCGCTACCAGCAGCTCCAGCGTCTGCCCTGTCGTCATCTGAATCTGCGATGACAACGCAAGAGCCGCGTCATTGAGAACACTCGACGTCGTGTGAATGTGTTCGTTCACCGGCGTGCCTTCCAGCGCGTATCGGATGGCGTAGTTGTTGTTCACGCCTGCTGGGTCAAGCGACACGCTCGATGCAGCATGCACCAGAGCCGTGTGCGCTCCCGTGTAGGTCACGATTGCGCCGGCCCCACCCAACGTGAATGAAAACGCAGTTGACAGGAGCTGGAACGTCCCCTCGATGCGTGTCCAGGTTTCAACCGTGAGCGTGGTGGTAGCCGATGCCGTAAGCTCTACCGTGCCCATACCCACGACGCTGCGCCCGAAGGAGAGTCGGTCCCACGTTGGAGTCGTCGCCGTCAGGACCCAATAGAACCCGGTGTCCGTGTCACGGTAGACTCGGCCAACATCCTCAGCAGCGAACCCGGAGAGGGCCTCGCGAGTCGTCGAATCAGCCACCACGGTCCGCGGTAGTCGAATGCTGTCCCAATCGCGATCAGCCATCGTAGCTCACAGGGTCTCCGTCGAACGTGACTCGCACTGCAGGCGGAGCCAGCATGTCTGGAATGGTCACTGGTGGCACCGCGTAGTAGTACACCCAGTCCTGGTCCGTTCTGTCTTCCAGCATTGGATCGATGATTCCGGTCAGCTCGTCTGGGTCATCGGAAACGATGGTGCCCGTTCCCATGCTGAAGGTGACGCCGTCGTAGTTGTTGTCGGCTGGATCGTTCGCAGTGTAGATTCCGAGTTCGATGGTTCGAACCTGGAACCAAAGCGCCCAGTATTTGGCCTGCTCGGAGGAGAACCCCACGGCCCCCTGCTGGATGCTTCCGGGCTCGATGGTGATCTCGGTGAAGTTGGCCGTGTCAGTGCCTGGTCCCAGCACCAGCTTCGGCTGCGACGGATGGCCCGTCTGTGCCGCGTAGGCCAGGTGCCCGCCGCGTCTGAGCGTCTCCCCCATCACCTTGAGGGCAGCCACCAGAAAGCCGTCCAGCTTGCGTCTGTCGCCGACCGTGAGCGGCCCTAGGACGTAGTCGACAGCGAAGCCCCAGTGGAGCCGGCTCTCGTCCAGCGTGTGGTTCTCCCAGGTGCCGGTGCCGTGCCGGTAGACTGCCAGCAGTGGGAGCGCATGCTCAGTGGTCTGCAGCAACTGCGCGTCCAGCTCGTGCTCGGACGTGCTCTGCACCGGGTTGGTGCCTGCCAGCTGCGTCCCGACGACGGCATCGGTCCAGCGTGCTGCCAGCTCGTCGTTCAGGGCCGCAGCCAAAAGACCGAGCAGGATCGAACGGCCAGGGTCCAGTGACGCCGAGGTCGTCTCGTCCGTGTCTGACAGCGGAAGCGATACGGCTCCGACTGTGCGATAGAGGCTGTTGGCAGTCACGTTAGGTGGTCCAACAACAGCAACAGACGCATCACCACTTCGTGCTCAGCAGAAACCAACTCGTCCCCTGTGACGTACCGGCTTGCCGCGTACTGCCCGAGCGGTTGCAGCATTGCATGACCCATCTCGTGCCGCGCCAATTGCGTACAATTGAAGCCCTCCTTCGTATTGGGCTTCGTGTTCAAGGAGATGTGGATGCGTCTGGCCGTTCCGTCACTGGTGCAGTTGGCGTAAGTGGTTTCGTCCAACTCGCTGTGCGTAACGAACAGTTCCCACCCAGACATGCCAACCAACGGCCACAGGCGTCGAACTTCGCGCTCAAACTCCTCGAACTCAGCCTGGGTGGTTTCTACTGTGTCACTCACGCCTGCTCCTGCAGCGGACCCGCGATGATGGTGTAGTGCAGAGAGCTGTCCAGGTTCGCATCCTTGATGCGGAAGAGCACGCCGTCTTCGCGGCCAGGCCCCGTCACCTTCACGAATCGCTCCTGAGCGACCGTCAGCGTGCTCTGGATCGTGTCCAGGTCGAGGCCACCACTGCCGTGCTCGGGGGTAAGCGGCCCGATGCGAATACTGCCGCTGTCGAGATTGTTCAGCGCCAGCTCCTCGCCGTCCAGCGTCTTGACCTTCGGGGCCTGCCCGTTCTCCAGCAACTCGGTCTCTGAGTCAGTGCTGGTCCCGGCACCTGCTGTCGATCCAGTCCACGTGCGGGTCACAACATAGCAGCGGAATGGGTGCAGCCCGAGGCTCCCTGCAATGCCGCGGGCGGCCGCCAGCGTCGAATGCAGAGACTCTGCGAACGTCACCTACGCCGCCATTTCATGACGTAGAGCTGCTGCGCGGCCCCGGCCGATGTGCCTGCGCCTGCTTTCGCAACGGCGCGAATCTTCTTTCCAGGCAATGCAAACGCCACGGTAGATGCCGCCAGGTCAACACCAGGAGCAGCAGCGGTTCCACCGCCGATGGTGGTGATGGTTGATGCAGACATCCTGCTGTCCAGGACGTAGCGGGCCACGCTCGCACCGTCAGCGATCTGTGGGAAGTGCGCCCAGTCCGCCCACACGTTGTAGGCAATCTCGGTCTGCAGGTAGACGTCCAGTGTTCCCCCGGTCGCTCCGGTCAGCACACCGATGACGGTGAGCCAGTCGTACCCGTCCAGATTGTCGATCGTGGGAGTCTCAACAACTGTACTCTCAGCAGCCGGGCTCGTGAATGCGAGTGAAGAATCCCAGGCGTATCGAGTCATCAGAAGGCCTCGAGCATCACACGCCGGTTCGATGGGCCGCGGATGGGCACTCGGACGAGCGAGGAGATAGAGTTGACGATGGTGCGGTAGTGCTGAAGACGCCCGGTCAACGCGGAGTTCTGCCCTGCTCCGGACTGCCAGACGACATCGTTCTTGTCGACCGACTTGAGCCCGGACGTGCCGGCAACGGACTGGCTCTGGATGGTGCGCCAGGCGGCGTCCGCATCCCAGAGCAGCATTCGCAGCCGCGCTTTCCCGCACATCGTGGTGATGGGGTAGCCCGTTGAGTGAGCCTTGGCGAATGTGGCCGTGAACGTCGTAGCGTCTGCGGCGCTGACTGTGACAACCTCAGCCTGGTCGCCGACACCCACCACGAGCTGGCCGTAGAGTTCTATACCGGTCATGGAGGCCGGTGTCACCGCGGTGGTACTGCCGGCAGTGATCGTGGTCGTCGCGGTGGTCTCCGTCCCCGTGCCGAGATAGGGGCTCACAACCTGGTCGAATACCGACCAGTAGCCGTCATCTGTGTAGGGCAGAGCGCCGATTCCGACGTTGCCCCACCCCAGATGAAAGCGCGTTGCCTCTATCTCGGCCGTGGACAGGGTCATTGGCTACGCAGTCACCCGATCTGGATTTCGCCAGCTGCGCGGGTCGTTGTTTCGTAGTCGTTGAATCTGTAGGTGAAGTCGCAGCTGCTGTCTGTTACAGTCCCCACGCCCTGCACACTCAAGCGAAACACAGAACATCCAGGGGCGTCGTAGACCAGCGCCGCCTCAGTGTCTCCGGTCAGCGAAATCTGTTGCAGCACGCCGTTGACGTAGAGCACATCAGTTGGCGTTGCGGCATTGCCGGCGTATGCCGTAACAGTCACGCTGTCGAGAGAGCCTATGGTGAACGAGAAGTCAACAGTGACCCTGCCGTCGAGTGCGGCAGACATGTCGCAGTCCGCCCCGAAGACCTCTCCGGTCGTGAGAATTGCCGCAGCGCGGCCAGTCGCAGATCCTGCGGTTGCCATCAGATGTAGACCCCCGGCTTCTCCCAGCGATACGTGAAATCGCACAGAGAATTGGTGACAGTCCCCGACCCCTGGACGGAGACGCGGAACCACTTCCAACCCGGCAGCGCCGGTACGACATAGCAGCGCTCGGAGTCCCCGGTAAGAGTCTCCTGCAAGTTGCTGCCGGCGATGTTGATTTGGTCGTAGGTGGTCCCGTCCATTGAGGCATAGAACCGAACCGTGCAGTTGGTCAGCGACCCAATGGTGAATGACAGGTCGACCGTGAGCAACTGGCCTCTGATGCCGATGAGCGACAGCGCAGTTCCAGCAACTTCACCAGTCGTCAGGACTGCAGACGCCCGTCCGGGCTTACTCTTCGTGTAGTTCAGCATTTCGTCTCCTTAGGTGCTCTGCGCGAGAATGCGCTGGACACCGCGTGTGTCGAGCATTGCGAAGGCGTGCAGTGCGTACCAGATGCACTTCGCGACGGTTCCGTAATTGGTGTCGTCGGCGAACCGGCACTCAGGACCGACCACGCCCTCTTGCTCCGAAACGGCAGTGCCGAATCCGAGAGCGCCAGGACCAAACATGATCGCCTCTTCCAGCGTAACGCCCGTGGCAACAGTACCGGTTAGGTCACCAGGAACCACGCTCGCTGCAGCGTACTGCTTGGTCGTGCTGCACTCGAAGAGGTCCACGTCCTGAATGCTGCCGATGTACCCGTAGAGTTGGTTCTTCTCGGCGTGCTGCGCGCTGAGCTGGCGGTACTCAACGTCCGACAACATCTGCGTGTTGAAGCTCGTTGGTACGAAGCAGGCATAGCTTCCGTTCGGGAACTTCTTCCAGTTCCTATCCGAAAGAGTCTGCTTGGCTCTGATGATGGCCTCTGCGCTGAAGATATCGCCGCCGCCCGCACTGAAGCTCGAAGCGTCAGTGAGGCTCGCATTCGCCAGCGTGGTGTACCCAGACAGCCGCAACCGGTCGCGAATGACGGTGTCCAGCCAATAGGTGTAGTCGTAGTGCAGGTGATTGGTGACCAGCCCAACGATGCTGAGCAACGCCTTCTTGTACTTCGCGTCGAAGTTCTTGATGGCGAAGGGAGCAGGGGCAGACCCATCGCTGGCGTAGGGACCCAGGTACTCCTTGAGCACCACTGGGATCTCTTCGCTCTGCAGAGCACGGCCGGTCGTGCTGATCGACTCGTCGCCGGTCATTTCACGATCAGACTCGGACAAGCCACCGACGCTGTAGAGCGGTCGCTGGAACTTGATCGTGTCGCCCTCGTCCTTGCCGAAGGCGTCCACCGCAACGGCGAACCCGGGGAACATGTCCGCAACGCGTGCGAGACGGTCCATGTCCGCTGGGATGCCGACATCAGCACCGCCACCCGATGCGGTCACGTACTGCTGAGCCGTCATTGCGCCAGCATTGAGCGCCTGGAGCGACAGTCGTCCTGCCATTGCCCAGTGAGCGAACACGAACTGTGGAGTGGGAGTCGGCAGAAGCAGGTTCTGCGTCACCCGTGAACCAAAGTCTTGGAAATTGGCGGGGAGCGAGCCCCTTCCGACGAATGCCATGGGTTACCTCATGTTGCCGGTCGCGACCGTTCGATCGCAATCGAGTTCAGGCGATAGTAGAGAGAGGCCCCCATAGGGTCCTCAGTCCGTTTCCGTTGCCAGGTGGCATAAGCCGAGTCTGGCGCTGCTGGTTGTGGTGGAGCCGGGGAGGCCCCGGCGGGGGTGGTGGTCGCTGGCGTTGGTTTCGGCGGTTCTGCCGGCTGAGCTGGGGCTCCTGCCTCAGCGACCTTGATGAGCCGCCAACGTAGCTGCGGGTCGCCTTCGGCAACCTTGTCGATCTCGGTTTGCTGGGCTTCGGAAAGCTTCGCGAACCGTTCC
>Ga0307444_1000885_pt1 | contig 13350 bp, 7 predicted proteins | sample SalMarSW160340MG_FD_202145 | JGI IMG/M metagenome (GOLD analysis project Ga0307444, IMG submission 202145) | Salt marsh sediment microbial communities from the Plum Island Ecosystem LTER, Massachusetts, United States - SW1603-40 | ecosystem: Environmental > Aquatic > Marine > Intertidal zone >... | reverse complement strand
ATTCATAGATAAGGATAACCACTCGACGATTCTGCGCTCTTCCTTTACGGGTAGAATTGTCCCCCACGGGAACATCGCTTCCATAACTGATGACTTCCATCCGGTGGAGAGGGATATTGTATTTTTTGTGCAGGTATTCCATGACGGCTTCAGCTCTTCTTTTTCCCAAAATCAAATTCCACTCTTCCTCACCTGAGCTATCTGTGTGCCCCTGAATCTCCAAGTACACACCCTTATCTTTCGCGATCAGCACGTCGACGAACTTGTCCAACATGACCTTCGCTTCCTCGCTCAGATCCCATTTGTCGAATTTAAATTTCGCTTCGTCATTTCTGAGGACCTCTTCAAATATCAGTTTACCTTCTGCAGCTTTTTTCACTTCACTCAGTTTGCTGTCGAACTCGGACCTCTGATTGTTCAATTCGGATTCTTGTTTTTTGATCAATGAACCCAATGTGGCCAAAGATTCATCATGCTCTTTGATTCTTTTCTGGTTTTCTTCCACAGAGGTTTCAACCCCTTCGACCTTTTGATCCAGAGTAGCTACCTCCCCCGTCACAAATTTCTTTGTCGCACAGCTTGTCCCAGCAATCAATCCAACGATCAATATCATTCCAAATAGATAGGTTATTTTGTTTTTGTTCATGATTTTCTCCCTTGCCTTTTTTTTTCGTTATTTTTATGTTAACACATCTAGACTTTTCTTTAAATAGCAAATTATCATCCGGGCATTTTTTTCTCCCCGCTATAATATCCTTCTCTTGTTCGTACCTTGTAGCTCTTTTTTTTTGTGACGACCTTGATTTTCCGGAACTCATTGCTCTCATCTGTATAGGATGTGTATCCCAGAATGTACTGATGACTCAGTTCCTGCTTGACCAATCGCAATGAATTTTTTAAATCTAGAGTATTTTTGACAAAAAAGGCTTTTCCGCCGGTCGCCTCTGAAAATTTCTCCAAGGATTCAACAATACCCGAGGCTGTCAAATCCTTCGAACGCTTGTACTTTTTTAAAAACTGCTCGTCCAAGGGGATTTTATGCCCGATGGTGTAGATCGGAATATCCACTCTCCGCGCAACTTCGATAGCCTGGTCGGGTGAATATTCGCTGTCGTTTTCTATCCCATCCGTGATCAAAAGAAGAGCCCGCTTTTCATTATTGCCTTTGTTGGCAAAATCAGGGGACACACCCACAGCATCGTTTAAAGCGGTCTGACCATAGGCTTCGGTCCTTCCCAAGACCGATAAAAAATCTGTTTTGTCAGTGGAAAAATTCGAGGCGATCTCCACATCCCCATCAGCGAAAATCAACAAGGAGACCTCATCACGTTCGGTTAGGAGGTCTTCCATCAGATACTCGAGGGCTAATTTGCTTTCGTTCAGTTTTTCTTGAAGGGCCATGCTGCCGCTCACATCGAGGAGGACGGTCAAACTCAACGGGGCTTCATAATCGTGGCTGAAATATGTAATATCTTTTGGCTTATCATTCTCGTAAACGAAAAAATCTTCTTTCGTGAGGTCGGTGATATGCCTGCCCCTCCTATTCTGGACGCTCACAGCGATGGAAATGGCGGTGACGGCCACATTATGGGTAATTTCTTGTTTCAATTTTTCTTGGGCCAAAGATAAGGAAGAAAAGACATCCGTCAAAATCAAAAAAGTGAAAATGTAAAAAATTAGCGGGAAAAAACATTTTCTTTTTTTTAGATCGATCTTTCCCATGTCACTCTCTTCTTTACATCGCTGTTTCTAATTTTGTCTCACAATACACAATAATTGTGGAATTCGTACTAGTAGAAGGAGAACTAGCGGGCGTACATCTCAACAAATAATTGGAGCATATTCGTCATGAGCTCGGGCATTTCTCTAAAAAGAAAATCTATATATTTATCGCCAGCGTAATAAAAAGAGACCCGACTAAATGGTTTGTTTTTCCCGCCATCGTTTAAGTCAAGGTTGAATCTACCCCGAATTTTATTCTCGATATTGCGTGCCAATCCCTCTTTCCACTCCTGCCAGACCAAATATTCATAATCCTTCTCATTCAGGGCTTTTTTAAGGTTTTTTCGTGTCTCGTAAATACCGGCTGGATTATCCTTTTCGATCTCTTCGAGGAACTTTAAATAAAGCCCGACGAATTTCTCTTCGAGGTAAGGAAAGTCATAATCCAGTTCCCATGAATACTGTTCCTTTTCCATGGCTTCTTTATTGATCCTTAGATTTTTTTTCAGCTCATACTCTACTGTATTCGCTTGATAACAATGCACAAATTCATGGAAGAGTATGGCATACCCATCGAGACTGTCGAAGATTTCCGGAGATACTACACAGGAGGTTTTATTGTCATAAAAACTTAGGGGAAAAGACGCTCTTATTCCATGAGAGACAGGAAACTCTGACTGAACCTTTTTTATGAACACATAATGACCACCAGTCGTATCATAATCAAACAGAAAAAAATGGTTATCCACAACAAGCGCAACCGGATAGAATTTTTCAAGAGCTGGGTGGATATCAGCAATTTCTTTCTGGAGGGAGACCAGTTTCTCGAATTCTTCTGTATATTTATTTTCCTGAGCAGAGACGATATTCTGGAACGACAATACGGTGACACACAGAATCGGGAATATTCTAAGAAATAGCATGCAATTACCATAGCATAGTTGACCTTTCCAGTCACGCCAAGACTTACTACTTATTAGCTAATCATTTCTATCATAAACGGAATGATTAAAAAAAGAGTTACCGTATTCTTTTTATCCCTAAAAACATCGATTTAAGCATTTATTTTGCCTAGAAATTTGGTCTATTTCCTTTCATTTCAATCCCTTGCTGCAGCCAAGCAAGGAAATGATTGATTTTATCATCCGTTTGTATTATGTAGTATCTTCCCATGTATCCATCATCCGCCATTCAATTTATTTTTATAAACAATCACGAATATGGAGGGACAATGTCATGAGGTTGAATCCTGTCTTTTTTCTCAAGATTTCCATCACATTTATTTTGGTTGGCTCGATCATCAACACTCCCCTACACCCTGCACAAAAAGTGCCGATCAATTTCGACAAGTTCCACGGTTTCAACGGCACGGTGGACTATCTCAAAGCTGTAGCCAAAGCCTATCCCGATATCACCCAGCTTTTGGAGATCGGAAAAAGCACGATGGGCCGACCCATCTATGTCCTGGTGGTCTCCAACATGAAAACAGGAACCACGATCGATGCGCACGTGAATCTGCAGAACATGCGGAAGGAAGGCGTAAAAAACGTCACCCAGATGAAATCCTATCAGGGGAAACCGGGCCATTGGATTTGCGGCGCAACACACGGGAATGAATTCACAGGGACCGAGGTCTGCCTGTACACCATCGATAGGCTGGTATCAGGCTATGGAACTGACAAAGAGATCACGGAGATTGTCGACAAAAAGACCTTATACGTCTGCCCTATGGTCAACCCGGACGGAGTTTATAACAGCGTGGAAAGGGGAATCCCGCAAAGAACCAACAGCATGGAAAAAGACGACGATAAGGACGGCAAGATCAACGAGGACGGACCAGACGACCTCGATGGAGATGGCAGGATCCTCCAGTTTCGCTACAAAGATCCCAAAGGGAACTACGTCATAGATGACCAGGATCCGCGCCTGATGATACGGCTCCGGGGAAACCAAAAAACCGACCAGCCCCGTTATACCGTTCTCACAGAGGATAAAGACAACGACGGCGATGGCAAGCGTGGGGAGGATTCAGAGTCCGGTATCGATCTCAACCGCAATTACCCAGAAGGATGGTGGCGATCCGACGGATTCGCTGGCGGAACGGGTGACTACCCCACCTCAGCGTCTGAAACACACGCCATGGCCGAATTTCTGACCAACCACACCAATATCCTGATGGCACAGAACTACCACACATCGGGGGGATTTACCTACCGTCCGATGGGAACGGCCCCGCACCCCAACCTGCATGCGAAGGATGTGGCGGTTTTGGACCTAGTCATGGGGAAAAAATACCTGGAGATCATCGGAGAAGAAGTCCCTGAAGCCTGGCAAAACCCCGGCGATCTGGATAAATACAAAGAAGAGCTCAAAAAGACCTCGAAAAACAAATACGCCATCATGCGAGGATACGAGCTGCCTCGAGGCTGGAGGGTGAGCTACGATGAAGAAGGCGACCAACGTTATGGTTATGGGATGGCGACAGACTGGATGTACATGCAGTACGGTATTTACGCCATCACCACCGAGCTCTGGAATCCCGGAAATGACGTCCCGGATTTTCCCAAATTCGAGGGGGATGTGGATTACACACAAATTCAACGAGAAGCGCTGAAATACCAGGACGAAAAATATGGGGGCAAGCTTTTTGTCGATTGGAAACCCTACAAACACCCAGAACTAGGTGATGGGGAGATCGGCGGTTGGCTTCCCAATCTGCGCAACAATGCTTGGCCGGGCGATCCTTTGCGCAAGGTGTGCGAAGACCATTGGCAGTTCACACTTTTCCGTGCACAGCTATTGCCCGAGGTCGTTATCAAAGATGTCAAAGCCGAAGTATTGTACACAACCAACAGCGCCAAGGAGGCTGAAGCTATCCAGAGCGGTGAGCAGGTCACGATCAAAAAAGGTCAGTCAAGAGGGAAATTCAAAGTTGTTCAGATCACAGCCCAAGTTAATAATGAGGGAAAACTGGCCACCCACGTTGCCCGTGGAGCCCAGCTTCCAGGGAATAGAGAGGATGTGATCTGGCTGATCGGCGATCCTGACAAAACAACTTATCTACAGGGAACACCGTACCAAAAACTGGGTGTGATGGAAGGAACCCAAAAAATTCCTGGTTACACAGGACAACGTTTGCCGACGGGGACTTCTCAACAGCGATCCCAACGACGATTCTTTTTTCCTCCAGGGTATCCAACGCCTTTCACGCGTCAACAACAGAGGCAACCGACTGAAGTCAACCAGAAAGGAACCTCACGGACAGCCACTTGGCTGGTGGCTGTGGAAGGAAACACTCCGCTCAAAATCGTGGTGAGTTCACAGAAGGGCGGCACCAAAGTGAAACCTGTTTCCATAGACTAAAAAGAGGATGATGATGAAAATCAAAAGATTGTTTAAATACACAGCAACTCTCGTTATAACCATGATTTTTGTCTTGACTCCCCCGGGCATAGCCCAGAAAAATTTACAAAAAAGCCCGGGCGGCTACCATGGCGAATTGGACTTTCCCATCAGCTGGAGTCGGTATTACAGCTATGCGGAGTGGACCAAGATCATGCACGACATCCAGAAAAAATATCCGGAATTGGCAGATATCCAGTCCATCGGCAAAAGCCGAATGGGCCGTGACCAGTACTTGATCACCATCACGGCTAAATCGACCGGAAAGCACTCCGAAAAAACAGCCATGTGGGTGGACGGAGCTATCCATGGCAACGAAGTCAACGGAGTTACCTGTTCTTTGTATCTGATGTGGTACCTGCTGACACGGTACGATTACGATCCCTATGTGCACGATCTTGTGGACAACTGCACTTTTTACATCCTCCCGGGGCTGAACGTGGATGCCAATGATTCCTTCGTCGTCCATCCCAATACCCCAAATAATCCCCGTGAACCCTACCGGCCTGAGGATAACGACGGCGACGGGCTCTACGATGAAGATCAAACCGAAGACGTGGACGGGGACGGGGAACTTTCCACCATGTACATCGAGCATCCTAAAGGCAACTACAAGCTTTCCACAGACAAGAGGAGTTTCGTCAGAGTGGATGAGGCTGAAGAAGGTGTAAAACTTTTCGTCCGTATCGGTGAAGAAGGATACGACAATGACGGAGACGGTTTGATCAACGAGGACGACATCGGGGGCCCTGATCCCAACCGGAATTTTCCGTATGGATGGAGCCTGGAAGCAGGGAATCCCTATCCGATGTCAGAGTCCGAATGCCGGAACGTGTTCGAGTTCCAGCTCAAACATCCGAATATCTTCGCCAGCTTTCACTTCCACAACACGGGCCGCTTGATCATGTTCCAGGCTCCGCCCGCAGTTAGCCAGCCCAATATGAGCGATGAACAAAGCCAGCGGATGCGGGATATGCAAGAGCAGCGCCTGGCCATGTTACGGGAAACCAATAAGTACGCCCAGCTTTTCGACCGACAGGTGGCACCGGTCGATCAGCACGATATGGACACCCAAACAGCCATCGTCACGGCTGGGGCCCGGATTCTGCAGAATTACAGTCCGACCATAGGCGGGCTTAGCGGCCAGGCTCATGCGGCCACTTACTATATGCTGGGCGCCTACAGCTATCTGATCGAACTCTGGGGCTCCAATGCCGAAATTGCGGACATGGACGATGACGGCCGTGTTTCCGATGAGGAGATGCTCCAATGGATCGATATCGAGCTCACGGGTGAAGGATGGATAAGCCCCCACAAAGTCGACCATCCTGACCTGGGCGAGATCTGGATCGGCGGGACGCCGAAAAAACATATCCGCCGAACTCCTCCTGCCCGGTATATCGAGCAAGAGGCCTTTAAAAATGCTCAGTTCGTGATGTACTGCGCCAGCCAGTTTCCCAAAGCCGAGGTTGTGGATATCACCGTGAGACCCGTGGCAGATAACCTGTACTGGATCGAGGCGGCAGTCAAAAACGACAGGGTTTACCCTACTGCTTCAGATAGAGCCAAACAATTGAAATTAGTGGAGCAGGATAAAATCATGCTCAAAACATCGAAAAATGTTTCGATGATCGAGGTTCCCAAAGGTTCGGCTGCCACCGATCCATCCAATCCTAATGCAGATGTGGAAGTGATCACGAAAAGAGGAACGGAGTTCTGGCTCAAAGGAAAGGAGACAATCCGGTTCGGTGCTCTCGTGAAGATGGACGGGAGCCAAGGATGGGTCGAAGTTCAGGTGAAATCACAGAACGGCGGCACAGACAGCAAGCGGATCAACCTTAAAGTGCAATAATCCGGAATTAGCGAAAGCTTGAAAATCTTTTTAGAGAGGTACAAATGAAAAAAGGAAAGTCTCTGTTTGTTCTAACGATAATGCTTCTATCCATGGCTGCGGGAATGGCTTATTCCCAGGATATCGGAACCACGGCTGTAAGGGACATCGACAACATCCTGCCGGAAAAAGACAGAGCCAAGGTCATGAACGAAATCCTTGAATGGCGATTGGAAAACATCGTTCCCGAGCTTATGCGCCGGGAAGGGATCGACATGTGGCTTATCATCTGTCGGGAATACAACGAAGATCCGGTTTATCTGACCTTGGTCCCGGAGCCAACCATGGCCGCCCGCCGAACATCCATCCTCATCTTCCATGACAAGGGAGAAGAGGAGGGCGTGGCTCGGTTGACTGGCAGCTTTTACGGAATGGGGAAATGGTATAAATCCATCTTCACCGATCAAAGCAAAGACCAATTCGAAGTCCTGGCCGACTATATCAAGAAAAGCGATCCAAAAAAAATCGGGATCGATGAATCGGAAACCTGGGCCTTCGGAGACGGGTTATCCGCTTCCTTCAAGGCCAGCTTGGTCAAAGCTCTAGGACCTGAATTATCAGGCCGTCTGGTTTCGGCTGAAAACCTGTGTGTGGGATGGCTGGAAACGCGAAGCCCGCGCGAGCTGAGCCTGTACCGACACATCTGCGGAGTCGCCCATGACATCATCGCCGAATTCTTTTCCAATCAAGTGATCGTTCCCGATGCAACCACAACAGAGGACGTTGTCTGGTGGATCCGGCAGCGGTTCACGGACATCGGTCTAGGTGTTTGGTTTCATCCCTCTGTCTCGATTCAGCGGTCCAAAAAGGATGAAGAGTTGTATAAAGACAATCCAGATGTGATCAGGCGTGGGGATCTCTTGCATTGCGACATCGGCATCGTGTACCTGGGTCTTTGCACCGACACACAGCAGAACGCCTATGTGTGTCGTATCGGTGAAAATGATGCACCGGATGGATTGAAAGAAGCGCTAAGCAGAGGGAACAGACTGCAGGATATCGTGATGGGAGAACACCGTGTCGGCAGGACAGGAAACGAAGTGCTCAGTTCCTCGCTGGAAAAAGCAAAGGCCGAAGGCCTGACTCCTGCCGTTTACTGCCATCCCCTCGGCGTGCATGGCCATGCGGCCGGATTCGTGGTGGGACTTTGGAATCGGCAGGACGGCGTACCAGTTCGCGGTGACTATCCCCTGTACTTCAACACATGCTATGCCATCGAAATGAACAACAGGTACAAGGTGCCGGAGTGGGACGATCTGGAGATCAGGATGGGCCTGGAAGAAGGGGGCGTTTTTACCGAAGAGGGCTGCCATTTCATAGACGGGCGCCAGACAAAGCTTTTCCTTATCAAATAAACCATGATATAAAGGTTAAAACTTTTTAATCTTATATTCACATTCCTTTAACATTCATATGATATCTTAGTCTATCTTGAATGAAAGAATTTCAGCAGACGAAGAAGAAGAATGAAGGGAACAAAGGAACCACTTTCCTCATCCGCTTCTCAGGATTAAAATAATTTAGCGCCTGACTTTTCTGGCCTTTCGGGGAACCCACCGCTCGATAAAACTCGATCGTCCTTCGTATTCATCCACCAGGTCCTGGAATATCGCCCTCATGTGCTCATAAGGCAAAGTTCCGATGATCATCCGGCCGTTGATGATCATAGTCGGTGTGGAACGGATCCCGTACGTGAACTCATCGGAAGTTTTTTCGTACTCCATCCCTGTGTTGGCGAAGGAGCGCACGATATCCTGCGTGACAGGATCGCTGAGAGCTTGCTCCACTCCGTATTTCATCGCCAATTCCTGACGCCATTCCGGCCTTCGGGCCAAGTTAAAGTTAGCGAAGATCTCATCGTGGATGGCGACGAATTGAGCCGGGTCGTGTGCCGCGATAAAAGCCAGCTCACAGGCTCCAGGATGAATATCTTTCTCGAAAGCGACGGGATTGCAAAGTCCCTCGAGAGGAAAAAATTGAAATGCGATGTTGATCTTTCCGGCGAATTCCTCTTTCAGCTTGTCGAACTCCTGAGTGAGGAACAAACAGTCTGGGCAGAGAAAATCGGAGAACTCGATGACATGGATAGGAGCATCCTCGAAATACTCGGTTGATCTGACCGTCCAATAGGGAGAGATGATGCTGGGATTGTCGACAATTGGCAGGTCGCGGAATTGCTTGACGATCCGTAAAGTGACAGCAGCCTGGGCATCCTTCTTTGCATCATGATACTGGACCATGCCGTATGCTCCGAGAGCCGTTATGCACGCAAAGGTCACGATCATCTTGAGGGATGGCTGGAAAAAACGGACACGGAATTTCCAGAAGAGAAAAAAACTCAGAAGGGAAAAGAAATAAAAACCGGTGCAAAGGAGACACAAGCTTCCCATGAAAAAAACGGAATAGGCAAAAAGTGCGATTACCCCGAGGATATTTAAGAAGGAAATAAAGGAATTGGTGTGTTCGAAGCTTTCAGACGGGAAAAGGGCGCCTAGAGCCACAAGAGCCCCGACGATGATCCCAAAAAAGCCGAGCGGAATTCCCATTACCTGGGAAATGGCCGAAAAAGCAGAGCTGTCGCAGTTGAAAAAGGCACTGATATCGCAAAAGGACCCTTCGAAGATGCTTTCAGGAAAGTTGGCGAGAAAATAATGCCGCATGGTCAGTATCGATGCCACCATCATCCCGATCCCAGAAATAAAACTGAGAATTCTGGGCCACCGCACACCGTCCAGGGTCAATGTCTTTGTCATCTGTGCTCTCTCCGATATCTTGTATCAAATAACTCAATCTAGAGTACCGATTTTCGCCGTGCAAATCAAGGACTGCCAAAACTGTTATTTGAGCACCTTCCACGTTTCCGCTTCTTTTTTTAGAATCAACCTCTCCGTAGTCCCGGCTTTGACGCTGATTCTAATTTCCAAGGGCTCGGGTTGAAGCAGCAGTTTCAGCCTATACTCGCCTTCGACGACCTGGACGGGTTCCCCCCCGACTACGCCCCGGGCCTTTATCTCTTCTTGATCATCCAGAATGATAAATTCGACACGGAGAGTTTGTTCCAGCGAATCCAGCAGCTGCTCAGAATCTTTGGCATCCAGATAGATCCCTCCGGTAGAGGTTGCGATGGCCTCCAGTTGCTTGCGGGCCTCGATCTCCTTGATATCGAATCCCACGATATTGACCTGGAGATCCAGCCCGGCCTCTTTTAATGCCGGGGCAATGGAGTTGATGTCGCCATTGCAGCTTTCCACTCCATCGCTGATCAAAACAATGGTCCCGCCCTTGAGGTCTTTGAAATCCTTGATGCCTTCCAACACGGAATAAACTAGAGGCGTCTTCCCCCTGGGCGTGATGGCGTTGACCGCATCGATCAGCTGCTGCTTATCGATTAGATTGATAGGTGTTACCAGCTCCGTGTCCTGACAGGCCCTTCCGTCATTCAGTCCATAGCGATGCCCGTAAAGACGCAGGCCCACATTCATCTCATCGGGGAGGCCGTTGATGATCTGATCCAGGACCTCCTTAGCGATCGTGATCTTTGCCTTGCCTTGGATCTGGCCCCACATGGAGTTGGACGCGTCCAAAATGAGTTCGACATTTTTCGCCGCTTTTTTCTCCGCCCCTTCCTCGAACTGGACTTCTATGAATCCCGGCATCCGCTCCGTCTGGGCCCATTCAGCTTTCAGCCTGTACTCCACAGGCGAGGTCAACTGTTTAAAGATCTGGTCGGCACTTTCTTCGACCTTATCCGGTGAAGGCGAATAATAATACTGTCCCTGACTGGAATAAGCGATTTCCTTGAATATCCGCTGCCTGGAATTTGTATAATAGGAAGTCTCCGCCTCCCATCCTTTTTGGACAGCGATCGTGGAAAAACTGATACCGGAACTCAGAATACTGTCCCACATTTCCGTATAATACTGCATGCATTTGCTTCCTCCACAATCGACAACGTCGAAAATCGCCAGCACAGCGCGATTCCCCTTTTGTCTCCCGACACTGTCGATCGCCGCTTTCAAGCCTTTGAAGGTGTCCGTTCCTCCTCCCCCCCTCACTTCTTTTTCCATGGCCTGCTTCAAAATCGCCGCATCATGGGTGAAATCAGATAAGAAGGCCGGTTCATCTTCATATTTCATAAGCTGAAGATTCAACCCCTCGCCGAGATTATCCAGATACCCTCCGAGTATTTTCTTCACGATATCCACACTTGGCCCCATGCTGCCGCTATCGTCGAAAACGATCGTCAGATAAGAATCAGGACGATCGATCTTGAGTAGATAATCATCAGGCGCCAGCTGGTAGGTCACTTCTATGATATTCCCCTCAGCCTTTTCATTGATCGGATCGATCTTAGTCCCATCCAGAGCAGAAAGCACATAGCCAGGCCGCAGGATACCGAGGTTGTTGATGTACAGGGTTAGAGTATTCCCCGGCGTGTCTTTCAGCGCGAGTTTGTAATAGTCGACATCCTCGCGTGTTACATTTCCTCCCAAGTAAGTGCTCAGAGGAAGGCCCTGTGCCTGTCCGGGCGAATCGTTCGGCTCCTTCTCCCTGATCTGGATCTCACCTAAAGATTCTTCTCCGGGCTTCCGGTCGGCTGGTTCCAGGAAGAAGCCTTTGACAAACATCTCACGAATCTCCACCTGTTTAGTGCCCGTGCTTTGGGTGATCTGCATCTTCAGGTATTTCGCTCGGGTCGGGGGCACCTCAAATTCCTGACTGTTGCCGGCCTCAGGCTTGGGGGTGATGGTAGTCAACGGGGAAAATCCCGTCTTCGGTGTCTGGTCGGAAACCCAGAATTTCATCTCCTTGGGCTGATTCCGGCTGCCGAATATAAAGCCAATCCGGCGAATCTCGACAAACCGGCCCTGAGGAAAATTGAACACTGCCTCCTGGGGAAGTTGGTCTTGGGCAAGGTCCGGCGCGTAGGTATTGCCAAATTTCTCGTAGTCGAGTAGCGTATGATCGAGCATGTCGACAAACTTCTCGCCCTTAGGCGGAACTTCCATGTAGATGACAGCACCTCCCCTTTTGTAAGCAAGAAGGTCTTGCAGATCCTTCTTGGGCAGGCCGGTTTCGGCCGTCGAGGTGACCTCGAAGTCTTGAAGGTTTACGGCCCCGAAATCCAGGGCAGAGGACCCGATCCCTACCCGGCCAGAGATCGGCTTTCCATCATCCAGGTCGAATATGACCTTATCGTCGAAACGAAACCGAATCCGGCTGCCGTGAACATCTACGATCAGCGGCAGCCATTCTGTACGCGGATAATCGATCCGCGCACGCGCCAGGATCTCGAACCCAAGAGGTGTGCGGATCCCCAGCTCGAACTGGCTGGAGCTGAAGTTATAACCAACGATGTAATAATCATCTGTATCCCTGAAACCGAACGCAAGGCCGGTCAGGTTTCCGTCGCTCTGCACGGCAAGCATATTGGTCTTTATGGAATAATCGGTCCAATCCTGATCCCCGGTCAGCAGGAAGGTCGCCGGATGGTTCAGGTAATTATAGATATTCGAGTACTCGGAGAGAACGATTTGCCATTGACTTTCCTTTTCATAGGAGTCGGGATCGTCCCAGACCTGCCATTTGTCGATCGCACCTGAGGAAAAATCGTCTTCAAACAGGATTTCCCCAAGTGCTCCTGACGAGCCCTCCCCGGATAAACCCTCGATCGGCCCCGATCCCACACGATACCCCTTGACAAGAATCTCATCCATCTGGATGTAATCTTCTTGGTCAGCGGTAAGAAATCTGACTTTTAAATATTTGGCTTTGATCCCATCGAACGGGAATTCCTGATAGCTGCTTTTCTCCGGTTTGACTTGAACTTTGCCTGCAGATCGGAATGAGCCCTCCTGATTCTCTTCGGAGACCAGAAACTCTACTTCACCCGGGAAATTACCGCTGACCAACTGGAATCCGATGTTGTGGATCTCGACGGCTTTGTCTTGAGGAAAGGAATAAACCGCCTCAAAAGGAAGCGAGAGTCTTTTGATGTTCAAGGACATATAAGAACCCGGAACGAATTCTGCCTTGTCCATACGGTAGTTGTGGTCTATCAAACATTTGACGGGTCCTTCCTCGGCTTCGGAAACGACCTCAGCGCCCCGGCGAAAGGAAAGTAGATCCAGGTATTCACGGGGCGGCAGGGTAGAAGGATCCAGGGATCGCACGGTTACGGGCCCGAACATGACTTTGGATCCCTGAAGTCCGGAGGCCCCCAATCCGCATTGCCCGCTGGGAAAGCGGTTATCGTTCAGATCGAAGACGACGAGCTCATTGGCGCTGAAACGGAGACGATCGCCGGCATAATCCAACCGCAGCGACACTTCTTC
>Ga0307444_1000883_pt1 | contig 13358 bp, 16 predicted proteins | sample SalMarSW160340MG_FD_202145 | JGI IMG/M metagenome (GOLD analysis project Ga0307444, IMG submission 202145) | Salt marsh sediment microbial communities from the Plum Island Ecosystem LTER, Massachusetts, United States - SW1603-40 | ecosystem: Environmental > Aquatic > Marine > Intertidal zone >... | reverse complement strand
GCTCATGAGCGCCTGGTTCGACGCTGTGACCAAGCTGGGCCTGCAGTGGGGGGTGTCTTTCAACCTTGATTTTCACACCATCCCCTTTCATGGGGAAGAAGCCCTGGTGGAGAAGCACTACGTGACCAAACGCAGCCGTCGCCAGAAGGGGATTCTCGCCTTTGTCGCTGAGGATGCAGAGCAGCGGGTGTTCTGTTATGGAAACACCGATCTACGCAAAAACGAGCAGGCCGATGAGATCCTGCGGTTCGTCGATTTCTGGAAGAACAGAAGGGGAAAGCTCCCCGAAGAGCTCATCTTCGATTCCAAGCTCACCACCTACGCCAATCTGAGCAGACTCAACGAGATGGGCATCCGCTTCATTACCTTGAGAAGACGCTCAGAGAAGATGCTGCAGAGGATCCACCAGGCCCCTCTTTCGGCGTGGAGGCGCGTCGAGTTGGAAGGGGTGACTCGGCTCTATCGGACCCCCAGGATACTGGAGGACAGAGTATCGCTTGCCGGCTACGAAGGACCCATACGGCAGATCTCCGTCATCGATCTGGGCCACGAAGAGCCCACCATACTTCTCACCAATCAGCTTCAACGCTCAGCCTCCAGGCTCATCAGCCGTTACGCCCGAAGGATGATCATCGAGAACTCCCTCGCCGATGGCATCGAGTTTTTCCACATGGACGCCCTCTCATCGGCTGTGGCGTTGAAAGTCAACTGTGATCTCCAGCTCACGTTGATGGCCTCAAGCCTCTATCGCGTTCTCGGCGCCAGGATCGGTTGCGGCTACCAGACCGCCAAGTCGCAGCACATCTTCCGTGACTTCATCGATGCCACGGCATCGGTGCAAATCAGCGAAGATGAAATCCTTGTGCGCTTTCAGAAACGAGCCCACAATCCCCTTCTCATCGCGGCAGGTTTCCATGAGACGGATATTCGTGTACCATGGCTGGGCGGTAGACGCCTGCAGCTCATTTTCGGGTGATATCGTCCGAAATTTCCGCCGTGGTGTTAACTCAAAAAACTAACGTGGGAATCCAGGCTAGTGCTAAGCAAGAATGTCTTCAATGACAAATCGGGTACCGCGATCGCGGTCGCATTGACTAGTCGACCACAGAAGGCTGGATTTCCCCTTACCTTGGAGCTGACACAAACACGAAATCTACCGAAGAAATCCTGGGTGAAAATCAGTCAGATCAGAACGCTGTCTGTGCAAAGGCTTGGTGCAAAAATCACCTCTGCGAACGAAGAGGAAGTGCTGCAGGTCGTCGAGGGCTTGAACGATATTATCGGAGCCTAACGTGGCGCTGGAGTTGACCGCGTAGGGGCAAATTAAATCGAAGCGTTCGCCCCATATAACCTGGATGGGCCGGCTAGCCCAGCGCGGCAACTCAGCTTGCCGTTGGGTTCCCTTGATCCATACGTTATGAACGTATAATTTACTTGCATTTTATACGATGTAAACGTATAATACGATCATATGGACGATCTCCTGTACCAATACAATCCATGGTGGGAAGGTCACCTTGATGCAACAGGCGTTCGGCCGAGGCCCACGCAGCTACGCAAGATCACGTCGCTTATTTCCCAAAAACGAGCGGTATTTCTTACCGGATTACGCCGCGTGGGCAAGACTACACTCGTCAAGCTTCTAGCCAATAAGTTGATTCACGACGGTATAGACTCGCACACCATCCTATATGTAAGCATGGATGACTACCTCCTTCATGGAGCTTCGATTGTTGATATTGTTTCGGCGTTTCGGAGAATCCACAAACTTAGCGTAGATCAATCTGTTTTCCTTCTGTTCGACGAGATCACCTATAAGCCAGACTATCCACAACAACTGAAGAACCTCATTGATCGAGAGAGAGTCACCGTACTCGCGATTTCCTCGTCGAGTTCGCTTTTCCGTGATCAAAGAGCTTTTCTCACGGGTCGATCGGCGACGATCGAGATCCAACCCTTGACCCTTGCAGAATACCTTGATTTCAAGGGTATACGGGTGGCCAGGAAAGATCAGCAGCTTCTGGATACATATTTCCGAGACTACATACGTGATGGCGGACTCCCAGAGAATGTCCTTCAACCAAGTCGCGAATATCTCATGAATCTGGTGGACGACATCATTCAGAAGGACATTACCGCTTTCCGGGGGCTCAAAGACCATCAGGTGTTGCGGGACTATTTCACGTTGTTGATGGAGCGTAGCGGCAAGCAAGTAAGCATCAACAAGATCAGCAATATCCTCAAGATCTCGCCGGATACATCCCGTCGCTTCTTGGGCTACTTCGAAGAAACCTATCTTGTGCACCTTCTATCTAGACGGGGAAAGACAAACGAAAGGATACTGTCGCCCAAGAAAGTGTACGCGTGCGACCTCGGAATTAAGTACCTCTTCATCGGTGAGAGAGATTTGGGGAGCTACTTCGAGAACTACATATTCTTGCAACTCCGCGATCGACAGAAGTTGTCGTACTACTACGAGAATGGAGTAGAAATCGACTTCATCACAGAGGATGACACGCTAATCGAGTCGAAGTACAACGCTGAAATGGACGGGGAACAGCTGCGGGTATTTCAGAACCATCCAGCTCATCGGAAATACCTGATCAATTCAGTAAAGGGCTTGTCGGTTATTGATGGACTATGGGAAACCTGACATCGCGCTGGAGTTGACCGCGTAGGAGCGGCATGCGACCGGACTGCGGGTCTTGAATAAGGAGGGCAGGGCCGCCTGGGTCGGCGGGGCAGCTTAACTCGGCGTTCGACCCACTCCGAAAAGTAGAAGTGCGTATGCGCCAACGCGATAGGTCGCCTGTCACCTAGAAAGAAGAGCGGCCCCTGTTGACAATATACAAACCTTGTATGTATACTATAATGTGTCAGGAGCAAAGAATGAAATCTAGTACTGTAAACATATCGTTCAATGATGAACTACTGAAACGGATCGATCAGCTCGCGCAGACGGAGTCGCGGTCACGATCTGAGCTCATTAGAGAGGCGGCAAGGGCTTACATCGAACGGCAGAACCGATGGAATCGAATCTTCGAGTTTGCCGAGAAACAGACAAAGAAACTCCGTATCTCGGAAAAGGATATATCGCAAGAAATCACTAATCATCGCTCAACGCCAAGAGAACGCTAGAGAATGCGGGTTGTACTTGATACCAACATATTGATCTCTGCGTTGATGTTTGGGGGAAATCCGCGAGAAATCCTGCAGAAAGCGATTCGCGGTGAACTGAGGCTATGTCTTTCTGAACAGATTTTATCAGAACTGGGAGCAGTACTCCAGAGGCCGAAATTCGGCTTTTCAGTGACGATGGTGAATCAAATCCTCTCAGAACTTGCTGCAATCACCGAATTAGTCGTGCCATCCAAGCAGATTTCGGAAATCGAAGTGGACCCTACAGGCAATCGCGTTCTGGAATGCGCAGTTGAAGCGGGGGCAGAGTACGTAGTTTCCGGAGACAATCATCTCCTTGATCTCGGGCAGTACTCATCAATCAGGATACTCACTCCCTATCAATTCCTGCAGCTACTAACATAAATGCGTAGCCATGTTGGGCAACCAACACGTCAGGAACCAAACATGACCGGGTCGAACATATCGCCTGAGTTGACCGCGTAAGGGTCAATTCAAGCGGTTTTTGCTTGTTGGATAATCGGTAAGGGTTGTCTGATTCAACGCGGCAACTCAGCTAATCGTTCGACCCACAACACAGAAGACAGACAGAGTGACTCGGTCAAACATGATAACGCTTGACAATATTAACGAGCAGCGATATTATCAGGAGTCGTGATTCGCTCATTCTCCGACTCAGAAACGGAGCATGTCTTCCAACGGATAGGATGCAAGCGCTTGTCGGTGGAAGTGCAGCGCATCGCTTACCGGAAGCTGGTAGTGATAGACGCTGCCGAGTCGATCAACGATCTTAGGATACCTCCGGGAAACAGACTGGAGAAGCTCAAAGGGAATCGTGAAGGCCAACACAGTATCCGGGTCAACGAGCAGTGGCGGATCTGTTTTCGTTGGAAGGATGGCGATGCCTACGAGGTGGAGATAACGGACTATCATCGCTGAGGGATGACTATGGAAGAAAGAACGATGGGACCGATGCATCCAGGGGAAGTCCTGATGAAGGAATTTCTGGAACCTATGGGTATCACGCAGTATCGGCTGGCAAAGGATATCAGCGTGCCGCCGAGAAGAATAAATGAAATTGTTCACGGGAACCGCGCAATTACCGCCGATACCGCTTTGCGTCTGTCGAGGTATTTCGGCAGCTCGGAGAGATTCTGGATGAATCTGCAGACGCGGTACGACATGGAGCTGCAGAAAGACATACTGGGAGATCGGCTGGAAAAGGAAGTCGCCACACTCGCACAAAGCTGAAGCAATGATGTGGGTCGAACATGGTACTGGAGTTGACCGCGTAGGGTCGCTGGCAGCCGGCCCAGGTTGCTCCCATAATCGAGAGGCTGCGGCCTGCTTCGGCGCGGCAACTCAGCTTGTCGTTCTGCACTATTAATCTTCTATCGATAATGATATATTCCGAGAGCGTCGCTTCACTAGTTGACATATAGAATAAAAAAGAATATGTTTGTTGCAGGAGTTACATAGCATGGGTAAGACAATAACGATCCGTATCGACGAAGAAACATATAAAAAAATCAAATCAGCGGCAGAATCCGAAAAGCGAACTATCTCGAACTTCATGGAATACGCAACAATAGCCTATCTTGAAAACAGTAGGTTTGTCAGCGACGAGGAGATGATTCAGATAGCCGAGGATGATGAACTGATGAACCGTTTGCAGCAATCTATACAGGATATTAAGCGAGGCAACTATCGAATCGTCGAGTGAGTTCCAAATCGCGGAAACGAGGACATATCAAAAAAGGATCGAGTCCAGAGAGTTGAGGCGATACTATACGAGAATTAAAGAATTCATATACCCGCGCCTTCGTGCTAATCCGTACTACGGACCCAATATCAAAAGATTGAAAGGGGAACTGAGCACCCTATTCAGAAATCGGATAGGAAATTACAGACTATTCTACACTGTGGACGCTGATAGAAAGTTAGTTTTTGTATTGGATTTTATTCACAGAAAGAATGCGTACCGGTAAAAGACAGAAAGACCTGTGCGTACATTCGGATGGACAGATTTTGGAGCAGAAGAAATCAATGAAGATTGTCTCGGCTTTCCTGTGACGAAAATTTGATCAGGAAAAATTGGTTGTGCAGAACACGTATAAGGGCTCGGAAAGTCAAGAGCCAAACCTTCCCCTGACAATTCTTTCTTTCATTGCCGTTCTAGAAAGATGAACGATCGCTCTTCCATTTCCCGAATCTGGCTTGGGTTCGAAGATTCTGGTGCGACAACGCCGTCTGCACCAAACGCGTATAGAGGGTCGCTATCTAGGCGCCCGAGAACATATTCGGTACCCGACTGCCGTCCGAATCAAAAGAGGAGCTGTGTCTCATCGACAGGCTCAGTTATTCCGGCGGATCGACGCGGGGCAGACCGCGGAAAAGAGAATCACGATTGTACTCATCGAAGAGGAAGGGACTCAGGATGCAGGACCAATCAAATCCACCTCCACACTGGTACGGACCACAGGGTCTGTGGAGCGCATGCCTTGCGGATAGACATAGGCCATATGCATAAATATACCGACCAACGAATTTCCTGATTAAAGTCATGAAATACTAGAAGATAAATCTATTGCTGTTTTTTGCCCTGCAAATGTCAGGTCAGCTATAGTCTATGCCTATCTGTTGTTAAAAGGATTTCATGATGTCCGCATAGTTGAAGGCGGCTATTCTGCTTTAACAGATGCTCTGAAACCGAGTAAAGTTCTTAAAGTCGTACAGGGGGCTAAAAGGGGCAATTTAAAAATGACAAGTTTGGTTATCGTTGGCTTACTTATTTTAATTGTTGCTATATCCATGACCATGGTCGGCAAAGGAGGCGGCAATTTCTATGTTGTAATTCTGGCAATAGCCAATATACCCATGCACGAGGCAGCGACAACTGGTCAGTTTATTCTTTTTTCAGCATCTGTTGCGGCGATGATAATTTTCCAAAAGAATAAATCAGTATCATGGGCATTGGCTGTTTTAATTGGAACGTTCACAGCATTGTCTGCGCTGGGAGGGGGCTATTTTTCTCATTTGTTCAGTGGTTTTTCTTTAAAACTGACATTCGCTGTTATGCTGCTAATAGCAGGAGTTGTAATGATTATTCCTGTTTCAGAGAATCAAAATATTTCAGGAAATAAACATTTTGGCGTTATAAATATTAAAGCTGCCGGTAAAATATATAGTGTCAACTTGTGGATTGCATTGCCGGTCACTATTTTAACGGGCTTTGGCTCCGGGATGGTGGGTGTGTCAGGAGGGTCTTTCTTGGTTCCGCTGATGGTATTGGCCTGCGGTGTTCCGATGCACACAGCAGTTGGAACGGCATCCACATTAATAGCGGCAACTGCTTTTATGGGTTTTACTGGGCATGCTATTCAGGGAGATTTCAACCCTTCATGGGCTATTCCATTGGCCATTATTACAGTTGTTGGAGGAATACTTGGAGGAAAACTGTCATTGAAAACTGGGCCCAAATACCTCAAAAAGCTATTCGCTTTTACGAACTGGCTTGCAGCTCTATTTATGATTATTAACGCACTTCATACAAAGGGAATAATATAAATGCGGCGGGCATAACAAGGCGCTGCACTGGATTTTTGCTCCGCTACGCCCCGTAAAAACCAGTGAGCTTGGCCGTTAGGCATATTCTCGAAATAAATAAGCCAAGCGAGTTGCCTGGAGGCATTTAGGAAACATTTGACACGTGAATTGATAACAGAGTAGAGAACAGTATGCGCATTCAACACTCAGCAAACGCCAGGACCTTGAAAGAGGTATCCAAGCGCGTTGAAGACATATTGGCATCCATTCCCGAAGATTATTTGCAGCACGTTCTCGAGACAATTTCGGTGCCTCGGCATTATAGCACGGAGAAGGCGAATAATGAACGGATTGGCCGATGGATTCGACACCAGTTTGAGACATTCGGATTCCAGTCATCCTTTCGCGGGCGCTTTCAGAATATTGTCGCCCTTCCGAGAACCCCGTTAGCCTCCTCAAGTCTGCTCGCTGCCGCGCATTATGACACCGTTCCAGGGTCTCCAGGCGCTGATGATAATGGCAGTGGAATTGCCGTCCTGTTAGCGTGTGCACGAGCGTTGTCGGCGTTTCAGATTTTCACATCAACCATTTTCATCGCATTCAACCGCGAAGAAGATTGCTTGATCGGTAGTCAGGAATTTGTGGCAGACTCTCTTCACGAGTTCGAAACGACACTCTCCGAAGTCCATGTGCTGGAAATGGTCGGGTATTGCTCCCATGAGGCGGGATCGCAACATCTTCCCCAAGGACTTCCGATCTCCCTTCCGGATCGCGGCGATTTCTTAGGATTAATCGGCAATCACCGCTCAGCCACGCTTGTTGATGCCACAATAAAGACCGCGAAGACGTATCTTGACGGTTTTCCTGTGCTTGGACTGAGCGTCTATTTGGGGCTAGAGAAATATTTTCCCCATTTCCAACGCAGCGATCACGCCCCATTTTGGCATGCCAAAATTCCTGCGCTCATGTGGACAGATACGGCAGAATTCCGGAATACACATTATCACAGCGCTTGGGATACGCCGGATACTTTGGATTATGCATTTATGAAGCAGGTCGCCCAGTTACTTCTCTGTCGAATTGTCCTTCATGAATCGAATGGGTAGAACAGTGACCAACATACGGATAACATCTTGTAAATAGTTTGTGCCTAACAACACATTGCAACGGCCATGGTCCCGCCTCGCCTTCTATATTATTTAAATCGCGTGAAGGCTCAGTGGCAGCACCGAGCGTGGCCGCGTTTGGTGAACGGCGGGGTCACGCCGCTGAACATGGGCGTTAGGCGGAAAATAGGATTGTCGCCCAAAGGCTTGTTTCCTTTAGATCTGGGAGGATCTCTCTAGAATGAAATCAAACAAAGCAGAAAATACGGCTCAAATTGTATATTTCTCCCACGGCGGGGGCCCACTGCCCATCCTTGGGGACGTGGGCCACAAATCTATGGTGGACTTCATGCTGAAGCTTCCAGCTCAACTAACAAAGCCAGATGCTATCCTCGTCATTAGTGCCCATTGGGAGGAAAGCTATGCAACCCTATTAGGATCCAAAACGCCTCCCATGCTCTATGACTATTACGGATTTCCCGCGGAAGCATATGAAATTACCTACCCAGCAGCAGGATGCCCTGACCTTGCGAATCGAATTGTTAGAGTGCTTGAAGAAAACAAGATCCCTGCTCAAATCGATACTGAACGAGGTTTCGATCATGGACTATTCATCCCATTGAAACTAATGTATCCTCAAGCGGACATTCCAGCGCTTCAGCTATCATTGTTACGTGGTCTAAACCCTGCGGCTCATATCGCGCTTGGCAAAGCATTACGTGAATTGATTAAAGAAAACATTCTTGTCATTGGATCAGGTTTCTCGTTTCATAATCTAAGAGCATTTTCTTGGAATGGCGGAATTGGACTTGATGCAAGAAATGATGCTTTTCAGGAATGGTTAATCCAAGTATGCACAGGCCAAAGCCAACAAGATCAACTCGAACAGCAGCTAATCAATTGGGAAGATGCCCCTTATGCCCGCTACTGCCATCCACGGGAGGAACATTTATTACCACTGCATGTTTGCGTAGGTATGGCGGAAAAACCTGCCAAATTGATATTTGATGACGATATCTTTGGAAAACACGCAGTTGCATTCTTGTGGTGATTTCAGGAAATTTCCCGCCTATCATGGCGCTGGAGTTGACCGCGAGCTGCGACCTGGATCAATGCCTGTCCACCTGCAACAAACTGAAGGTTGATCTAAGACGGCGCGGCGGGTCAACTCATCGTTGAGTGGACATAGCCGTGTGGCCTGTATAACCTATTATGAGAAGGAGAAAGTACATGGGAAAAAGCGTTGTCATAGTCGGGGCTGGCATTGCGGGTCTTTCGACCGGCTGTTACTCCCGTATCAACGGCTACAAAACGGCCATCTTCGAAATGAACAGTATCCCGGGCGGCTTGTGCACCGCTTGGAAACGGAAAGGATACACCTTCGACATCAGCATGCACATGCTAACCGGTTCAAAGGCTGGGCCAATACGACAGATGTGGCAGGAGCTCGGCGTGGTTAAGGACCAGAGATTCTACTACCACGACGAGATGGTGCGCATCGAGAGCGGTGAAAAAAGCCTGAGCATTTGCACCGACCCTCGTCGGCTGGAGGAGCAGATGCTTGCCCTGTCGCCGGCCGACGCCAAGCTCACGAAAGAGTTCATACGCCTGTTCGCCGGCAAGGGCATGATGGGTGCGATGTCGCTCAAACCGGCAGAGATGGCCGGACCCTTCGACACTCTGAAGATGTTGGCGGCTGTTCTGCCGCTCATGGGGACTTTTCGCAAGTATGGAAAGCTGACAATCCAAGAGTTCGCCCAGCGCTTCCAGGACCCCTTCTTGCGCCACGCCGTCCGGTTCTTCATCGACTCGCCGGGCTGGCCAATGCTGCGGTTTCCGATGCTCGGCCTAGCCGGTTTCCTGAAGTCGGCGGTGCTTGAGGCTGGCGCGCCTCTCGGAGGATCACAGGGGGTCGTCTTCCGGATGGCTGAATATTATCAGAAACTCGGCGGCGAGATTCATTACAAAAGCCCGGTCAAGGATGTGATCATTGAAAACGATAAAGCGGTCGGCATACGTCTGGAGGATGGCACCGAGCACCGGGCAGATATCGTGGTCTGGGCGGGCGATGGCCACACGGTCATCTTTGACATCCTTGGTGGCCGTTACCTCGACGATGAGGTCCGGACCATGTACAACGAATGGATCCCTGTTCTACCACTCATACACGTGATGCTTGGTGTCGGTCGAGATCTGTCCAAGGAGCCGCATCGCATTGTCTTCGAGTTAGAGAAGCCAATCAACATCGCCGGAGAGGAACATCGCTGGCTGTGCTTCCTGCATCACTGCTTCGATCCGAGTATGGCGCCTCCGGGCAAATCGGCGGCTGAGGTCTGGTATGCGACCCGCTACGACTACTGGGAGGAACTGGCGCGCGACCGTGTCCGCTACGAAGAGGAGAAGAAGCGCATCGCCGATTTCACCATCGCAGAGCTAGACAAGCGGTGGCCAGGTTTTGCGTCTCAGATCGAGGTCGTGGATGTGCCGACGCCCTCAACATATGTCCGCTACACCGGAAACTGGCAAGGATCGCCAGACGGCTGGTACATCATGCCGGAGAATATGAGGAAACAGACCGCACTACGGAGCTTACCGGGTCTTTCCGGCTTCCACATGGTCGGTCAGTGGACCTTGCCGTTCTCCGGCACTGTGATGGCGGCGCTTTCCGGCAGGCAACTCATCCAGTTGCTGTGCAAGCGGAATGGCAGACCCTTCGTGACCTCCACGCCATGAGCGCCGCGGCGCAGTGGTATGCTCCCAGGCTCCCGGCCACATTACCGGCCGCATGAGCCAGGATGCCCCATAACGGCAAGGAAGCTTTGTAAATTGGTCGATGATCTGACCTTTGATTACAAGTTTCGAGCTCTTGTAAACTGAAAGAAAGAATGCATTACGGTCACCTGACATTAACTGAGAGAACATACCAAATCGGTATTAAAAAGTTGTCTTCTCGTGATAATCATTTGGCAGGAATAATCACGAAGTGGGGGAACCCGCCCTTTTGGACGCATCCGCCCGGATTTACCGGTATTGTACTGGCCATTCTCTCCCAACAAGTCTCATTAGAATCAGCACGATCAACATTCTGCAAACTCGAGCAATCGGTTGATTCGGTTACTCCCGAGGATTTCTTATCTTTGGACGACAACAAATTGCTCGGTATTGGTTTTAGTCGCCAGAAAACTTCGTATGTTCGAGGGATTGCTGAGAAGATTATCGTTGGAGAGTTTGAACTGGATAATCTTGAGACTTTGAACAATGACAAAGCTCGAGAGAGATTGATGGAGATTAAGGGGATTGGACCATGGACAGCCGATACATATCTGCTTTTTGCCTTGCGAAGATCGGATGCTTGGCCCTCTGGCGATCTTGCATTGGAGAAAGTTGTTCGAGAGGTGGAAGTATTGTCAAGAACTCCCGGCAAAGCTGAGGTGGATAGCATCGCAGATCGGTGGAGACCATGGAGGGCCGTCGCTGCTAGAATCCTTTGGCATTTCTATCTCAGCGAGCTTGGAAGAAACTCATCAGTCTGACATCTTTTCTTGCCCCATTGAAAAAACGGATACACTAAAGTTGGGCTTGGTCCGTCGATATGGATTTACACCATGGATCATGATCTGTCATCCGTAAACTTGGTCCTATCTGGAACGAGGTGAAGATACGGTGGTAACCGAAGCCAGTTTAGCGGCCGGGCTTGCCGCCTATCTGAAATCGCCTCAGGATGGGAGACGTTTCCCCAAGAGCATCCATTCCGTTGTTTTATTGAGCACCATCATTGGTCCTACACACTTCTGGTTCCGATACAAACCCCGCTATGCCGCAATCCTGCAACTGAACGAAACAAATGAAAAGCTCGATGAGCTGTTCCTGAAGCAGTTCAGCCGAACATTGATGAGTTTTTAACAACCCCGAGCTGAGGAATCAATGGGCACAGTAGCTGCCAACAACATATACAGGTGGAGCCAATCTCCCCAGAGCGGATTCGGCGAATGTTCAGAAGTACAATTTGTGTTATCATACCCTTGTACACCGATAACCCAACTCAGGAAGGGAGAAAAAGATGGCAGATTTCACTTTTGATGGAAAAACCCTGAGGAATCAGTCCGGGCAAAAGATGGGAGAAATCGACAGGACCTCGATCAGGGCGTGGAACGGTTCTCTGCTCGGCGGAATCGACCGGAACAACATCAGGGATTCCCGTGGAAAAAAAGTCGCCGAGTTTGACGGCAAGAACCTCAAAGATGATTTGGGGAACAAGATGATTTCTCTCGAGCAAATCAAGAAGGCAATAGACGGTGAGGGCGGAATCTCCCTGGCCGCAATGTGGTATTTTTTCGTAAAGAAATAGCAGTACGTTTTCCGCTCTGCCAGAAGGGCAACCGGCCCTATTCCTGAAGCAGGCATGCGAGGCACAAACATGAACGCAGACAACAGTTGGCGGGGTCTCTACTTGATTGGCGGTATTGCCGCTCTGCTCGCTCTTGCGGGAACACTGAGCGACATCATCCTGGCAATGCTGCCGGGTTGGGAAGCTTCTACCGTCCCGGCCACGATCAAAGCCTGGTTCAGGCAGCTGGAGACTAAGCCGCTTCTGGGTCTGCGAAATCTCGACCTGCTGAACGTGGCCATCTCAGTCGTCCAGATTCCGGCCATCCTGGTATTATGCGCGGCTCATCGACGCGCCAGCCCGGCCCATGCGGCGCTGGCCTTGATCGTGGTGCTGGTGGGAACTACGGTCTTTGTCAACAGCAATGCCGCCCTGCCGATGCTGGGGTTGAGCAGGCAGTACCCGCTCGCTCCGACGGATGCCGAACGGCGTGCGCTCGAGGCGTCAGGCCTGGCTCTGCTTGCCAGGGGAGCTCACGGGAGCATGGGCATTTTTCTTGGCGTATTTCTGTCGAGCCTCGGAACCCTGCTTTTGTGTCTGGTGATCTTGGCAGGTCGGGTGTTCAGCCGGCTCACGGGCTGGGTTGGGATTGTAGGGATCGGTCTGTTGCTGATCTACACGATCGTTGTTACATTCGTGCCGGAGCCCGGACCGGCGATGATGGTATTTGCCATTCCCGGAGGGATCCTATTGATGTTATGGAACGTCCTGATCGCTAAGAAGCTGTTCCAGATGCTTGGCGCAAGCGGCTGAAGTGCAGCAGCCGCTGTTCTAGGTGGGTTCCACCTTGCTCATGGTGGGATACGTGGTCCGGGCAACCTGGATAGGGCGGTTGCTGCAGACTTCGAGCATAGGGGAGAAGGACGTGAGTATCCAACAAAAAAGTATTTCCCCGCGCCTGATCATCCAGTTGCTGTTATTCATCGTGGTCATTCCCTTCCTGCCGCTGTTGATCTCCTGGAACTGGAAGTGGTGGGAGGCCTGGGTGTACGCAATCCTCTGCATCCTCGGTTTTGCTGTCAGCCGGCTCCTGGCTGGCCGCCGTCATCCGGACCTGCTTTCCGAGCGGGCCCACTTCATGCGCCATGAAGACGCCCTGGCGTCCTGGGCCCTGATCGAGAACCGCTACTTCTCCGGGATGGTGCGTATACAGACCGATCGAGGTCATCGGTAGTGTCCAG
>Ga0307444_1000880_pt1 | contig 13385 bp, 12 predicted proteins | sample SalMarSW160340MG_FD_202145 | JGI IMG/M metagenome (GOLD analysis project Ga0307444, IMG submission 202145) | Salt marsh sediment microbial communities from the Plum Island Ecosystem LTER, Massachusetts, United States - SW1603-40 | ecosystem: Environmental > Aquatic > Marine > Intertidal zone >... | reverse complement strand
CGTCGCTATACTTTGACGGAGCCTTCACGGTGTTTCACTGCGAATTCCTCCTCAGGCGAGAACACGAGCGTCTTACGGCCATAGGCCGCAAAGTAGAGGATCGTGAGGGCATACCAGATCGCGACACCAATGACGCCGGTCTGGTAAACCGGATCGGTGAGTTGGAAGTAGATCGTGACCACCGCGATGATCGCCGTCAGAAAGGCGCCGACAAGGCCGAACGGGCTCCTGTAAGGCCGCTCGATATTGGGGAATTTCCGGCGCAGTTGGATAAAGGTCACCGCCTGCAGGAAATAAGAGATCATCGCCCCGAACACCGCCATGTTGAGCAAGACGCCGCCGATAAAGGCGCCGGCCTCGGTGCCGCCTTGGGTGAACCAGACCACCAGCATGACGACGAAGCCGATTAGCGCGCCGGTCACGAGCGCGATGTTCGGCGTCTTGTGCGTGCTGTCGGTCACCGACAGGAAATGCGGAAAATAGCCCGCCCGCGACAGTGAGTAGAAGTTTCGGCCAAAGGCGAAGATGATCGAGTGGAAGCTCGCCACCAGGCCTGCCACGGCGAAGAGCGCCAAGATCTTGGCCCAGCCCGTACCGTAGATGGTGCGGAAACCATCGAGGATCGGCTCGCCCGAAGAACCGAGCGCGAAGGCGCCGGGCGAAATCGCCGGGTTGATGATCAGGACCAGGAAGCCGGTCGCAATCAGCGTGAACATGCCGAGCATGATGCCTTTGGGCATGTCGCGCTGTGGATCGGCGGATTCTTCGGCGGCCAGCGGCAGCTCCTCGATAGCAAGAAACAGCCACACGGCGAACGGCATCGCAGCCAAGACGCCATGAATGCCGAAGGGCAGGAATGGCCCGTTGCCGTCTGGAAGTTCAACCCCGGCCCCGTCCGGACCGACGCCGATATTCATGGCGTATTTGCTGAATTCCATGAACGGGATGGCGCTGACGAAAAAGAAGATCAGGATGCCGAGCGCGAGCAGGGTAACAATTACCGTGACCGTGAAGGACAGAGCCACGCCGCGCACGTTCAAGCCGACGAAGATGATGTAACCGATCAGCCACCACACCGGCTGGAAGGAATCCGGCGTTTCGAAAATCCCGGTCAGGTAGGAGCCGATAAAGAAGACCACCACCGCCGGCGTCAGCACATATTCGATGTTCTCGGCAACACCGGTAATGAAGCCGCCCCAAGGTCCGAACGCCGTGCGGGCGAATGAATAGGCGCCGCCGGTATGCGGCAGGGCCGGGCTCATCTCGGCGATGGAATAAGTCAGGCCGAGATACATGATGGTGATGATGATGGTGCCGACGAACATGCCGCCCCAGCCACCCACCGCGAAGCCCAGGTTCCACCCCGAGAAATCCCCCGAGATGACCGCGCCGACGCCGAGCGCCCAGAGTGAAAACACCCCGGCGTGACGTTTGAGCTCGCGTTTGGTGAAATAGTCTGCGCCGGGGATGTGATACGAGACCCCGCCTTCATGTGTTCGCTTCTCAGCCATTTTCCCAGTCCCCTCTCTGATTTTGACAACGCGTCTAAAGGCAAACTCAAACCATCGCATGCTTCGTCTTGGCCAGGTCCCGTTCGGCGGCGAGCAGAAGCGTGGCGAGCCGGTCGGCCCAGCGCCGCTGATCCGCCTCGCTTGCGATCTCGTCGTTCCTGATCTCGACCATGGTCGCCGGCAAGCCGCGCGGGCGGGCATGGCGCCCGACCGTGTAGTAGACGAGGTCTGCCGGCGAGTAGGGCTCGTTAGCGCCGACGCGAAGAGCCGGGTCGGTGCTGAGCCCGTCAAGGAGGACGTCTGCGACGCGGCGATCGTCGTCGAAGACGATGCCGACCTGCCATGGGCGCATCTTGCCGAGATAGACGGGGGTGAAGGAGTGAATGGCGACGAGCGTGGTCTCCAGCCCGGCACCAAGCCGCCGGGCGAGACATGCGTCGATGGCGGCATGGTAGGGGCCGTGGATATGGGCAAGCCGCTGCGCCCGCTCGGCGTCGCCGACCGCGAGGTTGGCGGGGATCGGACGGCCCTCGCTTACGGTGACGATGAGGCTGTCAGCCTCTGGTGGCCGGTTGCAATCGATGAGGAGGCGGGAGGCATCCGGCCAAATGAGCGGCGCGTCGAGCCGCGCCGACAACTGCCGGGCCACCCCTAGGGCGCCGGGATCCCAGGCGATGTGTGTCTGGAGCGCCTCGGCGTCATAGTCGAAGGCGGCGTATTCGTCCGGAATTCGGTTCGAGCCGTGATCGCATATGATCACGAACAGCCCGGCACCTTCCGGATTCTCCGACACAACTGGGTTGCTATGTGAGTCCGTCGTCCGCCCCCGTCCCGGTCCGGTGGCCGTCCCCAAATACGGCAAGAATTTGGAGGGCCCATATTAGCGCTTTGGTTAAGAAGGTCTAGAAATACGATTAGGCAGCGGTCGGTCGCTGATCGGGGCGAGCGGGACAACTTCAGGCTGCAGCGGTTGCAGCACAGCAATCACCGGGTGACGGTGCTCACCGGCGTCGCCCGCTAACCCAGATGCTTGAGCGGGCTCGGCGCCATCGCTAAGACAGGCGATGGCTTTGACATGGGCGACACTTCTCGAAGCGGCGCGGCGCTGGACGGTCCCCAATCTCAAGCAATTCCACCATAGTCGACAGCCAATTGTGTGGCTGCTTGCGCCCTTCATCGGCCTGGCGGCGGGCGGTGCGGCGATCCTGTTTCGGCTCGCCATCTCCGCCTTCCAGATGCCTTGGCTCGGCACCATGTCGGAAAGCGTTACGGCAGCCGCACGCGAGCAGCCCTGGTGGGTCATTCTGATCGCTCCTGCCGTCGCTGGCCTGCTGGTCGGGCTGATGTTGCAATATCTCCTCACCGCCAAGCGCACCGGGGCCGTGCCCGACGTGATGGAGGCGCGAATCACTGGCGGTCGCAGCCTGGATCTGAGGCAGGGGCTGATCAGCACCCTCGCCAGCGCTCTTTCTCTAGGCGGCGGGGCGAGCGCCGGGCGCGAGGGCCCCATCGTCTATCTTGGCGCCGGCATCGCAGCGGCAGCCTGCAATCACTTTAATCTGCCCAATGCCGCGCGCCGCACCTTGCTCGCGGCCGGTGTCGCGGGCACTGTCGCTGCCTCGTTCAATGCCCCGATCGCCGGCGTGCTGTTCGCCCAGGAGGTCATCCTCGGGCATTTCGCCATCACGAGCTTCGTTCCGCTCGTGCTCGCCGCGGTTATCGGCACCATCGTGTCTCAGGCCTGGTTCGGCAATGTCGCCGCCTTCGTCGTGCCTGCTTACCAAATCACCTCCTACCTCGAGGTCCCGGCCTTCGTCCTGCTCGGCATCGTCGCCGCGGCGGTGGCGATCATCTTCCAAACCGCTTTGGTGGGCACCGATTGGATCGCCCGCCATATCCAGATGCCGCTGAGTATGCGCCCTGCGGTCGGCGGTCTCATGATTGGGGCCATCGCGCTCTGGTTTCCCGAGGTGCTTGGCGTTGGCTATGGCACCACCGACGCGGCGCTCAAGGATCAGCTGTCGATCGCCCTGATGTTCGCGCTGCTTTTCGCCAAAACCGCTGCGACCGCGATTGCGCTCGCGTCGCGCTTCGGCGGCGGCATCTTTTCGCCCGCGCTCTATATCGGCGCCATGACGGGAGGCGCGTTCGGCCTGATCGCCGCCCATGTCTTTCCCGAGATGGGTTCGAGCGAGGGCCTCTACGCCATTCTCGGCATGGGCGCGGTCGCTGCGGCCGTCCTTGGAGCGCCGATTTCGACCACGGTCATGGTGTTCGAGCTGACCGGCGGCTTTGCCCTCAGCCTTGCGCTCCTCCTTACCATCTCGATCGGCAACGGCATCTTCCAGGCCGTTCTCGGCCGCTCCTTCTACCAGGCGCAGCTTGAGCAGCGCGGCATCGTGCTGCAAGAGGGACCGCATCGGGTCCTGATGAAATCCGTTCGCGTCGCCGACTTCATGCAACCGCTCTCAGAAGGAGAAGACGAGACTCTGCCCGAGGCGGAGCGCGAATTGACGCTGAGCGGCGACGACACTCTGGAATCAGCTCTCCGCAGCTTCGACAATTCCGGCGCCGAGCGCATTCCCGTGGTCCACCCCGCCGACCGCAAGAAAAAGATCGGCTGGGCGAGCCAGGTGCGGGCACTCGCGCGGTTCAACAAGGAGCTGATCGCGTCGAGCCTCGAAGAATCAGGCCGGACCTAGCCCATGCCTGACTTGACCACAGGCTCACGCATAGTGGTTGGCGATGACGGCGGCGGCGATCTCCGGCGCGGCAATCACACCAACCACATCTTCCGGCCGGGGGATCCCGGTTAGGCGATTGACGACGATGGCCAGGCCGCGACCCCGCCGGTTCATGCGCGTAATAATGCTGTTGAGGATGCTGGTGTCGGGAGCGATCACGAAGTCCTCGGCGACCACCGATATGAGCGCCTGCCCAGCATAGCGATCCGGCGCGTAAGACCCCGCCTCGAGGCGGGCGACCCCGGCGATGCGCGGCCCGTCGGAGACGACAATGTGCGCACCGGGCCGATCCGCGATCTGCGCCAGTGCGTCGGCGATCGAGGTATCGATAGGCAGCACGACGAAATCCTTGTTCATCAGCTCGCGGGCCTGACGCACCAGGTACATATTGGTGTGCCGTATCGTCGGAATCGGTCGGCCGCGGTGGCGGAGCTTGATGGTGTAGATGTTTTCGACGATGAGTGCCCGCCTGATGCCGGTCGCCAGCGCCACCGCCAGCACCAGCGGCACGATAACGTGGTAGTCGAGGGTCATCTCGAAGATCATCACGATCGCCGTCATCGAGGCGCCGGTCGCTCCCCCCACGATCGCTCCCATGCCGACAACGGCGAATTCGACAACGGAAAAGCCGGCGTCGGGGAAGATCAGGCTGCCGATCGTGCCGAAGGCAGCGCCGAGCGTTGCGCCGATGAACAGCGACGGCGAGAACACGCCGCCGGAGGCTCCCGCGCCGAGACTGAGGGCTGTGGCGGCCAGCTTGCCGGCGACGAGAGCGAGAAGGAGCACAATGCCCATGTTCGTGCCGTTGAGGATCGACTGGATGGTGGCGTAGCCCACTCCGGCGGTCTGCGGGAAACCGGTGGTAAACTGGAAGCCATAAAACAGGAAGCCGATGAGAAGCATGCCGACGATGTTCTGGGTGTAGGCGTTCCCTGGCAGCTTGGGGAAGAAGTCCTCGCAGAACGCAAGGAAGCGGATGAAAAGCCAGGAGACCACGCCCGCCGCGGTGCCGAGCAGGGCAAAGCCGGCCAACACCAGCAGATTGATCGGCAGACCTCCGCGTAACGCTGCGTCCGGCACGAAGAAGGCAGGGTCCAGTCCGAACACCAGCCGGCTGATCGAGGTCGCCGTCGTCGTTGCCACCACCACTGGCAAGAAGGTGCGGTTGCTGACCTCGGGCAGGAGGAGTTCTACGGCGAACATCACGCCGCCGAGCGGCGTGTTGAAGGTCGCGGCAATGCCGGCACCGGCGCCGGCCGACAGAAGCGTGATCTTCTGCCAGCGCGACAGCGAGAGCCTCCGCGCCAGGGTTGAGCCGAAAGAGGCGCCGATTTGGATGATCGGCCCTTCGCGCCCGACCGAGGCGCCCGAGCCGATGGAGATCGCCGAGGCGATCGACTTTACGACGGCGACGACGCCGCGCACGTTACCCTTGTTGTGGTAGACCGCGTACATCACCTCAGGCACGCCGTGCCCCTTCGCCTCGGGCGCGAAGGTTTGCACCAGCCAGACCACGACCAGCCCACCCACCACCGGCGCCAAGATGATGAGCGGCCCCCACGGACTGTCCGGGCCAAAAAAATTGGCGTCGTAGACGAAGCTAAACGTGCCGAGAAAGAACAGGTTGTGGACGGCGGCGATCATGGCGCGGAACACGACGGCACCGATAGCGGCCACGACGCCGACGACGAAGGCGAGGACGACGAGGATGGGAAGCGACAGGTCGCGGAACTCTTCAACCGGCTCAGCGGCTGCTTCCGCTGCTGTGGCGGGGGTGGTCAATTCAGTCATGATACGTCCGGAGGCTGGAAAGCACTCCTCCTGCACTCTCAGCACCGCGCGGTCAAGGACCGGCCGGGTCAAAAGCCCGGTTCAACAAGGAGTTGATTGCCTCGAGCGACGAAGAGCACCGCTGAGGCTTCGGATTGGCGCTCAGCCCCAGGAGATCATCATCACCGGCCTCACCGGTTGCATCCGGGTGCCGAGCAGCCCGCGCCGCTCGGGCGATGTGGCGAGGCTGAGGATGCGGTCGGCGATGCGTTGCGCCGGCTCCCTCAGCCGCTCCACCTGTTCTGCAATCGACAGCGGCGTGTCGCCGCGGCACTGATAGCCGAGCAGCCTTTTGATGATGTCTGTCGGCATTTCGAGGCTCATGCCGATAGCGATGAAGGTGCGACGGAGATCGGAGAAGGAGAACGGCACCGCGGCTTTGGCCGCGACGCGCCGCGTGATGGATTGCGTATAGGCGAGATGACCGGCACGGCCGCGCCCGGGAAAGACCCACTCCGGTGAGCCATGGACTCTGCGCGCGACAAGCTCGGCGGTGAAATTGGACATCGGCAGGCCGAACCAGTGCCCCGTCGTCCGCGGAAAGTAGAGCACCCGTCTCGCGAGGTCGACCTGGTTCCAGCGGAGCGTCGTCAGCTGCGACGGGCGCAAGCCGGTGAACAGCACCAATAGCAACAGGTCACGCGCCGTTTCCGGCTCGCTGACCACCACATCCCACCAGGCCGGAAACCGATTTGGAAGGATCATGCGGCGCCGTCGCCGCAACGAGAGCCGCGGGACCAAACGCGACGTGCTCGCCGCCTCGCCGCGGTCCAGCAGCATGCCATAATCGTTGCGGTCGAGCGCGTAGAGGTGAAGCCCCTTGATGATCGCATTGATCTCGCGGAGCGAGGGGCGCTGCAAGGCCTGGAGCCCCGTTTCCGCGGACAATCCTCGTTCCCCCAAGGAGTGCATGTGGTGCTCGATTCTTGGTGCCCCGACACGGACCGCCAAGCCTATCGGCGCTTGGTTCAGGTTTCCTTAAGAGCGCAGGCGCGGGCGTTGCTGGATGCGCCTTGGCCTCAGCGCGGCTGCGCCAGAATCCAGTCGGCGGCGGCCGCGACGCCATCGGTGGTCACCGTGGGCGGCGGATCGAAGCGATGCTCATCGCCGGGAGAATATTTGCCGGTGCGGACGAGGATCCCGGCGCCAAGCCCGGCACGAAGCGCACCGGCAACATCGGCCTCGGCGTCGTCGCCAACCATCACCGCTTGGTGAGGAGCGCACCCCATGCTCGTCAACGCCGCGGCGAAGAACGCCGGCGCCGGCTTGCCGAGAACAATGGCTGTCCGTTGGCTCGCATATTCGAGCGCGGTGACGAAGGCGCCAGTGTCCAAACTCAGTTCGCCGTCGTCATCCTTGAAGGTGCGGTTCTTCGCCAGCGCGATCAGGCCTGCGCCGCCGACCAATTCGCGGAAGGCGTGGTTCAGATTGTCGTAGGTGAATGACTTGCCCGCGTCGCCGACGACGACGGCGCGGTGAGGGCGCTCCGGCAGTCCCGCAAATTCCTGAACGAGGTTCGGATGCACCAGCAGCACCGGCGAGCAGTCGTTCTCAGCGAGCCACGCGCGCGCTGCTTGAGCTGGCGTAAACAGTTCGCCCTCTTCGAGGCGAAAGCCGAGTGAGGCCAGTCGCTCGAGCACCATGCGCTTCGTCGAGCGCGTCGTGTTGGTGATGAAGCGAAGCGGCAAACCGGCATCGCGCAATCTGGCGACGGCATCGGCCCCGCCGGGGAGGGCCTTCTCTCCCTCATAGAGGACGCCGGCGAGATCGAGCAGCACACCCTTAAGCATGACAAAAGAGTGGCTGGAGGATCACTGCGGGTCAAACTCATGTTGGCCTGGAAACCGCGGAAAAAAGAGGCGCCGGCAGTGACGCCGGCGCCTCGGAAAGCCCGGGTTGTTCGCCCGGGATTGTTCTATGCAAGTCCTCGCTTAGTAGCGATCGATCGCCGCCCTGGTTTCGTCGCCGCTTCGATCGGCCGCCATATCCTCTGCAATTTCTTGATTCTCCTGCCGCGTCTGGATGATGTGCCAGCCGATCCAGAAGATAAACCCGAGGACGACCATAAACACCTCCCATCCCTGGAAGGGATAGATGGCGCCGACATCCTTGAGGTCGACAGCCCAGCTTGTGAGTCCATTGGTTGTCATGTCTTCTCTCCTCTCGGATCTCTATTTGATCATCGCCTTTTCGGCGGTGCCCACTTCGGTGACCGAGGCCTCGAACGCGTGGTTGAGTGCAAAGTCAACACCCTCAAGCTCCACCTTGGCCGGCACGCGCAACAAGCCCATGCTGTCCATGATCTTGCAGACGATCCAGGTCGGGATAAGTCCGAGCAGGAACATCAAACAAGCGCCGGCGAAATTGCCGAGCGGATTGATGTGGGCGAAGCCTTCGAAGGGTGAGGACGGCTGCCCCCACAATAAGAAGCCGGCGACGACCACGCCGAGGAATCCGCCATAGCCATGCACCGCAACGGCACCCACTGCATCGTCGATCTTGAACGTGCGTTCGACGAAGTAGTGCAGTTTGTAGCAGATCGCCGGCACGATGGCGCCGATCAGCATGGCCTGGATCGGATGATAGAGATCGTTGCCGGCCGAGGCGCCAATGACGCCGCACAATCCACACGAGAACGTCCAGAAGGGATCGCCTTTCGAGATCAAATAGCCGGCCATCATGCCGCCGGACAGCGACATCAGGAAGTTGAAGGTAATCGCCGAAAGCGAGGTCGGCCCGTAATAGATGTTTGTCGCCGTCCAAGTGGTTCCGGTGATCTGCCCCCCGATCGTTTCTGGACCAATGATCGGAACGTTGCACGCGGCATAGAAGCCCCAGAAGCCCGTATAGATCAGGAATAGGCCGATCGTTACGAGCCACACATTGTGAGGTGGTATGTCGCGCGGCGTCCCGTCCGGCCGGAACTTGCCGAGACGGGGACCGAGCACCATCAAAAACGCAAGTGCCGACCCGCCCGCGATGGCGTGAACGACGCCGGAAGCATAGGCGTCATGATAGCCCCACAGCTTGACCATCCAGCCTTGCGGATGCCAACCCCAGGCCGCATCGAGGATCCATAATACCGAACCGAGCAGGATGGCGATGATCCAGAATGCGCCGGAGCGGGCGCGCTCGATGATGGCACCTGAGACGATCGAGGCGGTCGTGATCGAGAACAGCAGGAAGGCGCCCCAGAACACGCCGTTGAGGCGGCTCCAAACCGCAGCATCGGCCGCCGTGACCCCGTTCTCGCCGGGATTGACGCCGGAGAGATGCGCTGCCATCAGCGGGTTCCAAGGTTCGGCGTAAGGTGCCGAAACCAGGCCGCCGGTGATTCCCGGTCCGTTCGGGAACGCAAAATAGATCCACCAGCCAAACAAGTAGAAGGTGACGGTGACGAGCGGGATCGCCATCGCATTCTTCATCAGCGTTTTGAGATGGTTACGCCGGCGAGAGGCGCCGACTTCGTACGTACAGAAGCCGACGTGAATTAAGAACATCATGACGATTGTCACCCAGTAGTAGAACTCGGTGAAGATCGTCGTCAGCGCATTCAAATTGCCTTCCATTTGATTTACCCCCTTTTCCCCAATGCCACCTTGCCCGGTTGACGACGACCGCGCGCGGCAGCGCCCGTTCAACTACATCTTTCCTTCCCTGTTAGGTTACGCAGGCCTGTGCCAGTGCTTCTTCCGGCGTGGCCAAGCCTCGCCGGGTCCCCTCCCATAAACGGCCTTGTGGCGATGCTATGCCCTAGGCATAACAGCGTCAACGCGCGAGAAAGTCGCTTTCCTACGGATAAATACACGGAATTAGATAGGTGCGAGGTCGAGCCAAGGTGCCTGCGGGAGACATCAGAGATCACTTCCTCGGCTGGCAGTGCCGAATCAGGCAGGTCGCCATGCGCCAAGAGGGCGGCCGGCCGTCGCCCGGCATGCGCCCGCGCGTGGTCAATTCGTCCGGCAAGGAGCTGTCGCCGGCGTTCACGGTGCTGCTCATTCCGGCCGAGCCGGAGGAGAGCACCGCGTTTTTTCGCTATCAGGTGATGCGGACGGCCGATCCCCGTGACGTCTATGAGCGTGCTCTTGGGTTCCTGCAGGCCGATTATTTCCAAGTGCCCGCGAGTTTCAGCGACACGCTTGTCGGCGTGCTGCCGCACGGATCGGAGTTGGCCGCGGCTCTGGTCGGGGCAGGGACCTGCACCCTCGAATTCCATCAGTTCAGTCAGCGTTATCGGCTGCCCTGCATTGTTTGGGAATTGCCCTCCGGCGACGCCGCCCGCGAAGCGGCGATCTGGCATAACCGTCTGTTTAATCCCGCTCTCCCCCAAGCGATCCATGTTCTCGCTTTCAAACCCGATTGGGCTTCGGCCTGGGCCGACCCGGGACCCCAGGGCCGAAGGAATTCGGTCTCCTAGAATTTGCGATACGCCTTGTTCAGCTCCATCAGCGGATGGTTCGGCGAGGTCTGGAACCGCACCAGAAGCTCGCGCGCCAACATGTCACGATCCTGTTGATTCTCGGGCAGCGCCATTGACTTCGGCAGCCGTACCCAGCCGTTGATGTTGCGATCGAAGATCGCGGGCTCACCGGCCTCGTAGCCCATGTGGACATCCTCGAGCCAGTTGAGGTCGTCCCAGCCCATGAACTCCATATACGCCTTGAGGTAGGGCGTAAGCCGCGTGTAGTCGGGGAGGAGATTGACGTCATAGCGATAGCCGATGTGCTGGCCGATCTCCTGCTCGCGTCTCGTGTCGAGCTGAGCATCGGCGGCGCCATTGCCCTTGAGCGTCCTCTTCCTGTCCTTGGCCATTGGCTTCCTCGTTCCGCTCATCAGATCTTATGGTAGTTGTCGACGCCGACCGTGTAGTCGGTGCCTGCCAGCGGCACCTGCGCCATCGCCGAGGCCTCCATGGTGAGGGCGGCGAGGTCTTCCGGCTCTAGGCTATGGATGTTGGTCTTGCCGCAAGCGCGCGCGAGCATCTGCGCTTCCATGGTCAGCGTGTGCAGGAAATTGTAGACCCGCTCGGCTGCCTCATCAGGATCGAGGCGCTTTCTGAGCTCGGGATCCTGCGTCGCCACGCCCACCGGGCAGCGGCCAGTATGGCAGTGATAGCAATAGCCGGCGGGGACGCCCATCTCCGCCTCGAAATCAGACTCCGGGATCTCCTTGTTGCAGTTGAGCGCCATCAGCACCGAGTGGCCGATGGCGATGGCATCGGCGCCGAGCGCGAGCGCCTTGGCCACGTCGCCGCCATTACGAATGCCGCCGGCATAGACGAGTGAAATCTCGCCGCGCTTGCCAAGCTCGTCGATGGCCCGACGCGCCTGCCGGATCGCGGCGATGCCGGGAACGCCGGTGTCTTCGGTGGCAATGTGGGGGCCTGCGCCGGTGCCGCCTTCCATGGCGTCGATATAGATCGAGTCGGGTCCGCACTTCACCGCCATGCGCACGTCATCATAGACGCGGGCGGCGCCGAGCTTGAGCTGGATCGGAATTTCCCAGTTGGTGGCCTCGCGGATCTCCTCGATCTTCAGCGCGAGGTCGTCGGGGCCGAGCCAGTCGGGGTGACGCGCCGGCGAGCGCTGATCGATGCCGGCCGGAAGCGACCGCATCTCGGCGACCTGATCGGTGACCTTCTGGCCCATGAGATGGCCGCCGAGGCCGACCTTGCAGCCTTGGCCGATGAAGAATTCGCAAGCGTCAGCAAGCCGCAGATGATGAGGGTTGAAGCCGTAGCGCGACTGGATGCACTGGTAGAACCACTTGCTCGAATAGCGCCGCTCGTCGGGAATCATGCCGCCTTCTCCGGAGCAGGTCGCCGAGCCAGCCATGGTGGCGCCCCGCGCCAGCGCGATCTTCGCCTCATAGGAAAGCGCGCCGAAGCTCATGCCGGTGACATAGACCGGAATGTCGAGCTCCATGGGCCGCTTGGCCTTCGGCCCGATCACCGTCTTCGTCTCACATTTCTCGCGATATCCCTCGATGACGAAGCGGGTGAGGGTGCCCGGAAGAAAAGTGAGATCGTCCCAATGCGGTATCTTCTTGAACAGCGAGAAGCCGCGCATGCGGTAGCGGCCAAGCTCAGACTTGACGTGGATGTCGTTGATGACGTTAGGCGTGAAAATTTGGCTGCGTCCGAGGATGAAGCGGCTGGCCTCAGCCGGCTCGCGCGTGCCGTTGCCGGTCTTCTTCTCTTTTTTGATCGACCTCCGGTCGCTCATGACATCGCTCCCAATTGCTAAAGGACCAGCTTCTTTTCGGTCGGCTCGAGGTTGTCGTAATTCCACAGCTGCTTGCCGGCAGCGATCTTGCGGAACTTGCCGATGCCCTCCTTGGGCAGCAGGTCGTACATGCGCAGCTTGCGCTCCAGCCAGTGGCGGTCGAGGTCGGTCATCTCCGCCCACACCGCGTCGACGCCGAGGCTTTCCGGCTCGCCAGCGATGTAGATAAGACCGTCATACATGGAGTCGCCGAGATTCTTGCCGGCGTTGCCGCAAATCACCATGCGCCCGCGCTGCATCATGAAGCCGGTGAAGGCACCGGTGTCGCCGCCGACGATGATGGTGCCGCCCTTCATGTCGATGCCGGTGCGCGAGCCGACATTGCCCTTGCAGACGAGGTCGCCGCCGCGAAGCGCCGCGCCAAACTGCGAGCCGGCGTTCTTCTCGATCAGGATGGTCCCGCTCATCATGTTCTCGGCGCAGGACCAGCCGACGCGCCCGGCGATGCGCACGGTGGGGCCGTCGATCAAGCCCAAGCCGAAATAGCCGAGCGATCCGTCGATGATCAGGTTGAGGCGGTTGAGAATGCCGACGGCGATGGAATGCTTGGCGCCGGGATTCTTGATGACGATGGTGCCGTAGCCCTCCTGCATCAGGTCCCTGATGCGGGTATTGATGGCACTCGGCGGCATGTTGCTGGCGTCGATCTCGGCGCGCTTGTTGAAATCGACGTCATAGGCATTGGGCAGTGAGAAGCCCGTATGAGCATCGTTGGGATCGAGATCGTAGAACACCTGCTGCGAGCGGCCGCGAAGCTGCTCGGTGTGCATCCCCATCTCGTGGGAGGTGAGCTCCTGCTCGGATGGGGCGGATCGCGTCAGCGCTGCCATACCCGGATCTCCTCGTCATAGGGGTCTGAGGTGTCGATCTCGCGGGGCAAGATTGTGCGGATGGCGACCTCTTCGGAGGCCAGGGCGACCAGATCGTCGCTCTCGTAGAGCACCATGGGCTTGGCCGCCATGGTGTCCTTGGCCATGCCGAGCTCCTTGTCGGTGGCGACGAGATAGGTGAACACG
>Ga0307444_1000869_pt1 | contig 13466 bp, 13 predicted proteins | sample SalMarSW160340MG_FD_202145 | JGI IMG/M metagenome (GOLD analysis project Ga0307444, IMG submission 202145) | Salt marsh sediment microbial communities from the Plum Island Ecosystem LTER, Massachusetts, United States - SW1603-40 | ecosystem: Environmental > Aquatic > Marine > Intertidal zone >... | reverse complement strand
TATCTTGTAATATTTGGAGTTTAAACTCAAGCTCCTTTTCTTATTATTAATTATAAATTATAACCTTATATTTAATTTCTAAACTAAATGAGATTATTTGACAATATAGACTAATTTTTGACCTTCCTGCTCTTCGAGACCTAATTCTCTTCTAACAGCGTTTCTTATCAAATAGCCTCCGACATGGAGAATAGAGTCTTTCAGTATTGCATCTTGATCCATTGATGCATTACAAGGATATGAATGATGAGCCTTACTAATTCTTTCGTTTAGACTTAGCTCTCCATTTTCAATATATTTAGCTTTTAGTTGCTGGAGCACAAAATATGAAGATCCGCACGGTGCACTTTGAAGAACGCATGTCTTTTGAATTGATTTACCGTCATCGGATAATAATAACGATACAATAGGTTCTCCTATTTTATAGTGTTCAATAAATTCTATTATATTGTCCCGCTCCTCTGTAATGTTGAAACCTACTTTATTATATTCATTCAATTCTTTACTTAGAGCACAAAATGGTTTTGGAAACGCTGCTTGTATTCCAAATTTCTCAAAATCTTTTAACACTTGCACCTGTAAACCAGGTTGGACCCACTTTGGGTTTTCAATTGGAATAAATATAGCTTTAATATTCTTATCCTTTAAGTATTCTGGTAACCCGGAGAGTAAATCTTGATGAATCCCAACTACTAATAAAAAATCTACTTGAGGCAAGGTTTTCGGTAAATAATCTTCAGGGTCTTCAATAAAATCGGGTACATCTTCTCCTATCATATCGTAAAAGTAAATCGAACTAGAAAAATTACCTAAATGTTCTCTACATTTATCGCATTTGACATCTTTTTCTAGTAATTCACACGCTTTACAAAATTGATCGTCATTTATTAGGTTTCCAACGAATTTTTGCGCTAGCATTACTGTATCCGGATCTGGACCATAGAAAATTCCAAGTTTATATTTTTTTTGTTGAGAATTCATCATATTATCAATAAAATGTATTCTTTTATTTGTTACTCTGATAATTAATAATAAACCATATATTCCTTAACACGAACATCTTCACAAAATTTAAAAGCTTAGATTTTAATTTTTGAGTATGGGAACAGAGAAATTTATCTTTTATATTTAATAATAATAACTTAATTTACAGATTTCCATAAACCAATATGGTATACTCATCGAATTATTCTTAGAGTTAAATGTTGGAGCTTTTAAAAATACGGAAAGACCTAATAGTTGATCTTAAAGAAGATTTCCCAGAGTTTATTGATAAGTTTAACCATTTCATTTTATCTCAATTCCAGAGTAAAAAAAATATAGTTATAAGTTTGACTTTTAATAGAAAGACAGAATCATTACCTAAAGAAGTGGTAATTAAAATCTTCAGAAATGATAATGCTGATCTTGAGTATGATACACTAAAGCAACTTTACGAGCAAGAAATTCTAGTTCCTAATATTATATTTTTTAAAAAACCGTATCTGATACTTGAAAAGATAGAAGGTATCAATTTATGCGACTTCATTAACGATAGATTATTAGAAGTTGCTGATTTAGACAGCTTAGACACTAATACTAAGAAAGAACTTTTGATGTGTATAGATAAATTAGCCAATTGGTTAAGTAAACTCCATATAACTAATATAATAGAAGATAAACAGCATTCGCATGTGAAAGTATTAAATAAAGGCGATACACGGTTAAGAGATTTTATATATAATCCTTCAGACAATAAAATAATTGGATTAGATTTTGAAGATTCTTATGTGGGAAATCATATAGATGATATAGCCTGGATATGCTGTTCTTTGCTTGATACAAATCCTGGAGTATTTGAAATAAATTATCCTAAATCAAAAATTGAATTAATTAACCTCTTTTTAAAAAGTTATTATCGCATTAATCCTGCAACTCATTTTGATTTCAAGTATTTTACCGAAAAGTTAATAGAGAATCTAAACACGGTTATGAGAAGAAGAAGTATTGATATGACCCTTCAATCTTCAAGGTTTTTAAAGGAAATCTCAAAAGATATGTAATTTTTTTGAGTTATTCTTTTGTTTTAGTCTTAAATAGTTAACAATATTGAAAAATACAAATTTAATAATGCGTGCTCTATACATAAATTATATTTATATTTGAGATAATAAGGTGAATTTAATGTGAGTGAAACACCGTTATTAGATGCTAAAACATCACTAAAGAAAATGGCTTCTGTAATTGTTGATATTAGTGGGATCAACAGCGATTATATTCCTAAATTAAGAATGCAACCCGAAAAAATCCTTGAATCACTGGAAAAATACGAAGATGGTAAAAATTTATTGGTAAAAACAGTCGAATCCAATAATGAAAAAATAAACACCTTTAAAAACAAAATTTCCCAAAGTCAACGAGACATAGTTAAGTTCGAGGAAGATAATGCAGAATTAGCGAGAAATCGCCAAGAATTGGAAACTAAAATTCAGGAAAGTCGAAATAAATTCAAGGAAATTAACGAAACAATTGGCATTAAAAGAGAAGAACTAAAGAATCGGGAATTACGTTTAAAAGAACTTGAAGATCGCTTATTTACATTAAATAAAGAAGTTGAAAAATTCGAGGAAAAGCTGAAAGCTTTAGAAATTGAACTTAATGGAACTTTCATTAAAAAAGAGAAATTCGTTGAATCCTATGAAAATAGAGTTGCTGCTATGAAAGTTTTGATAAATAAAAAATATATTACTTCCCTTCTTTACCAGTTTATTAAGGCTTTACAGGTGGGAAGTGCTCTAGACCTTAAAAATATTCTAGTTGCCATTGATATGAGAGAAGAGCAAGCACGCAAGATAATTACTAAAATGCTTGAAGAGAATGCTCCTATTGAATACGATCAATCTTCTGGTACAATCACTTTAAGAGAGGAGGTTGATTTCTGATGAGTTCGAATCTAAAAGACATTTTAGGAACAATTGAACAGCTTGAAAAATATTTTGACGAGTATCAACAATCTCTTCAAAAAAACAGCGAAAATATTATTCAGAATTTGAGCCTTACTTGGAAAAAGATGCAACTTGAACATGAAGATGTTAAAAAGCTCGAAGAAAAGATTGAAATCCAAAATAATGAACTGACAGAACTCAAAACAAAATCGGATGACTTAGAAAAAAAAATAGATGTCTTAAAGTCTTCTAAAAATGACCTAAAAGCGAAAACTTCAGAACTACAAAAATCTCTTGAACAACTCAGCAATGATCTCAAAGGACCAAAGTTAGAACTTGAAGATCTTCAGTCGAAACTAAAAATTATTAATGACAAAATTGTTACGAAGGAAAATGATAACAGCTTATTAGATCAAAAAAAGTTAGATAACGAAAACCGTGAAAAACATTTAAGAGCAGAATATACTGAAGAAAAGATGATGGATTTAGACTTAAAACTAAATAATCTGAAGAGGAATAACTACTTTACATCGTTTTTAATAGAGAATTCTGAAGAAGAAATATCAGAAGTAGATATAATAGCAACGATTATGGCTCAGGGAAGCTGTAACCTTGACGAATTAAAGAAACTTCTTTCTATCCCGCCTATTATGGCAGTACGGACAATTAAACAACTAGCTGTTAAAGGAATAATCAATCTCGATGAAGATTCCAATATTATAACAATACCTTAACTTTTTTTTATTAGTTTTGCGATGGTCGTTAAGCCGATATCATTCTGAATCTTTTAGATCACCCTTACTGCATTTTTGAATGCTCACATCGGGGAATGATTCGTTTACACCCGATTTAAGATGGTAAGAAAAATCGAACAAAATAAATTCACAGAATGGGGAAGCCATTTCTTCAGCTCCTTAATAAGAAATAAGTCATTAAATAATTAAATATTGCTTATATTTAAAACATCGAATCTTATATTGATTATGGGACTATTCAATGTGAAAAATATAATAAGTTTTGCTTCCATGGGTCCATCATTTTTACAGGCAATAATAAGAAAAGTTCCGTTATATGTGAATTATGATTTAACTTGGCAATGTAACTTAAAATGTAAGCATTGTTATTTTTTCTCATCAACAAAGGAATTAAAAAATAAAAGGACGGAATTATCGGACGAAGAATGGATTAAGGTTTTTAAATACCATCGAAAATTAGGAACAAAAATAGCTGTTTTAACCGGTGGAGAACCTACTTTAAGAATGGATGTTATAAAAGCAGCGACTAAAATTTTTCCCACAGTTCAGGTTGTATCAAATGGAATTATAAAATTACCTCGATTTAATGGATATAAACAACCGAAATACTGGGTAAGTATAGATGGTACCAAGGAAACTCATGATGAGATAAGAGGTGCAAAGATTTTTGATAAAGTTATAGAAAATATTCGGGAGAACAATCCGGTCGTTACATCAGCCATTATGACATTAAATTATAAGGAAATTGAAGATATTGTTAAGATTGCTTACGATAATGGTGCTTCTGGATTAGTATTTCAATTATATACCGACTATCCTGACAGCCCACTTTTATTAAAAGGTAATATATTAAAAAAGACTATAAAAGATATTTTAAAAGTAATACGTGAATATGGAGATTTTATTTTTTATTCCAAAAAAATGTTAGAAATATATCTATCAAAAGAATTTGTGCCACATTGCATATTTAAAACTGGTTATATAAAAAGTTTCTATCCTGATGGTAAACAAAAGTTTTGTGTCATGGGAAATTCACCACTTTTATGTGAAAATTGTGGCTGTGTCGTGCCAATTACTGCTTATGCCTTATTTAGGAAATTTGATTCAGATACAGTTGATAAAGCGAGAAAATTGTTTAATTTCTCCTAATTTTTGCTATTTTGCATAATCATTTTTTAAAATTCTTACCTCTAACCAACCTTATACAGAATTAACATCAAATATTGATATAATTGTAAATTTTCACATAAACATTTAAACTAGTCCGCCTAGATTTAAATAATATGATTTTCTAAAATTTTTAATATATAAAGAAGAGTAGTGAAAGAGATATGTGTGCACAAGAAAGTACTGAGGGTGATAGAAACAACCCATATTCATTTGATGATTATTTATTCGTTAAAAATCAATTTAACTTCTATAGAGATGATGAATTTTTCCAAGCTTTAATTAAAAAATATACGGGTTCTGAATTTGACATAATAGATGCTGAACTTAAAGAGTTGTCGGATAAAGTTTCCTACCCCTGGAGGGATTTAGCAGATGAAGCAACTCGACTTGAGAATCGGGCGAAATGTACAGTCGTTCAACATTATGATGGTCATAATCATCGAATAGATAGGATTAAAAGGGCCGCTGAGACCGAGCAACTTGAAAAGGGGATATTTAGTATAGGTCTATTCGATCCTAAAAGAAATACCGCTTGGAGTAGATTTGCTAAAATGTTTCTCCTATATCAGTTGGGAGAGGTGGGTGTTATGTGTCCTGTTGCTTGTACTCATGGAATGGTCTGGTTAATGCAAAAATATGAAGATGAATTAAGTTCAGAAGCAAATGCATGTCTAACAGCCGTTCGAGATGGTATCAATGGAGAATATAGTTTAGGCTCGCAATTTATTAGTGAAATTCAAGGAGGAAGTGATGTTCCAGTTAATTTGGTAGAAGCCGTTTATGAGGAGGCGGAGGGTCCCGATGGAATTTCAAATTGCTGGCGTATATACGGTCAAAAATTTTTCTGTTCTGCAATGCAAGCAGATTATGCTATCGTCACAGCAAAACCTAAGGGTGTTCCATCATCAACAAGAGTTGCTGCATTTGCTGTTCCAGCTTGGCTCCCTGGAAATAAAGAAAAGGAGGTTAGAAATTCATATACTATTGATCGGCTCAAACAAAAACTAGGTACTGCTGAACTCCCCACAGCGGAGATAACATATAATGGTGCCGTTGCATATCCTGTAGGACCTCATGAGAAAGGCTTAGCAGATGTCGTTGGAATTGTTCTTTCTCTATCGAGACTTCATATTGCTTTTGGTATGGCAGCAGGAGGTCTTCGTGTTGCAAGGGAAGCGATATTATATGCTCAATTTAGAACTGCTTTTGGTGTTCCTATTGCATCTTTTCCGCTAATGATGAATCAGATTAATGATTTAAAACATGCTGTCATGAGAACAACTGCAGGTGCGTTTAAACTATATTCAGAGTTTATTCATTTTGGCGAGGAATTAATTAGTGGGATAAGAGAGTTACAGCAAATAGATGATATCGAAGAACGCAAACGACGATTCAGATTACGTGAGCTTATAATGCTATGCAAGATTGTTGTTGCTGATGAGGCTCCTGCTCTGATACGCATGGCTATTTCTTTCTTTGGCGGCCATGGAATAATGGAGGATTTCATAGCATTACCACGACTCCACCGAGATTCTATGATAATGGAACTTTGGGAAGGTCCCAGAAATGTTCTACTTACTCAAATTCATCGTGATCTTCAAAGAGTCGCCGAATGGTATTCTGCGGAAGATTTTATCAGAGATATGCTTGAAGGGGCTGATCAGAGTATCGTAGAGTCCTTAGCAAAAGAGTTTGCAAGGATTATTTCTCATGAAACTCTTTTAAGGAGCGATGAAATAACATTAAAAATCTGCAGGGATTGGCAAGAACTTTCTAACGAGATTGTTAGAGTATATCAAGAACAAGCTTTAGTTGACCTTGATTACAAAGAAAAACCAATGAAATTTTCAGGGTTATTGCGGAAATTTAAGAAGAGAATAAGTGTGAAAAAAGAAGAAGATCTTGTAGTTCTTATATAATTTAATTTAAATTACTTTTTTTAATACTCTTAAAGGTTATTATTATCATCCTAAATAATATATTATTGCAAAAAAGAATAAAATCTTTTATGAATACCCAGTAAAAGATTAGATTTCTTTTTTAAAAATTTCTAATTAAATTGATCTAATAATATTTTTAAATAAATGATCGTTATGTACACTCAAATAGTTCGTAAATTTTCACTTTAGAGAAGTGGAATTGGAAAATTTAAAAACTATATCAAAAAACTTAAAATTTGTGAAAAAAAAAATGGAAAATAAAGATATTATATTAGGTATTTTATTGATCGCTGTAGTAGGATTGGGCGGAGGATTAGGTTTTGTTATCATTGCTGGACCTTCTCTCTTTGGACCTCCCGCTGAAGAACCAACTAACCTCTTTGGACTTCCTGATGATTGGTCAACTGCCCCAAATTCATCCTATTTTATGTTTTATAATCAAACCGGCGCTTCAATACAAGTTACCTTAGAAGATATTTTAGATGGTGTTGCTCTAGCACTCGAAGAACAAGAAGCAGGCGGTCCTATGATAAATGAATATAAAAAAATCATCTATCCTTATACTTTTCTTGAGCCGAGTTCTGGGTTGTATGTAACTGGTGTTGATGTGTTAGATATTTTAGAAGCTTATGATACTAACTTTGGCTGGGATATCGAATTTGTTTCAAGTTATGGACATACAGTAAACATGACAACGGGAGATATCATCTCAAAAATGTATGAAGGAAATGAAGAATCTGTTATTATCGCAATAGCTGCAAATAAGAAATGGCTTGCAGAATCTCCTTTAGGTCCAAATTGGGGTGATTTTGCTCTGGTTGGAGAGTTGATGACGACTGCGATATATGACCTTGAAAGCGTTACTGTAGGGACTAATTGGAAGGTTGAAGTCGTTATCAATGGAACTACAGAATTTGTTATAGATCCTTCAAATATGATTCTTAATGGATATGATGACACATACCATTATGACAGAGATGATTGGTGGTCCTTCAATCGACATTACTGGGGGCGTAATATCTCAGAGATTATATCACACACGTCAGCAGGAACTTTGAATTACACCGTAAGATTATGGTCTGTTGATGGATATGCAAGCCCACGTCCTTTTGGCAGTAAAAAAGAGTATCGTTTTAATAACACCGAAATTGAAGATGGTATAGCTCCACCCAGGGAGACTTGGGATTTAATCAACGAAACAAGTGTACCATTACCAGACACTAACTTATTAATGTCGTTAGTATATGCAGATCAGGAGTATGGTGAGATGGGACAAGGAATAACTGACCTTGTATGGCCTTACCGAAGAATGTGTGGGTATCATAGAGGACCATTCTACCTTTTAGTACCCGACAGACCAAGAGATACCTACCTGTCTCATGTCATTCAAATCGATATTACAACATATTCAGGTCCAATTCCGTCGGGGTTTGATCTTTAACGAATATAAATAACTTCTTTATTTTTTTTTATTTTATTTTATTAGTTAATATTTAAAAAATAATCAATATGATAGGAAATAAACGATTAGGCTTAGCGTTAGGAATTCTATTATTGTTTACGATAACTATATTCGGAACACCTATAGCTAAAGCTTTTTGGGGATATGGTGACTGTAGAGACGGGCATTCTATAACTACTATGAAGCCCTTATATGATAAAAATGCTGAGATTAATTTAGATGGTATCCCTTCAGAATCGTTTTGGACTGATCCCAACAACATTAATGGTTCTTGTACGGTCCCATTGGCTTCTGAATTTAATAGCAGTTCATTCTTCGTAGTTTATGTGAATCTGACATTTGTTATTAATGATGAGTACCTTTATGTTCTTTGTGAATGGTTTGATAATTCTACACGACCATCTTTAGGAGGTAATAATTATGATGGTCTTTATTTTTGCTGGAATATAAATGTTCCAAATTTTTCAGCATATTTTATTGATGGTATGGTCACTCAACCTATGGGAGGGGGAGATGTAGATAATTGGGATTGGACATGTTTATCTACTTCACCACCAAATGGTTCATCATATTTTTGCCAGGATATGTGTTTTGGGACGACAGGATGGTATGATTCTAACTTAGAAATAGATCATGTAAAAATAGGATATTCCTATGTTGAAAATAAATTATATACTCTGGAATTGCAAAGAAAGTTAGTGACTAATGATCCGTATGATGTGCAGCTTAATGAGAAAAAGTTATATAAATTTAATATGGGTCTTATGAACGATAGTACGCATGAGGACCATGCTATTTCTTGGACATATGCATTAGACCTTACAGAAGAGGAGGTTCAAAATCAAATAGATGGTTTTTTTGTCTCTATAATACTTAGCATAACATTTTTAGCAGTTATTGTTGTTTTCCTAAAAAAAAAGTTAATTCATAATCATTAAAATTAATATTTAAAGATGCAAAAAAGAAATTTTAATATTTTTGTTGTATCAGTTGTAATAGGGATGTCAACTTTCTGGTTATCTTTATATAGTTTTATTATCTTAGACATTGATCCTCTCCAGAATATTAAAAATATAATTGGGGACGAAAACACTGTAGTGGTTACCATTAAAGGTGATGTAGTAGAAGAGTTTGAATTAACATTATCTGATATCAAATCAGATAAGTATTTGCAAGTTGAAGATAGAGAATTTCATATTATAAATGCAATCGGTAGAGAATATTATTTAACTTTTTCAGGTGTTTCACTGTGGAGCATTCTTGAAGTTGAAAATTTACTTAATTTCGACTCTAGTACTTTTCTTTTTATTGGGGGCGATGGGTATTATGCTGAATCATCATTACTTATATCTTTAGCTGAAGATAACCCCGAACAAGTTATCTTAGCTTACGAGCAAGACGGGCAACCCTTATTTTATGATGGGCCTGTAAGGTCTGTAGTTGATCATGAAATAATACCTGATAAAGCTAACACTCATTATGCGGTTCAAAACTTAAAAACTATTGTAATAGAATAAGGAGACTTTAGGGATGGAAGAGGAGCAAGACAATGATAAATATCGGAAAACTGGTGTTGGATTATACGGTAATACTAAATTGACTAATTTGGACCTTATCTATTCAAGTATCATAGGAATTCTTGGAGGGATAATATCAAGTTTTATTCCTTTTAGTATTTTAATTAAAGTATGGTACCCCTTAACAGGAGGAACACAGTTAGTTAGTGGGCATCATGTTATCTGGGCTTCAATAATTTATGGGTTGACAAAGAAAAAACAAAATATAATCATTACCATGTTTTCAAAAGGATTACTGGAATTCCTTTTTGGAGATCCGTGGGGATTGTTAATTATTTTTGTTAATGTTATGGAAGCACTATGCTTAGCGGGTGGGTTCTATTTAATGGAAAAAATTGGAGAAGGAGAGACTAAATTAGGATGGGGGATTGCAGGTGGATTTGGAAACTTTTTCCAAGCTCCTTTTTTTTGGATTGTTAATCTAAGATGGTATCTGCATTGGACTCTATGGGTTTTAGCGTTTATCTTTGCTTTTATTTCTGGTGTGTTGATTGTTGGTTTATTAGGGAGAACTGTAAAAAATAGTTTAATTAAAGCAGGTGTTCCAACTACTTTTTAAAGGAGTGTTTAAAATCACCAATACAGATTTGGCTTTATCTTTTGAGGATTTCTCGTTTATCTATGGTGAAGATAAAGACAATTTACCTGCAGTAAAAAACATAAATTTCAGTCTTAATCAAGGAGAGGTTTTAATTTTAGCGGGACCTAGTGGTAGTGGAAAATCCACTCTTTCATATGCCATGAACGGGATAATTCCTTGGAGATTAAAGGGTTTTATGAAAGGTGATGTTAAGATTTATGGAAAAAGTATTTGGAATTACAATTTTACTGAATTATGCAAATTAGTTGGCTTAGTGAAACAGAATCCGTTGGAGCAAATGACTACTTTTACAGTAAATGATGAACTAGCTTTTGGACTTGAAAATTTAAAGTTAGATAAAGATCTAATAGAGAAAAGGGTGAGAGAAATATCTGAATTTATGGGTATTTCTCATATTCTAAATAGAGATATAGAACAACTAAGTGGAGGCCAACAACAACTTACAGTATTAAGTTCTTTTCTTATAATGGATCCTAAAATCTTAATTTTAGATGAACCTATAGCATTCCTGGATCAACAATCTGAAAGTATGCTGTTAACTCAATTAAAAAAATTAAAAGAATCTAAATTCTTTAAAACAACCTTGATAATAATTGAGCACCGTTTATCAAGAGTAATGGATATATCTGATAAGATTATTGTTCTGGATGATAATGGCGAAATTCACCTTAATGGTAAATTATCCGAAATTCTAATTAATAATTATACACCATTAAAGTCCAGTAATGTTAGAGTACCATGGATCATCGATTTATTTAATGACTTTAAAAAGATATCCTTAGATTATAGAAATGCCAAAAATCCTATAAATTTCAATGAGTTATTAGAAATACAGCAAAAATTTTCAAAAGAAAACCTTCTAAAATTACGGGATCTACTTCTTGAAAAAGAGATAATGCCAAAGGCTTTTGAGAAATTTCAATCTTTTGAAGATATAATTGAGTTTCAAGATTTATATATTGAATCTTTAAAAGATAAACATGATAATAGGGAAGAAAATACAATCAATGAAGAGGGCAATATACTTGAAACCAAAAATGTAGATTTTATTTACCCAAATAGTGGAATTAAAGCAATTAATAATCTTTCCATAAATATTCAAAAAGGAGACTTTATTGGTCTAATCGGACCGAACGGATCTGGGAAAACTACACTACTTTATTTATTAGCTAATTTGTATGAACCTACAAGCGGAACTATTTATTATAATCACCAGAATATTAGAGATATTGGGTCATTTGAATACGCAAAAAATATCGGTTTTATCTTTCAAAATCCTGAAAATATGATATTTAATTCAACTATTAAGGATGAGATTCTTTATGGCCCAAAGAATTTTGGTATACTCGAGAATATCCCTGAGGATTACCTGAAAAAATTAATACGTGTTATTGGGAAGGAAAAATCGTCAAAAAATCCTTTTAAACTTAGTTGGGGGCAGAAAAGAAGATTGAACCTATGTTCAATATTTGTTTATAATCCTCAAATAATTCTATTAGACGAGCCTTTTATTGGGCAAGATCAAAGAACTATAGATTCACTAGTAGAAACTTTATATCTTGAAAATAAAAGAGGTAAGACAATAATAATTTCATCTCATGATTATCATCTTCTGTTGAAATATACTAAACGGATTTTAGAGCTTAATAAAGATGGTACAGTAAGAGATTTTGATAATAAAGATAACTATTTTAGTAAACATAAAAATTTAGGGCCTACTCTTCTCTTAAATTCAATCGATAAAATTATAAGCGAACATGGTTAAAAGTGAGCAATAAGAATAAGCTTTTGGATAATAAGCAATATATATTTGCGTATATCACAGGGACTTCATTAATGCATAAATTAAATCCAATTTCCAAGTTAATCTTTCTTGCTCTTCTAACAGTTTTTACATTTTTAATGCGTAGTTTAATTTTATTGATGGGTCTTTCAATAATTATTATCCTTATGATGTTATTAAGTCAAATTTCCTTTATTATGCTTTTAAGAAAGCTAAAAATTCTTTTCTTCATTTTAATCATTAGTCTAATTCTTAATTTATTTTTTAATGCAATTCCTAACGAAGAAGAAATTATTTTATTCTATTTATTTAACCTAAAATTCTTGCCAATCAGAAAATTAGCATTATATTATGGATTACGGGCGTTTTTCATATTATTTACATTATATACTTCAGCAATATTATTTACTAATACAACCTCTACAAAAGATTTTGTATATTCTCTAATACGTCTTAAAATTCCGTATAAGTTTTGTTTCGCTTTTATGGTGGGAGTCAAATATATTCCTACTATAGAACAAGAGGCAAAAACTATAGCCCTTGCTCAAAAAGCAAGAGGATTCAGTTTGGATCGGGTTAAAACCTTTCGAAAAGCTTATGCGTTTATATCTGAGAGATTAATTGGTATACTTGTCTCAATTTTAAGAAAAGGACATACAACATCTCTTTCAATGGAAAACAGATGTTTTGGGATATATAAAAAAAGGACAAATATGATAGTTATAAGGTTTCAGGCAAGAGATTTGATATTTATTTTTGCTTGTCTTTCCCTATTCATTTTAGGAACATTATATATATTTGGAGTTTTCCCAATTCCCCAACCTCCAGCTTTATATAGTATTTACTTAAATCTTTTTTGAACCTATAGACCATTTTTTTATGTAACTCCAATTTAGTCTAATGTTTGGAGTCCTAATTCCAAGTTTGTTTTTATACTTTTTCTCCCATATACCTATTAAAAATAATAAGATTGAACAAACAATCATAATTATTGGTCCAATTCCTGGAAAAACTAATCCAAAATTAGAAGTCAAACTGTTCGAATCTAAAACACCGGAAAGAAATGGAATAACGCTAATGAAAACTAACATAATTGTCGGATATAGTAGCTTCAATATTGCTGATAATCTTAAGCTGATGAAATTCAGTTGAGAGTTAACGATCGTTGCGATAAAGAAGATAGTGGTTAAGGATGAAGCAAACTCGCCAAAATATAACTTCCATGTATATAAATTATTAAATATATAAATGTGG
>Ga0307444_1000868_pt1 | contig 13474 bp, 18 predicted proteins | sample SalMarSW160340MG_FD_202145 | JGI IMG/M metagenome (GOLD analysis project Ga0307444, IMG submission 202145) | Salt marsh sediment microbial communities from the Plum Island Ecosystem LTER, Massachusetts, United States - SW1603-40 | ecosystem: Environmental > Aquatic > Marine > Intertidal zone >... | reverse complement strand
AAGACCGCGGTAAAGACCAGCATCCACAGGCGGGGGTCGCCTATTCCCAGGACGCTCATTATGCTGCCGGCAGCTATAATTTGAGCGCCTATAACGCCTGTCCAGGCAACGACGATAAGTATTGACCCGGCCAGTGCTACCCACTTATTGTACTGCTTTTCCACGAGCTCGGGCAGGGTATAGAGCCCGAACTCCCTTACCTTTTTGGCCAGAAAGATACCAAGAAATATCAGGCCAATGCTGCCGACCAGCAACCACCATATCCCGGTTAAACCCCGGGTAAAGCCCAGGCTGCTGGTAACCATAATGGCCGAGCCGCCGATGATAGTCGCCAGCAGCGAGCCGGTAATAAACAGGGAGGAGCCGCCCCTGCCGGCTACAAAGAAATTATCCGCCCCCCTCGCCCGACGCCGGCTCGCCAGCCCGATGGCAATCATGGCTATAAAGTAGAGGGCAATAACTATCAGTCCCAGCGTGTTTATATCCATTCTTTAAAGCTAGTGTGTTTCTAATGTGAGCGGTGCCCGCAGCCGGTAAAGGGGCCTGGACGCCCCTGTTAAAGCACCAGAGATTTAAGTAGTAATATCGCACCTGGGCGCTATGCGGTTGGTTTCTGGCTGCCTAAGACGGTAATCTCTATATTCTTGCCGCAGTGGGGGCAGGTAAGGCTGAAGTTAAGCGGCTGCTCCATAACCCGCTCGGCAACGGCGGTGACCATAGAGTCAATACTATCCAGGCGCTGGTCCAGCATATTAAGACGCCGCTTCATGCGTTCGATATTTATTGCCTGTTCATCTTCTGCCGTGCTGGGGTCATCCTTCTCGGCCAAGAGCGCACCTCGGGGGAGATTATAGCTGGACTCATTATATTGGTTGGGGGGCGGTATGTCAAAGACTTGCGTTGTGATATATGTTATTTGTCCCCTCCCCCCTTTATATCTTTTCCCGCCCGCCGCCCTTAATGTAAAAGGGCTAAAGCCCTTTCTTACCCCGCCCCGTTTTTTAACCTGTGGTTTGTGGCCCACCCGCCCGCCCTTAAGAGGTTTTACCTCTCATCGACTCTCTTCCCCACCCTGATGGGGGGTGGGTCTGAAAGTTTTAGAAGCGCAGCTTATGAGGGTGGGAGGGTAGTAATGCCGATGATGACCGACAGGGCTGATGAGCAAGCCAGAGTTGATAGACAGGCAAAGACTAAAGCCGAGCAACCTGCCGAGGGCCAGCCAAAGTTTGGCAAGCGCAGCCAAGCCAAACAGCCAGTAACAGTTTGACGCTTATAGCCCGAACAAACGAGCCACGCAAAGAGGCGAGGGAGACCCCCCGATTCCTACCTGTCGGGGGAACGGTATCCCCGAACAAGCATGATTCTTGCGTAAGTTTATTTTTCTACTTCATAACCCGGGACACTGGCAGCATCGAAGCATTTACCGGCGTTAAATGATTCATCCGGACTCCAGGCACACGCACCAAACGTGAGGCTATAAGCATCGTACCCCAGCATTTGCAGTAGAGCTGTTGTCTGACCTGACCGAGATCCGGTATAACAGTAAACATATACCGGCGCATAAGGGTTAAGTATGTCAAGATTATCGGTTAGGCTGAAGAAGTCGAAGAGAATCGCGCCAGGGATATGCCCCACCGCATAAGAATCCGCTGTGCGCAGGTCGATGATGGTCATATCCGCACCCTCAGCAATCTTCGCACTCAGGTCAGCCGCGGATATGTACTGGGCTTTAACGGTGGCAGTCGCCGCCGCAATTATATTACACGGGTTATCTGAATTAGTGTTGTCCAGCACGGGGAAGCTATAGGTCTTGGTAGCCTCGTTGGCTGTGGTCTCAACTGCATAGTCGCCCTGGGCTGTATCGGGCTCAAACCGGTGAAAGTATACAGCCGGGTCGGTTGACCAGGAAGACATTCCATTCGTAAGGTTCTTGGTATTGTAACCAAGGACGCCGAGTACTGATGCCGCAAATTCAGCCTTTTGACCGGCGTAGCAATGGACCACAATATCCTTGTCCCTGGGGAGCGTTGGCAGTAGACTGAAGTCAGCAATATTGACTGCGCCAGGAATATGCCCTGCAGCATAATGCTCCGGCCTGCGAAGGTCGGCGATATACGGAGATTTCCCTTCGGTAATCATTGCGTGAAGGTCTGAGGCTTTCAGCTCTCCAGCTTTGTTAGGCAGGTACGCCGTAATAGCATCCTTAACTACATCAAATTCTGTTTTTTCCGCTACTGGTGCAGGACAGCCGATAGCAACCAAGCTGATGGCTAACAACAATGCTAGCGGAATTAACAATACCTTCTTTCTCACCTGCTTTTCCTCCTTCATAAGACTTCTGCAAACTACATTAATTAGGTCTTGTTATCGTAAAATCTCACATAGCTCATCCCTCCTCTTCATTAGGATATCGGCTCTGGTGCTTTAGTGAACCGGTGAGTGTAGTGTGCCCCCGAAAACCCTTCTCGCCCGTAGACGGCACTCAAAAATACCCGAAGTATCTTGCAACCCCTTGACATGGTGAGAGTATAAATAGCTCCCCCCACTTTGTCAATAGGTAGAATCTCAACTCCGTGCCTCTTGTTACGCCTCCTCCTTTTGGGTAATACTTTTTTAAGGCAACGTATCAGCTTGACACGTAATCCTGGCCGACAATTTCAGCCAGCTGAGCATTGCCAGGTATTCAGCCTAGTTTATCTATCAAACGGTGCATCGGCACCGCCACCTGGTCTTCCTGGACATGGGGTGAATAACAGCTATCAATCTGTACCAGTTTGACGAGCGGCATTTTGCCGGCAATAGCTACCGCCAGCTTATCAACTGTGCCCGACACAATCTCCTCCGAGACTATTTGTGCCCCGATTAGCGTCCCGGTCTTGCCATCGGCAATGAGCTTATAACGGGTAGGTCTGCCGTTAAACCTCTCCCGGAGGCGGGGCGTGTCCACGGTGACCGAGACGGCGTCTAACCCCTTCTCTTTTGCCTCTCTCTCGGTCAGGCCTGCCGCCCCTATCTGATGACCGAATATTTTGGTAACGAAAGGCATCACCGTACCTTCGTAACTAAGGACATTACCCAGGGTTATATTTCTACCGGCTATATACCCGGTTCGGATGGCGTTAGTGGCAAGTTGATGTTGCCTCCTGGAGCCGGTAATGATATCCCAGTTTTCCATGCAATCACCTATGGCATAGATATCGGGGTCGCTGGTTTGCAGATATTGGTTCACCGCTATCGCCCCGGTCTCACCTATCTTCAGCCCTGCTTTACGCGCCAGCTCGATATCTGGTTTACCACCGGTAGCCAGGAGGATGAAATCTACTTCCAGCTCCTGGTCGGAGAGGGTCACACGCTTCTTGCCTTTATCGCTGGTTATGCTCTTTATATTGGCTGGCATGATTACTTCCACCCCGTTCTCCCTGACCGCATTTCCTACCTTTTCTGCCATATCCTCATCCAGGGATGTCCGTAAGATAGCCCGCCTGACCAGCAGGTAAACCTTGCTATAGCCCCTGGCTTTCAGGGCGGCGGCTATTTCCAAGCCTATGAAACCACCGCCGACAATAGCCGCTTTGGCGCCCCTGGATATGGCATTTTCCAGGGCTATGCCGTCAGCCATGTCGGTGCTCAAGGTAAACTCATTCTTGCCATCCAGTCCCGGGAAATGGGGAATAGAGGGGGCAGCGCCCAGGGCTAAAATCAGCTTGTCGTAGCTGTGCCGTTCGCCCCCGCCAATGAGATACTTTTCCTGTTTAACAATGTCAGTGACCTCGGTGTTCAGATGTACGCCTATATTTCTCTTCTCCCAGAACGTTCCGTGGCGGAAGCCGCGAACCAGCTCATCCCAGCTGGCAATATCTCCGCCAATGACCAAGGGCATCTCGCATGGGGGGACACCAAGCTCAGCCCTTCGACTGAAGGCGTCAATCTGAGCCTCGCCATCCAGGCGGCGGATTTGGTTTGCCGCCGTGGCGCCAGCATCACCGGTACCTATAATGCAGATCCTCATTTGCTTCCCCCTTGCTTGCCGGCCCCGGCCGTACAGGGCTGCTAGAGCCTGGGGCGGCGCCGTAATGTTTCCGCTAAATCAAACGGCGTAACCTCCGGCGTTGATGCCCCATATACCGTAAACACATTCTGAAAATTGCCAAATTCCCGCTCTATAGCGGCTAGCTCCTCGGCTGATAATGGACTCACGCCACAGGGACGCAGAGGCGTATTTATTTGTACTTCATCGGGAGAAAGCGGCTCGGCTATTTCTGCCATGCCCGCAGCGTAGTCCCTGTTTGCCTCAAAAAACATCATCTGGAGAGCCAGCTTCCCCTGATACTCCCCTCTGAAAAGTCTGATAGCCTTGGCAATATCATCAAGCGTGCATTTCAGAATGGGCCGGTTGATGCGGCGAAAAAGTTCTTCATTTGGAGCGTCTAATTTCGCTACGACCACATCAGCCAGGGCAAGCTCGCGGCGTACGTCTTCTCTGGGTATTAAGGAAGAATTAGTAAGAACCGCCACCGGCAGTTTCAGGGCTGACTTCACCAGCCCTATTGCCTCGCCGAGGTTAGATGCCAGGCTCGGCTCACCCATCCCTGAGAAGGTAGCATAATCGGCGGCAATGCCTTCTACCGTTTTCAACTCCCGGGCAAGCCTATCCAGGCTGACAAACTCTTTGCGTTCCACCTCGGGGCGAACCGTCATTCCCAACTGGCAATAGACACAATCAAATGAGCATGTCTTTCCCTTGGTAGACAGGAGGTCGATACCTAGCGACCTGCCCAGCCTCCAGGATGGAACGGGGCCATATATAATAGAATCAGCCACTGCGCTGCACCTCTAGTGGCCAATGTGCTTGCGGTAGTCTTTCTTCCACGGCTCACGCTTCATGGCCAGGTAGTCTTTTATAGCTTCTTTTAGCGTATTGGCAGCCAGAAGGGCACAGTGCTGGCTTTCCTGGGGCAGCCCTCCTAAAGCGTTCAGGACATTCTCCTGGCTTATCTTCCGGGCCTCAGCTAAAGTTCTGCCTTTGGCCATCTCGGTAGTCATGCTGCCTGAGGCGATGGACGTTCCACAGCCGTCAGTTAAAAAGGTGGCCTGGGCAATAGTACCGTCCTTTACCTTGAGCCATATCTCCATGGTGTCGCCGCAGGGGCCAATCACTTTAGCAAAGCCATCGGCATCATCCAGTTCTCCCAGGTTCCTCGGGTTCATGCCGTGCTCGATGGCGGCTTCTGAGTATACCTTTCTCATCTCCTGCTTGACCAGTTCCTCAAACTCTTCCCACGATGAAGACATTGCCTTCACTCCTGCCTTATTTAGGTTTGGCTGATAGCGCCTGATTTATGGCCTTACCCAGGGTAGTCATAATCTCACCGTTATAGCGTTCTATACCGCCCTCATCGCAGAGCCTGGCCAGCTCCGGGTCTATGGGCAGCTGCCCCAGCAATGGTGCGTTAGCGGCGCTGGCCATCTCCTCCGCCCGGCTCCTGCCGAATATCTCAATCTTCTTGTCTATTTCCGGCACATAAAGGTAGCTCATGTTCTCCACCACGCCCAGAACTCGTTTCCCCATCTTCTGAGCCATCTTCACCGCCTTGCGGACTATCATCTCGACCAGGTCCTGCGGCGTAAAAACAATAATTACCCCTGAAATCGGGAAGGACTGCATCACCGTGAGCGGAGCGTCCGCAGTACCCGGAGGCAGGTCTATAATCAGATAGTCCAGCTTGCCCCAGAGTACCTCTTCTCCGAACTGCTTAATCGTGTTGGCAATCAGGGGGCCCCGCCAGATAACGGCGTCATCCTCGCTGGGCAGGAGAAGGTTAATGGACATTATCTCAATACCCGATTTGGACAGTACCGGGAGAATGCCGGTTTCGCTGCCGGTGGGCCGGTCATTGATGCCAAACATCTTGGGTATGCTGGGGCCGGTTATATCGGCATCCAGAATGCCCACCTCGTAGCCCTGTCGCTTCAGGGAGACGGCACTGAGGCTGGCCACCAGTGACTTGCCCACGCCGCCCTTACCGCTCATCACGGCGATAATATGGCTGATTTTGTTCACCTCGGAGGGCTTTGCCTCGCTGAATTCTACCGTTACCTCTTTGACTTCAGGTAGCTTTCCAATAACTTCCCTGGCTTTGGTGCTGACCCATTCCTGCGCGCTCTCACTCAGCGCCGCCGAGGCCAGGCTGACCTTGACCTTACCGTCAGAGACGGTAATCTCGCCAACGAGATTCAGCCCGACTATACTGCGCCTGACATCAGGCACCAGTACCGCCTCAAGGCTCTGCTTTACCTGTTCCTCATTTAACATGAAATCCGTTCTCCATCCAGCGACCTAGTGGTCGCAAATATTATCCCCGGTAGCCAGTTTGCCATCAAGGTGGCTCAGCACTGCCTTTTCGGGGTCGTTTTCCATGGTGCCGATAATTACCCCGATGTTGTTTTGCTGGAAAAGACTCTGGGCACGGGAGCCCATGCCGCCGGCAATTACAAAGGAGACCCCCTGCTCAGCCAGCCATTGCGGAAGCAGACCGGGTTCGTGCCCCGGTGAAGGGACAAGCTCTTTACTGGTTATTTCCCTTTTATCTTCGTCAACGTCTATCAGGGCAAATTGCTCACAATGACCAAAGTGCAGTGATACCGCCCCGCCGCTTACCGGTATAGCATACCTCATAGTAACCTCCGCCTAATTTTTTTTATTTTAATATTCAGTAATCAAATTGCGGGGCTGTTCATAATCCCCCGCCGCCGTTTCTTATTATAACCGAGATGCCGCCCCAAAGTCTCTTTATCTCCCGCGAAACCATGCCATCGGAGTATTCCACTACCGGTACTCCACGTACCATGGCCTCGGTTACGGCGTTGTCAAATGGAATTCTGGCAGCCACCCCTATTCCCTGTCTCTTGCAATAACTCTCAATCTGGCGGCTGTTTTCCTCATTGATATCGTACTTGTTTATACAGACCACAGTCGGAACGCCGAAGTGACTGCAGACGCCGAGCACCCTTTCCAGGTCATGTATCCCGGAGAGTGTCGGCTCGGTAACCAGAAGAGCCAGGCTGGCTCCGGACAGCGATGAAATAACAGGACAGCCGATACCCGGCGGCCCATCGCTTATAATACATTCAAAGCCCTGCTCCTCGGCAATCTTTCTGGCCTGCTGCCTGACTACTGCCACCAGTTTGCCCGAATTCTCCTGGGCGATTCCCAGCCTGGCATGCACCAGAGGGCCGTATTTAGTATCGGAGATGAACCAGTGTCCGGAGAGGTTTTCCTTCATGGTTATGGCTTCAGCCGGGCATATATGGGAGCAGAAGCCGCAGCCCTCACAGGAGACGGGGTCAACCTCAAAATCCCTGATGGCATCGAAGCGGCACAGGTCCTGGCACAGGCCGCACTCGGTGCATTTGTCCGGGTCAATGCGGGCTACCTGCCCGCTCCAGAACTCGGTTTCCTGTCTCAACCGGGGCTTAAGCAGCAGATTGAGGTCAGCCGCATCCACATCGCAGTCGGCCAGCACTTTTCTTTCCGCCAGAGCCGCCAGCGAGCCAACAATGCTGGTCTTGCCGGTGCCCCCTTTACCGCTTAAGACTACGACTTCTTTCATCTACTGGTTCCTTTAATCCTGTCAAAAAGCTGGACGAAGCTGTCCTTCCACTGCGGCATGCCCTCGACCAGGGGTACTCCCTTAGAGTACAGGCGGGCAATCTCGGTATCCAGTGGGATAGTGAGCAAAATGGGTATACTCTCTTTCTGGCAGTATTCTTCTACCCCGGCATCGCCGACACCGGCGCGGTTGAGGACGATACCACAGGGTATATTGAGCTCCCTCACCGTTTCCACGGCAAGGACAAGGTCGTTAAGCCCGAATGGAGTCGGCTCGGTTACCAGGAGACAGAAGTCGCTATCCTTGATTGCCTCCACCACCGGGCAGGACGTTCCCGGCGGGACATCAACGATAACTACGCCATCGCTGTTGAAATACTCTTTCACCTTCCTGATAATCGGCGGCGCCATTGCCTCGCCGACGGTGAGCTTGCCGTGAACAAACTCCAGGCCATCTGCCTGTCCCCACTCCACCACGCCCATTTCCCGGGGCTCTTCCGAGATAGCCTTCTCCGGGCAGAGATAGCCGCAGGCGCCGCAGCCGTGACAGAGCTGTGAGAAGGTCAGCACATGGTCCCCAAGCACGGCGATGGCATTATAGGCGCAGACCTCGGCACACTTACCGCAGCGGGTGCACTTTTCTTCATCTATTTTGGGGACGGGTATGAAGACAACCTCGCTGCCGGTAAGGGCCGGCTTTAGAAAAACATGGGCATTCGGCTCCTCGACGTCGCAGTCTAGAAGCATGACTTTATGGCTATCTTTCAGGGAAAGGGCGAGGTTGGTAGACACCAGCGTCTTACCCGTCCCGCCTTTACCGCTGGCAACGGATATTATCATCTAGCCTCTGGCCATCTTTGCCCCACACTTGGGGCAGCTCAAGTTATAGCAGGGTGTCCGTACCTGGTGCGTGACTCTCGCTCCGCAGTTGGGGCATACGCAGTCACCACCGGGGCCGGCTCCGGGTCGGGTGCCTCTCATCCTGCCGGCACCCCCTCTACCCCTGCCTGAACCTCTTCCTGTACCCGGGCCGCTGCCCCCGGGAGGTCCGGTTCCGTCTCCTCTGGGCATAACTGTCACCTCCGGTATTTTTCTCTATTTTTTCTTTTTCTCCAGCCCCTCGATACGGCGCTGAATCTCGGCCAGCTGCTCGGCTAATAGCTGTGAATTGGCTTTGAGCATCTCCAGCTCCTGCCCTGCGGTTTGCGCCTGGGGAGCTTGGCTTACGGGTGGGGTCATTCCAAACCCCATGCCACCGCCCATGCCTCTGCCCATGCCACCGCCCATACCGCGACCCATACCTCTACCCATGCCACCGCCCATGCCTCTACCCATGCCTCCGCCCATACCTCCGCCCATGCCTCCGCCCATACCTCCGCCTCCGCCTGCGCCTCCGCCCATACCAAAGTGGTCGGGCACATTGGGCTGGGAGCTCGTCTTGAACTTACCATCCCGGTAGCCTTCGATGGCATCCTTTATCTTCCCGGAAACACCGGTTATCACCTGTATCCCGGCAGCGGATAGCACCTGATGGGCGTTAGGGCCGCAGTTGCCGGTAAGAACTGCCTCTATACCTTTACCGGCAATCATCTGGGCAGCCGAGATGCCGGCTCCGCCTCCCGCCATGGCGCTGGAGTTATCCACCGCCTCGAATTCCATCGTTTTCGGTTCGGCGATGATGAAATACTGGCAGCGCCCGAAGCGCGGGTCTACCTCGGCATCCAGGGTAGTGCCGGTAGATGAAATTGCAATCTTCATGTTTTTTACTCCTTGTTTTCTATTTCCCGTATCCTGGACTCAATCTCTCCCAGCTGACCCTTTATTGCCTCCGCCTGGTCTTTCAGGTAGCTGAGTTCCTCATCTTTGGTCATCTCGGGCGCATATGGCGCATACCCGGGAGTAGCCGGCATCCCAGGTTGGAAGGTCGGCTGATATGGCCACGGTGCCGGCGCACCGGCGCCGCTTAAGAAGTAACCGCACCTGGGCAAGCCGCCTCTACCCCGCCCCACATAGGGCCAGGGAGGGGAGGCGCCCCGGAAACCAAAGCCCATGCCACCGCCCGAACCTCGACCCAGACCTCTGCCTCGTCCTGATCTATTATACATATTCTTGCCTCCTTTCGCAGCTAGTTCACCATAGTTAGCTTGCGGATTCCTTTAATCTGCCGATAGGTTGCTCCCTGGCTCACGCAGCGCAGGGCCAGCTCCGGGTCGATCACCCTGGTGCCGGATACAGCGTCAATGCCATGGTCAAAGAGAATCGGGGAGAGGGGAGCGGTGTCCCCGAGTATGACCACATAGGCTTGGGGGCGGCATAGCTTTAGCAGCCCCTCAATAGTATGGTTGGTAAAAGCGGTGCCGGTTATGCCAACGACGTCGGCCTGAGGGATAAGATTTTCCGCCTCAACCTCGGGGAAGTCGCCCTCACGCTGGTTTTTCTCAATCACCCAGAGTTCCTTTACTATCTCCCGCAGCCTGGGAATAAAGGGAAAATGCCCCACGATGGCCACTTTCTTGCCTTTTCCCTTCTCGGCGATAAGTTCGCCGGCATTGAGTTCCAGGCACTTTTCTTGGTTAACCTCAAGCAGCGAGTTCATCGCTGCCATGCCGATGGCTGCTTCAAGTATGTTTTCCGAGTAAGACATTTTAACCAGTTCCAGGGCGCTTTTCTCCAGAAGGCTCCCCGGCTCCCTTGTTGACGGCTGCTCCTGCCGTAGGGCATCCCGGGGGAGTGTTGCCGCCAGCCCGCAGTTACGGGTTAAAACCGCGGTGTGAAAGAGACCCAGGCGAATGTCCCTCACCCTCGCCTCCGTGTTCAGCGCTGATATTAAATCATCGAGGATTTTCATATTCGTTGCTACCGCCGCCTCACTGCTCTCTTTTACCAGCTTCATCCACCTCTTACCCGCCTGCCCCGGCCGCCCATACCCTCGCCGGGCTTCCAGGGCCGGAGTACCGTGATGTCCGGCGTACTACAGGTAGGGCAAAGCTCCGGCGGCTCCTTTATCATTTCCTCGAAAGGCACTTCCCATTGGTGACCGCGCCGGCACGTAAAGTGCTGCAGAGAAGGCTGGAAGTTGCCGCCCTCAATCCTTATCGCCTTACCGTTGAGCAGGGCGTCAGCCATTTTCTGACGGGCCGAGTTCAGAATGCGGGCAAAGGTAGTCCGTGAGATATTCATCCTTTGAGCGCAATCCTCCTGCTCAAGCTCCTCTATGTCCTTCAGCCGGATTGCTTCCACTTCCTCAACCGAAAGCTGTATCTCCTGTAACACGGCCAGAGGCACTCCAGCCGGTTTAAAGTAGGTCACTTCTGGCAAGAAGTCTACTCGGCGGCACCTCGGCGGCCGGCCTGCTCTACTCATCCTTTGCTCGTTTCCTCAAGATAATTATGGTCATATGACCATAATTATTATTACACAATTAGTCCCTGGTTGTCAACTCCGGTATGGAAGAAGAACAACCGCTAAAAGGGAGAGAGGCCGCCCGCCCTAGCAAAACCCCCCTTTGAAGAGGGACTAACCCGGCGGGGTGTTTAAGAGGGGCGTCAGCCCCCTCTTCTTAGAAAACCTTCCCCCTCCCTTGTAAGGGAGGGGGATTAAGCGGGTGAAGTTGATAAACAGCCTTGAAATTGATATTGATTTCTTAAAATCGTAGGCATATACTAAGGATAATAACCTAAGGAGGTGCCGTTATGCCGGAGGAGGAAGTTGGCAAGGTAAATGACTTTTTTGCCCGTCCTGTAGTTGCCGGTATTGAGCTGACCGGCACGCTGAAAGTGGGCGATAAAATCCACTTGAAGGGTCACACCACCGATATTGAACAAATCGTTGACTCAATGCAGATTGATAATGTGAACGTCCAGGAAGCCAGGGCAGGAGACTCGGTGGGGATTAAGGTTACCGACCGGGTAAGAAGGGGAGATACCATTTACAGGGTTAGCGATTAGGGATATTTGCCGATATTGGCTTTAGCTTCGCCGGAGGTAGAAAATATGGTCAAGATATTGATAGAACGCCATGTGCGTAAGGGTGAAGAGGGATATTTAATAAAGCTGCTGAACAAGCTGAGAACGGAGTTAATCCAGCAGCCGGGCTATGTTTCCGGCGAACTGCTCCAGAGCCTGGAGGATAAAGCCACCTTTTTTGCCCTGAGCACCTGGTTCAGTACGCTTGACTGGAAATCCTGGGAAGGCGACCCCAGGCGTCTGGCTATAGAATCCCAGATTGAGTCACTGCTGACCGATTCTCCCAGATTGACGGTTGCCACCGCCTGTTAGATTTTAATAGCTCTAGCCGATATTTTTAACCAGGTTGGCCATTTCAATGGCGCTGGAGGCGGCTTTGAAGCCCTGGTTCCCTTCTTTAGTCCCCGCCCGCTCGATGGCCTGTTCCAGTGTATCGGCGGTAACCATGCCGTAGATAACCGGCAGCCCCGTTTCCAGTCCCACCATAGCAATCCCCTTGGTAACCTCGGCGGAGATATACTCAAAGTGAGGCGTTCCCCCCCTTATCACCGCCCCCAGGCAGATAACGGCGTCATAGCGCTTGGTCTTGGCCAGTTTGCTGGCCACCAGGGGGATTTCAAAGGAGCCCGGCACCCAGGCGACATCTATGTCACCCGGCTCAACGCCGTGGCGGATAAGGGCATCCTCGGCCCCTTCCACCAGCTTCTTGGTTATAAAATCGTTGAAACGGGCCACAACCAGCCCGAACTTCAGCCCCTTCCCCACCAGCATACCTTCAATAGGCTTGCTCATCGCTTTCTCCTTATTCTGGAAGTTTAGTTATCGGAAGTATCCGGTATTTCCAATCGGTGGCCCATCTTTTTCTGTTTGGTCACCAGGTAACGGCGGTTATAGGGGTTGGGGGCGATGATAATGGGCACCTTCTCCACCACCTCCAGCCCGTAGCCCTCCAGGCCGATTACCTTCTTGGGGTTGTTGGTCAGCAGCCGTATCTTGTGCAGGCCCAGGTCAACCAGAATCTGGGCGCCGATGCCGTAGTCCCGCAGGTCGGAGGGGAAGCCCAGGGAGAGGTTAGCCTCCACCGTATCCAGCCCCTCATCCTGGAGGGCGTAGGCGCGAATCTTGTTGTGGAAGCCGATGCCCCGCCCCTCCTGCCTCATATAGAGGAAGACGCCCCGCCCTTCTTTGGCGATGTTTTCCATGGCCAGGCCAATCTGGTCGCCGCAGTCACAGCGCAGGCTGCCGAAGACATCGCCGGTAAGGCACTCGCTGTGCACCCGCACCATTACCGGTTCGTCGGTGGCTATATCCCCCATCACCAGCGCCAGGTGCTCATCGGCGTCGGTATCGCTGCGGTAGGCGATGGCGGTGAACTCGCCGTATTTTGTCGGCAGCTTGGCTTCGGCCACCCGGTGCACCAGCTTTTCGTGGCGGCGGCGGTAGGCGATAAGGTCGGCCACCGAGATTATCTTGATGCCGAACTTATCGGCGATTGCCTCAAGCTCTGGTAAGCGCGCCATGGTGCCGTCTTCGTTCATAATCTCGCAGATAACGCCGGCGGGATAGAGCCCGGCCAGCCTGGCTAAATCGACTATAGCCTCGGTCTGCCCCGCCCGCACCAGCACCCCGCCTTCCCTGGCCCGCAGCGGGAAAATATGCCCGGGACGGACTAAATCTTCGGGTCTGGTGGCGGGGTCGACCACGGCTTTGACGGTCCTGGCCCGGTCCGCCGCCGATATGCCGGTGGTGGTGCCCTGCTTGGCGTCTACCGACACGGTAAAGGCGGTGCCGAACTTGCAGGTGTTCTCGTCTACCATCAGCGGCAGCTGCAATTCGTCCAGCCGCTCCCCGCTGGCCGGCAGGCAGATTAAACCCCGGGCGTGCTTGGCCATGAAGTTAA
>Ga0307444_1000866_pt1 | contig 13546 bp, 10 predicted proteins | sample SalMarSW160340MG_FD_202145 | JGI IMG/M metagenome (GOLD analysis project Ga0307444, IMG submission 202145) | Salt marsh sediment microbial communities from the Plum Island Ecosystem LTER, Massachusetts, United States - SW1603-40 | ecosystem: Environmental > Aquatic > Marine > Intertidal zone >... | reverse complement strand
ACTCGACATGCTTCAGCGTTCGGGTCTGCTTGTCGACCAGCACCACTCCGGCGCAGCGCGACAAGCCGGACAGCATGTCGCCAGCCTCGGCGAGAAATTCCTCGACGCCGCGATGCCGCCCGTCGCCCCCGATACGGCTCTCGATCTTGCTCCGCTCCTCGGCGCTGACCTCGCCGATCTCGAGCAGCCCGTCGATGAACAGCCGCAGGCCCGATTGCGTCGGCAGCCGGCCGGCGCTCGTATGCGGCGCGTAGATCAAGCCGAGCGCTTCGAGATCGGACATGACGTTGCGCACCGATGCCGGCGACAAAGTCATCGGCAGCGCGCGGCTTAGATTGCGAGAGCCGACAGGTTCGCCGGTAGCGAGATAGGTCTCGACGATGCGTTTGAAGATCTCGCGCGAGCGCTCGTTGAGCTGGCGCAAACTTACGGCGCCGTCGCTCAGGGAACGCAAGGCGTTGGCGTCCGTCGGGCGCATGACAATTTGGAATTTAGGGGCGGGGTCCCAGGCCGTCAAATGCCGGAAATCCGGGAAAACCGTGCAGACGGCAAAGACCGACGGGATCTAGTTGAGCGCGGCGTAGTCGGTGGCGATCGGCTGGGCCGCGGTCTCGGGCGCGCCGAAATGGGCGAAATAGCGCGTCCTGATCGCCTCCACCGGCAGAATGATCATGACGTCGGTGGTGCCGAATTGATGGTCGATCACGGCGCCGTCGCCGATATAGGCGCCGAGCCTGAGATAACCCTTGATCAGGGGCGGCAGCGTCTTGATCGCGGCGCGCATGTCGACCGCTTCGAGGGGCATCATGTTCATGTCGACGCGGCGATGGTCATGGGCCTTGACCCGCCATTCCGCCGGCGCCAGCGCGGTGTGGTAGAGATAGCTGAGCGCCGCGGCATGCGCGCGCGGATCGATGCCTTCGAAGCTGGCACAGCCGATCATGACATTGGCGCCGTGCTCGCGCACATAGGACCACACCCCCTGCCACAGCAATTCGAGCGTCCGCTTGTTGCGGTACGGCTTGAGCACGCAGGAGCGGCCGAGCTCGACGAAGGAATAGTCGGCGCCCTTGGCCTCGAGCAGCGGTAGAATGTTGTATTCGCCTTGGGTGTAGAAGCCGTCATAGAGGTCGGCCACGTCCTGGCGCAGGACGCGGTAGGTGCCGACCACGCGCGGGCGGCGCCAACGCCGGCCGTTGTGCGGATCACCGTGATCGACGACGAGAAGATGATCGAACACCGCGTCATAGGCGTCCTCGTCGCGCCGCGACAGCATGGCAAGCGCGCCGGGAACCGCCGACATCTCTTCGTAGAACACCTTGTAACGCAGCCGCTGGGCCTGCCGGATCTCGCTCTTCTTGCGTGCGAGCCTCACCTCGAGCGAGCCGATGCGGCCGTAGACCTTATGAGGCTGCCAGGGCCCGCGGCGCTTTGGTTTCGGCTTCGGGAGCCAGCGCCCGGTGAAGGGCAGAAACCCCGAGGAATGCGGGCGCAGCATGAAGCCTGGAAAGATGGGAGCGCCGCGGAACCGGCCCGTGAGGCGCGAAGAGGTGTCTTTCATCGACATCTAAAACCGGCTCGGCTCCGACGAGAGGCGGCCGCGCAACGCCACTAGCGATCACACTTCGCGCGCGGCAGCCCTGATTCGGCCACAACAGAGTTCGGTTAGCAAACCATTTCGAATGCAGTGTGACAGCCTGGGGATATATGGATAGCCCTGCAACCCTTGGCAACAGTGAAGTTACGACATCACGCCGCGGCCTGGGCGCGGCGCAAGGTTTCGCCGCGATAGGAGAGCGCTTCGGCGATATGGATGCGCGTCACGCGTTCCTCGCCGTCGAGATCGGCGAGGGTGCGAGCGACGCGAAGCGTCCGGTGATAGCCGCGGGCGCTGAGCGACAGCGCGTCCGCCGCCTCGCGCAGCAGCGTTCGTCCAGCTTGGTCCGAGGCGGCAATCTCCTCGAGCAGATTGCCGTCGCAATCGGCGTTGGTGCGCGCGTGTGGGTGGCGCAGCGCCGCGAGCGCGGACCTCGGCGCTTCCCTCTGATGCCGGCGGCAACACGAGGTCGGCGGCGGAGACCGCGGGCACTTCGATCTGGAGATCGATGCGGTCGAGCAAGGGTCCCGAGATACGGGCCTGGTAGCGCTCGGCGCAACCGCGGCCTTGGCGACAGGCAAAGCCCGGCTCGCCGGCGCGGCCGCAGCGGCACGGGTTCATGGCGGCGACCAGCTGAACGCGGGACGGGTAGGAGATGCGGTGATTGGCGCGGGCGATCACCGTCTCACCGGCCTCAAGCGGCTGGCGCAGCGCATCGAGCACCTGTGGATTGAACTCCGGGAGCTCATCGAGAAACAACACGCCGAGATGCGCGAGGGCCACTTCGCCTGGCCGTGGCCGCGTGCCGCCACCGACGAGTGCCGCCATGCTCGCCGAGTGATGGGGGCTGCGGAACGGCCGCATCCTGCCGATGCGCCCGCCGGCAAGGTCCCCGGCAAGGCTCCTGATCATGCTCACCTCGAGCATCTCGGCAGGCTCGAGCGGCGGCAGGAGTGAGGGCAGCCGCTTCGCCAGCATCGACTTGCCGGCGCCGGGTGGCCCGATCATCAGGAGGTTGTGGCCGCCGGCGGCGGCGACTTCGAGCGCGCGCTTCGCCGTCTCCTGACCCTTGATGTCCTTGAGGTCGGGCATGGCCTCATCGCCCGGGTCCGGCGTCGGCTGCGGCCGCTTCAGCGTCTGCAGTCCTTTGAAGTGGTTGACGAGCTGGAGCAGGTTCGATGGCGCCAGGATCGACATCTCGGCCGCGGCCCAGGCGGCCTCGGCGCCGGAGACCTGCGGGCAGACGAGCCCCTTGCCGAGCGCGTTCGCGCCGATCGCCGCTGGCAGCGCGCCGGCGACGGCCGCGATCGAGCCGTCGAGTGCAAGCTCGCCAAGCACGCAATAGCCCTCGATGGCGTCATGGGCCACGGCGCCGACCGCGGCCATCAGCCCAAGCGCGATGGGAAGATCGTAGTGGCTCCCTTCCTTAGGGAGGTCGGCCGGGGCGAGATTGACGGTGATCCGTTTCGGCGGCAGCGCGAGCCCAATGGCGTTCAGCGCCCCGCGTACCCGCTCGCGGCTCTCGGCGACGGCCTTGTCGGGCAGGCCGACGATAGTGAAGGCAGGAAGGCCAGGCCCGATCTGCACCTGGACGTCGACGGCGCGGGCCTCGATCCCCTCGAAGGCAACCGTCGTGACACGCGCGAACATCGCCAAAAGCCCCCGTCCAGGCTGAAGCCTACAGCCTTGGGTTCAACTTTAGCGAAGATGCACGCGGTTGCCAAGAACATTCAGCGAACATTATTGTCTCTGGGGATCAGGGGGTTGGACTACCCTTTCGGATTGTCTGGGCGTCGAACACCGCGAAGCTTGCCCGGATGTGCGGTCAGCGGCGGCCCTTCGCCACCTTCTTCTCGATCACGTCCCAGATCATGGCGGCGATGTCGGGCCCGCCGAACTCTTGCACCTGGCGGATGCCGGTCGGCGAGGTGACGTTGATTTCGGTGAGATAGTCGCCGATGACGTCGAGGCCGACGAAGATCAGCCCGCGCTTCTTCAGCTCAGGCCCGACCCGCGCGCAGATCTCGCGCTCGCGGGCGTTGAGCTTAGCGGGCTCGGCCTTGCCGCCGACATGGAGATTGGACCGCGTCTCGTCCGCCGCCGGCACGCGGTTGATGGCGCCGGCGAAGGCGCCGTCAACAAGAATGATGCGCTTGTCGCCGCCACGCACCTCGGGGAGATAGCGCTGCACCATGATCGGCTCGCGGAAGGTGATGCCGAGCAGCTCGACCAGCGAATTGAGGTTGGTGTCGCCCGGCGGAATGCGGAACACCGCGGCGCCGCCGTTGCCGTAGAGCGGCTTGACCACGATGTCCTTGTGCTCGTCGCGAAACGCCTTGATGGCGTCGAGGGAGCGGGTGACGAGTGTCGGCGGCATCAGGTCGAGATAATCGAGCACGAACACCTTCTCCGGCGCGTTGCGCACCGCGGCGGGGTCGTTGACCACGAGCGTCTCGGGGTGGATGCGCTCCAACAGATGCGTCGTGGTGATATAGGCCATGTCGAACGGCGGGTCCTGGCGGAGATGAACCACATCGAACTTGGAGAGATCCTCTTCGCGGGGATGCGCCAGGCGGTAATGGTCGCCGGGCTTGTCCTCCACCGTGAGGCTGTGGCCGAAGGCGATCAGCTTGCCGTCGCGGAGCGAGAGATTGTCAGGCGTGTAATAGAACGCGTCATGGCCGCGCTTTTGCGCCTCGAGCAGCAGCGCGAAAGTCGAATCGCCCCTGATGTCGATGCGCTCGATGGGGTCCATCTGAAAGGCGACTTTGAGGGCCATGATCGTGTTCACTTCGGTTTGCGCGGGGGAAGCTCGCGCCAAACCGCACCCGAGGTCAAACGGGAAATGCGTTCTTGATATAGCGCGGCCAAGCCCACGGCGCCGCCAGCACCACATCGAAGGCCAAGTCGTAGCCGGCGAAGTCGGGATGGCTCGAGAGCCAATATTGCGCGGCCCTGACAATGCGGCGGCGGGCGCGCGTCGGCAGCGCCCACCCGGCGTCGTCGATGGTCCGGCGCTGCTTCACCTCGACGAAGGCGAGCCGCCTGCCTTTGAGCGCCACGAGGTCGATCTCGCCGACCGGCGTCTTGTAGCGGCGGGCGAGGATGCGGTTGCCCCTGGCCCGCAGCAAGAGGGCGGCAATGGTCTCGGCGAACAGGCCATGGCGATAGGCCCTGATGCGCTTCTCGCTCACCGCGCGCCGCCGCCTTTGCGTTCGAGCGCAAGGCCGAGCTCATAGACGCGGGCGCGCTTCACACCGAAGCGCTCGGTGACCGCGCGCACGGCATCGCGGAAGCTCATCTCCGCGAGCGCCTCTTGCAACGCTGCGGCGACGGCCTCATCGCTCGCCTCCGCATCGGCACTAGCGGGTGGCGCGATCACCACCACGAACTCGCCTTTGAGCGCCGCCTCGCCGATCTCGGCCGCCAAATGATCGAGCGTTCCGCGCGTCACCGTCTCATGCAACTTGGTGAGCTCCTTGGCGAGCGCCGCCTCGCGGACCCCGAGCACCTCGGCCATGTCGGCGAGGCTTTTGGCCAAGCGTGGTCCCGTCTCGAACAGGAGGAGCGTCGCCGGCGTGCTCTTCAATTCTTCGAGGCGCTTTCGCCGCGCGCCGGACTTCACCGGCAGGAAGCCACCGAACAGGAAGGCGTCGGTGGGAAGGCCGGCGCTGGTGAGCGCCGCCATCACCGCCGACGCCCCGGGGATGCTGGTCACGGAGAGCCCGTCGTCGAGGGCCTCGCGCACGAGCTTGTAGCCGGGGTCGGACACGAGCGGCGTTCCGGCATCCGAGATCAGGGCTACGGTAGCTCCGGCCTTGATGCGGGCGAGGAGCTTTGGCCGCTCCTTCGCCGCGTTATGCTCATGGTAGGGTGTAAGCGCGCCGCTGATGCCGAAATGGGTGAGCAGTTTGCGGCTGTGGCGCGTGTCCTCCGCCGCGATCAGATCGGCGCGGGCGAGCACCGCGAGCGCCCTGAGCGAGATGTCGGCAAGATTGCCGATCGGCGTCGCCACGAGATAAAGACCGGGCGCGAGCGGCCGCTGCAGAGCGTCGGCAAGCACGTCCGCCGCGCGCCCAAGCACGCGTGACTGTCCGTCTCGATCCTCGTCGTCGCGGTCCGGCACGCATGCGCTTATAGCCCAAGCGATCGCCAGGAACTGGTTAAAATGTTAGCAACGCCAGAGCGCTAGGCTTGCGGTCGGGGCATGCTATAGTGGCTCGGCGCCAACACGAATGAGCCATAGTTGCGGTCGAGAGTCTTGTCCGGCGGGCGGGCGGCGGCGTCTCGAGAGGCCCCGATGGACGAGCGTAGACGTCATGCGTCTTCCGCTTGGGGATTGAAGCGCGTGGGGGAAGCGGTTGCGCTCCCGCGGGTTTCGGAGCGAAGGGGGTCATGCAAATCGCACAGCGCATCAGGGTGATCCTGCGTGCGGTGACGCTCGCAGTGACGAGCGTTGTCGTCGCTGCACTCCTTGCCTCGTGCGGCGGCGGCAGCGGCCCAGGCCCGGGAGGCCCCGCCTTCACCGGCTCGACTGGCGCCGTGAAAGTGGCGTTGCTGTTGCCGCTCACCGCCTCGGGCAATACGCCGGCCGTAGCCAGGGCACTGAAGCAGGCGGCCGAGCTCGCGCTGTTCGACTTCGACAATCCGTCGGTCACGCTTGTGCCGAAGGACACGCGTGGCACCCCAGACGGCGCCCGCGCCGCGGCGGCGAGCGCGATCCAGGACGGCGCCGAGCTGATCATCGGGCCGCTGTTCGCGCAAGAGGTTGCGGCCGCAGCACCGGTGGCGCGTCAGGCCAATGTGCCGGTGATCGCCTTCTCCAGCGACGAGAAGGTGGCCGGCAACGGCGTCTATCTGCTGAGCTTCCTTGCCGGCCGCGACGTGCCGCGCATCGTCTCCTATGCGATCGCCCGTGGTAAGCGGAATTTCGCGCTGCTCATTCCACAATCGCCTTACGGTCATCTCGCCGAAGCCGCGTTCGCCAAGAGCGTGACGCGCGCCGGCGGTCGGGCCGTGGTCCGCGCCAGCTTCCCCAGCAACGATGCGAGCGCAATGATCGGCCCCGTGCGGCAGGTGGCCAACGCGGTCAAGTCTGGCCAGCAGGTCGATGCGCTATTCCTGCCCGCCGGACCTGAAGACCTCCAATTGTTGGGACCGATCCTCAACTCGTCGGGCGTCACCGGCGCCAACGTCCAGTTCATAGGCACCGGACAATGGGATTATCCCAACATCGGCCGCGAGCGGGCTCTGATCGGCGGCTGGTATGCCGCGCCCGATCCCAAGGGCTGGACCGACTTCACCGCGCGTTACGCCAAGACCTATGGCTCGACGCCGCCGCGCATCGCGAGCCTCGCTTATGACGCGGTCAGCCTCGCGGTGTCGTTGTCGACGAGCCCACCTGGCCAGCGCTACACCCCGGCGACGCTCACCCGCGGTTCCGGCTTCGCCGGTGTCGACGGCCTGTTCCGCCTGCTCCCGGACGGCACATCCGAGCGCGGCCTCGCCATCCTCCAGGTGCGCGAATACGGCCCGCAGGTGCTCGAGCCGGCGCCCAACAGCTTCGCCTCCGCGGAATATTAGTCAGGCCGCAAGCTCGAGGATCAGCCGGTCGAGCACGAGGCGCCCTGATCCCGTCGCCGTGAGCCGGTCGCCATTCCGCGCCAAGAGGCCTTCCGCCGCAAGCGCCTGAAGCCGTCGCTCCTTCAGCGCGCGGCCGCCGATCGCCTCGAGTCGCTTCAGATCGATGCCTTCGGCAAGGCGAAGCCCCATCAAAAGATATTCATCGGCCGCCTCGGCGCGGCTGAGGCCCTCATCCTCGGTGATGCCGTGGCCACAAGCTTCGACGGCGGCAAGCCAAGCTTCAGGCGATTTTAGCGTCGAGAGCGCATGCTTGGTGCCGCCTTGGGTGATGCGGCTATGGGCGCCGGCACCGACCCCGGCATAGTCATGCCCGCGCCAATAGAGGAGGTTGTGCCGGGACTCAGCGCCGGGCCGCGCATGGTTCGAGACTTCATAGGCGGGAAGCCCCGCGGCGTCGCACAGCTCCTGGGTCACGGCGTAGAAGGGTTCCGCCTCGCGCGGCCTCGGGATCGTCAGGCTGCCGGCTGCGTGACGGGCGGCGAACGGCGTGCCGGGCTCGATCGTGAGTTGATAGAGCGAGAGGTGGTCGTGGGCGTGCCGAAGCGCGCGCGCGAGCTCATCGCGCCAGGCGGGGACAGTCTGCCCCATGCGCGCATAGATCAGGTCGAACGACACCCGGTCAAAATTGTCCTTGGCGACGGCAAGGGCGGCCAGCGCCTCGTCGCTCGTATGCATGCGCCCAAGCCCCTTGAGGTCCTCGTCGTCGAGGGACTGCACGCCGAGCGAGACGCGGTTGACGCCGGCGGCGCGGTAACCGGCGAAGCGGGTCGCCTCGACGCTGGTGGGATTGGCTTCGAGCGTGATCTCGGCGTCGGCGTCAATAGTCCACTGCGCCGCGATTGCATCGAGGATCGCAGCGACGGTGCCGGCGTCCATCAGCGACGGCGTGCCGCCCCCGAAAAAGATGCTGGTCACGGTGCGGCCCGGCGCGAGCCCAGCGAAGTGCCGGAGTTCCGAAAGATAGGCGCCAACGAACCTGGCTTCGTCGATGCCGCCATGGCGGACATGGGAGTTGAAGTCGCAATAGGGGCATTTGGCGAGGCAGAACGGCCAATGCACGTAGACCCCGAACGGTTCGGGAGCCGCAGTCTTTTCGCTAGCTGTTGTCATCGTCGTAAGTGACCGCGCTGCGCACGATCAGCTTCTCGAAGGCGCGGGCGCGGTGGGAGATGGCGTGTTTCACCTCAGGGTCCATCTCCCCGAAGGTCTCCTCATAGCCGTCGGGAACGAAGATCGGATCATAGCCGAAGCCGCGGGTTCCGCGCGGCGGCCATACTATGGTGCCGAACACCTTGCCCTCGAACACTTGCGCTTGGCCGTTCGGTGCGGCGAGCGCCAGGGCGCAGGTGAAGTTCCCTTTGGAGTCCCTGGCGCCCACCGTCTCGAGCTCGTCATGGACCCGCTTCATCGCCGCCTGGAAATCCTTGGCCTCTCCGCCCCAACGCGCCGAACTGATGCCTGGATCGCCGGCGAGCGCTGCGATCTCGAGGCCTGAATCATCGGCAAGCGCCGGGATGCCGGAGGCCTTCGCCGCAGCGAGCGCCTTCAGCCGCGCATTCTCGGCGAAGCTCTCCCCGGTCTCTTCCGGCTCGGACAGGTTGAGCTTGCCCGCGGACAGGCACTCGATACCGAGCGGCTCCAGCAGCGCCGCGATCTCCTTCACCTTGCCCTCGTTGTGGCTGGCGATGACGAGACGCGCCCCTCGGCGCAGCACCGAGCCCATGTCACGCCACGGTTAGTTTTTGCAGCTCGACCAGTTCGGCAATGCCGCGTCGCGCCAGCGACATCAGGGCGTCGAACTCGTCTTGGGTGAAGGCTTCAGTCTCCGCCGTGCCTTGCACCTCGACGATGCCGCCGGAACCGGTCATGACGAAATTGGCATCGGCCTGCGCCTCCGAATCCTCGGCGTAGTCGAGATCGAGGACCGCCTGGCCGCCATAAAGGCCGCAGGACACCGCGGCGACGTGATCACGGAGCGCACCATCCTTCACCATGTTCCGCGCTCTCATCCATTGGATAGCGTCGTGGAGCGCGACCCAGGCGCCGGTGATCGAGGCGGTGCGCGTGCCGCCGTCCGCCTGGATCACGTCGCAATCGAGCGTGATCTGGCGCTCGGGCAGGATCGTCAAATCGGTGACGGCGCGGAGCGAGCGTCCGATCAGCCGTTGAATTTCCTGGGTGCGCCCCGATTGTTTGCCCATCGCGGCCTCGCGCCGCGTGCGCTCGGCAGTGGCGCGCGGCAACATGCCGTATTCCGCGGTAACCCAGCCCTTGCCGCTGCCCTTGAGCCAGGGCGGCACCGATTCGCCCACGGTCGCCGTGCACAACACATGGGTGTCGCCGAAGCGGACGAGGCAGGAGCCCTCGGCGTGACGGGAGACGCCGCGCTCGAGGCTGATGGGGCGCAAGGTGTCGGCCGTGCGTTTTGAGGGACGCATGAGGTCTCCCATGTGAAGTCGCCAAAGGCGGGGGCACCCTAGAGGAGGCGCCTGTCACGATCAACGTGAGCCTCGGGCGCTCCGTTCCGCCCGCCCTGTGGACGATTTCCCCGGCAGACGGGCTGGCCTTGTCTGGGGGGGTAGGAATGGGTACCACGCTCTATATGGCCGGGGCCGAGACTGGGGTAGACGCCGCACACGTTGGCAGGTCCGACGCGGCGTCCTCGCGCCGCGAAGACGGTGGGGCCGGGGCGGCCACCCCGATGATGGCCCAATATCTCGAGATCAAATCCGCCAATTCCGATAGCCTCCTGTTCTACCGCATGGGGGATTTCTACGAGTTGTTCTTCGACGACGCGGCCATCGCCTCGCGCGCGCTCGGCATTGCGCTCACCAAGCGCGGCAAGCATTTGGGCGAAGATATCCCGATGTGCGGGGTGCCGATCCATGCCGCCGACGACTACCTCCAGCGCCTGATCGCCCAAGGCCACCGCGTCGCGGTCTGCGAGCAGATCGAGGATCCGGCGGAAGCGCGGAAGCGCGGGCCGAGGGCCGTGGTGCGCCGCGACGTGGTCCGCCTCGTCACCCCTGGCACCTTGACCGAGGAGAGCCTGCTCGATGCCCGCGCCCACAATTTCCTCACCGCGTTGTTCCGCGGGCCCGCGGACGAGACCGGCGAGGCGGCTTACGCGCTCGCCTCCCTCGACATCTCCACCGGCGAATTGTTGACGGCGACCGTCGCCGCCCGCGACCTCGCCGGCGAGCTTGTCCGCCTCGCCCCGCGGGAGATCCTCGTCGGCGATGACCATGCGGGCGAGCCTTCGCTTCGCGCCGCGATCGAAGGCGCGGGCGCGGCGCTGACGCCGATCCCGCGCGCGCATTACGATTCGACGCGGGGCGAGCGGGCGCTGAAGGCGCGCCTCCACGTCGGCGCGCTTGAAGGGTTCGGCGACTTCTCGAAGCTTGAGCTCGCGGCGCTTGCTGGTCTCTTCACATATGTCGACATTACCCAAGTCGGGCGCCCGCCTTTGATACGGCCGCCGCGTCAGGAGATTGCCGGTAGTCTGCTCCTGATCGACGCCGCAACCCGCACCAATCTCGAGCTGATCCGCTCCAATCAAGGCGCCCGCGCCGGCAGCCTGCTCGCTGCCATCGACCGAACCGTCACCGGCGCCGGCGCGCGCGAGCTTGCAAGCCGCCTCGGCAGCCCGCTAACCGATGCCGCCGCCATCAACGCGAGGCTCGATGCCGTTGGCTACCTCGCCGGCGAGCCGCGTCTCCGCTCTTGCCTCCGCGAGACGCTCAAAGGCGCCCCTGATCTCGCCCGCGCCCTGGCACGCCTTGCCCTCGGTCGCGGCGGCCCCCGCGATCTCGGCGCTGTGCACGATGCCATCGCCACGGCGCAGGCCCTCGCTGCGCATCTCACCCGCGCCGCGGACAGCCTCGGTCTGCCGCAGGAGATCGACGGCATCATCGTCAGGCTGCGCTCCGTGCCGGCCGCCGTGGAGCAGGCGCTCGGCGCCGCGCTCGCCGAGGAGCTTCCCGTGAACAAGCGCGACGGCGGCTTCATCCGTGACCGCTGCGACCAGGATCTCGATGAGCACCGGCGCCTTCGCGATGGCAGCCGCCAGGTCATCGCCGGCCTGCAAGCGGCCTACGCCGATGCCACCGGCATCAAATCGCTGAAGGTGCGCCACAACAATGTGCTCGGCTATTTCGTCGAGGTCACCGCGGCGAATGCCGGTGCCTTGACCAAGCCGCCGCATGCCGAGACCTTCGTTCATCGGCAGACGCTCGCCAACGTCATGCGCTTCTCCACGCTCGAGCTTGCCGAGCTCGAGGCCAAGATCACCACCGCCGCCGATCGTGCGCTCGCGCTCGAGCTCGACATCTTCGTGCGGCTTGCCGAGATGGTGCTCGCCGAGCAGTCATCGCTCGCGGCCGCGAGCGCGGCCCTCGCCGAGCTCGACCATCACGCCGGCCTCGCCGAGCTCGCCGTCGAGCAATCCTACGCACGGCCGAAGGTCGATCAGAGTCTCGTCTTCGCCGTCGGCGACGGCCGTCATCCCATGGTCGAGCAGAACTTGGCGCGCGGCGACGGCACCAGCTTCGTCGGCAATGACTGCCGCCTTGGCATCGACACTGATGGCGACGGCACCCGTATCCTCGTCGTCACCGGACCGAACATGGCCGGCAAGTCGACGTTCCTTCGCCAGAACGCGCTCATCGTCGTGCTCGCCCAGGCCGGCTCTTTCGTGCCCGCGCGCGAGGCCCATATCGGCATCGTCGATCGGCTGTTCAGCCGCGTCGGCGCCGCCGATGATCTCGCCCGCGGCCGCTCGACCTTCATGGTCGAGATGGTCGAGACCGCCGCGATCCTCAATCAGGCGGGAGAGCGCTCCTTCGTCGTGCTCGATGAGATCGGCAGAGGCACCGCGACCTTCGACGGGCTCTCCATCGCTTGGGCCACGCTCGAATATCTGCACGAGGTCAATCGCTCCCGGGTGCTGTTCGCCACCCACTATCATGAGCTGACCGCGCTCGCCGACCGCCTCGCGCACGCCGCCAACGCCACCGTCGAGGTCAAGGAGTGGCGCGACGAGATCATCTTCCTCTATCGCGTCGTCCCCGGGGCCGCCGATCGCTCCTACGGCATCCATGTCGGCAAGCTCGCGGGCCTGCCGCCGCCGGTGCTGGCGCGGGCCGGCGAAGTGTTGACCGAGCTGGAACGGGCCGACGGCAGGCCGAAGCCCTCGGAGCTTGCCGATGATCTGCCTCTCTTCAGCGCCGCGCGCGCGGCGGCACCCGAACCCCCCAAACCGTCGCCGCTTGCTGCCGCGCTTGAGGCGCTCCGCCCCGATGCCATGACGCCGCGCGAGGCGCTCGACGCCATCTACACCTTGAAGGGCTTGTTGGACCGCTCTAACGACCCATAATTTCCGGCTCTACCGAGCCTTAAGTGCTGATGTGCTAGATTGGCCGGAAAGGCCCATGGACCAGACGATCGTCAAATCGGCGCCCTATTTTGACTTCGACCTCCTGCGCGAGGAGACCTCGGCGCTTGCCCACGAATATTCCGGCCAAAATTCATCGCTCCGGATCGCGCTGGTCGAGCGCTTCAAAGGGCTCGTCGACGAGGCCCGCGCCGAGGCCAAGCGCCAGCTTGAGCGCGACGGCGACGGCCGCGCCTGCGCGGAGGGCTTGAGCGCCTTCCAGGATGCCCTGATCAGGCTCGCCTACGACTTCACCACCACTCATGTCTATCCCGCCAAGAACCCGTCGGCCGCGGAGCACATGGCCGTGGTCGCGCAAGGCGGCTACGGGCGCAGCATGCTGGCGCCTGGCTCCGACATCGATCTCCTGTTCCTGCTGCCCTACAAACAGACCGCCTGGGGCGAGAGCGTCGCCGAATACATGCTCTATCTGCTCTGGGATCTCGGCTTCAAGGTCGGCCACGCCACCCGCAACATCGATCAATGCGTGCGGCTGTCTCTTGCCGACATGACCATCCGCACCGCGCTCCTCGATGCCCGCCTGATCCTCGGCGACGAGGCGCTGTTTGCCGACTTCCAGCGGCGGTTCCGCAAGGACGTGCTTGAAGGCAATGCCCGGGCCTTCATCGACGCCAAGCTCGAGGAGCAGAACACCCGCCACGCTCGCGCCGGCGCCTCGCGCTATCTCGTCGAGCCCAACATCAAGGAAGGCAACGGTGGCTTGCGCGACCTGCACACCTTGCATTGGCTCGCCAAGCACCTCTATCCCGACAAGGCGGAAGAGGAGTTCATCGAGGCTGGCGTCTTCACCGCCAGCGAGTATGCGAGCTTCCGCCGCTGTGAGGCCTTCCTCTGGTCGGTGCGCTGCCAGCTTC
>Ga0307444_1000862_pt1 | contig 13596 bp, 12 predicted proteins | sample SalMarSW160340MG_FD_202145 | JGI IMG/M metagenome (GOLD analysis project Ga0307444, IMG submission 202145) | Salt marsh sediment microbial communities from the Plum Island Ecosystem LTER, Massachusetts, United States - SW1603-40 | ecosystem: Environmental > Aquatic > Marine > Intertidal zone >... | reverse complement strand
CGTTTGCGACTGGGCTGATCTCAGCCCTCGTTCATACGCTGTTGGATCGGAGGAACGCACTCCTTCACTTCCTCTTCGCGTGGGGGTGGAACGTGCGCCGACTGCCCTCGACGATCGGCGAACGCCGCCGCATGCGTCGTGCCCGACTCGTGGGTGACGAGGAACTCTTCCGCTATCAAGTGAAGGGATCGGTCGCACTCAAGGAGGTCGCAGAGCTGCTGGGCGATCGGCTTCGCGAGCGGACGACCGAAGGACGCTTCGAGGAGTTGGTCGATCGCGGTCGCAACTTCTGGCAGCAGCCGGGTTTCATCGCGTCGATCGCCGTTGTGCTGTTCGCGGTCGTTGCGACGAGATCGATTTGGGGAGTACGGCTCCCCGTCGGCGGCTTCTCTCTCCCGCTCCCGGAGTCGGCGAGGGCGACACTGATCGAGTACGCGGGAGGATGGAACCCTGCAGGACTCGGCGGCGCCTCTCCCATGATGCCCGTCGTCGGGGCCGCCGCACTCGTGCAGCTCATCCTGTTTTCGAAGGCGGGTCTCGCTTCCGCCGTGCTGACGGTTGGTGCCCTCATCGGTGGGCTGTGGGGGGCCGGACGGATGCTCGGACGTCTCGGCATCGGTCAGTGGGGGAGGATCGTCGGCGCACTTGCGCTGGTCGGCGGCCCTGCCGCCAGGGTGCTCGGTCAGGCGGACGCCTGGCCCGGTCTGCTTGCGCTCGGAGTGGCCCCTTGGGCGATCGCCATCGCCTTGCGACCGTGGCCCCAGCCATGGTGGGATCGCATCGCGCGAGTAGCGGGGCTCGGTCTGTCCACCGGAGCGCTCGCCGTCTTCGCCCCCGTCGGTCTGGTGGTGCCCCTCGTCGCGCTCGTTCTCGGCGCCCTGGTGAAGGGGGGCTGGGGTTCGGTCGTGCGAGGTGCCATCGGCGCAGTGCTCGCAATTCCCCTCCTACTTCCCTGGTTCTATTCGATCTCGCCGGGGGAGTTGCTCGATGGGCCCTCCCTGTACTGGTCTCCGAGCATCTGGGTGGTCGGTCTCATGGCCGGGATCGCGGTGTTGGTGGTGACGGTAGGGGACAGGGAGATGGCTGCGATCGGAGGTCTTGGGGCGGCCTTGGTGGCCGGAGGTGCGGCAGTCGCGAGGACGTCGGGAGTAGGCGGCGGGTACGAAGTTTCTGTGGCCGGGCTCGTCCTGGCGTCCGTGGGCGCGGCGCTCCTCGCCGGTGCGTCCGTGGATCTAGGGGGACGGTTCGCAACGTCGGTACTGTCTCGGCGAGTCCTTGCAGCCATCGGAGCGATTGGAGGAGTCGTGCTCGCCGTGGGTGCGCTCGCGATGGTCCCGGCCGGCCGGGCCGGTCTCGGGGCCGACCAGTTCGGTGCGCCGCTCGCGTTCACGACCGCCCGTGCGTCTGTCGATGGCCCCGATCGGATCCTGCTCGTCGGCGAACACGAGACGGATCTCCCTGGGACGTCGCGGGCCGGCGACGGGTATTGGTTTCGCGTCATCGACGGCCCCGCTCCGACGCTGACACAGGGTCGCCTCCCAGATCCCGGTCTCGGTGATGAGGCGCTCACCGCGACTCTGCAGAACATTCTCTCCGGTGAGCTACGGCCAGGGGAGGCGCTCGCCGCGTACGGCGTACGGTGGGTAGTTCTCATCGGCGCGACTCCATTCGACACGGCTTTTGACGCGCAGCTCGACATGAAGCCGTTGCCGGGCCTCGGATTCACGGTGTTTGAGAGCGAGGTGAGATCACCGGTGGCCGAGTCGAGCGATGGACTGACCTGGACATGGATGCCCCCTCGTTTCGAAGGCGAACCTGCGGACCGGGTGCTGCTCAAGGTCAACGCGAACCAGGGGTGGGGGCCGGGTTGGACACAGTCCGAGTGGGCGAACGAGGTCGACGGATCCCAGGGCGTCGCAGAGTTCACCCCCGATGCGACCCTCAGGCTGCTCGCCGAGGCTGCTGGTGTCTATCTGCTGTTGTTGATCGGCGTGAGTGCGTTCGTCAGGTCGAGATCGTGAAACGCGTTCTCACGCTCTTGCTCGTCATCGTGCTCGCGGGACTCGCATGGGCGCTCCCTGCGCCGCAGGAGCAAACGCCGCCGTCGACGACGTCTACGACGAGTGCCGTGGCATCGACGCCGAGCCACTCGACGTGCCCCTGGGCCTACTCGGACGCCACCGTCGACACGTACCTCGTCGCGCAGTCCGGCGATCCTGCCGACATCCGGTTCACGTTCCCGGTCGCGGGAGAAGTGAGGGAAACCAGAGAGGACCACCAGGGTGCCTCTGCGGCCACGGCACTTTCGTTGGCCTCTGTGCTCAATCAGGGTCTCGATCCGGCCGTTGTCGAGTTCTCCTCCAGTCCCTCCGCTGCCGGCATCGTCGAAACCGGTGAAGGGGTTCTGGCAGTCGACACGTGCCCTTCATCGTCCTCGAAGATCTGGCATCTTCCGGGCGGCTCGACGTTGGATGGCCAGTCGCTCCTACTCGTGCTGGTCAATCCATTCTCCGAGGATGCACGGGCGTCGGTCTCGGCGAAGAGCGAAGTCGGCCCGGAGCCACTGACAGACCTCGAGGCGGTCACGGTCACCGGACGGAGCTGGAAGGTCATCGACCTCGCCGCCTTGCTTCCTCTTCGAGAGAGCCTTTCCGTCGCCATTGACATGAAACAGGGTGCGCTCACACCGGTGATGGTGTTCGGCGAGGGGACCGATGTCGGGGTGTGGACCAATGAAGGCCAGGCCGAGCAGTGGGACTTCCCCATCGTGAACACGGGTGGGCTGAACGCGACCGTGTTCGTCTCGAACGATGCCGGCATTCCCGTTGACTACCAGGTCGACGTCTACAAGTCGTCGGGGGTGGAGAGTGCCGTGCTCACAGGGACACTCGACGGAGCGAGCCATGTTGCCCTGCCGATCAGTGGCCTTGCCGAGGCTCCGTTCGGGATCCGGGTGACGACCAGCGGGCCCGTCGCGGCCACGGTGATTTCCGAGGACGGGACTCGAGTCGCAGCGACGTCAGGTATCGCCGAGCCCCAGACACACTGGATGCTGCCTGGGTTCGGGATCGTCGGCACCAGCCGCTTCTGGGTCATGAATTCCGGAACCGACACGGCGACCGTCACCTACCGGCCGGTGGACGCGAGCGGTGCATCCGGAGACGTCGACAAGGTCGCGGTGCCTCCGGCGACGGTGCTGGCGGTGACGGGCTTGCCATTGGCGGCGACTGGACTCGAGGTCGAGTCGAACGTGCCCGTGAGCGTCGCCTGGAGCGCTGAGACAGATACCGCGGTCGGGTTCGCGTCAGGTGTCCCTGTCCCATGACGATCCTTGGTCGACCACTCTCCTCCCGGTAGCGTGGCGGCATGTTCATCGCCTGTGTTCGCTGCGGCACACCCGCGGCCGCCGTCATGTCCTACGAATACGACAAGCGCGAGGTGTGGCTCGACGATCTTCAGGTCGTCGAGCCCGGCGCCGGGTACGCATTGTGCGGCCCCCACGCCGACCGACTCACCCCTCCCCTCGGCTGGACCCTGACGGATCAGCGAACGACCGTCCGCCTGTTCGCACCGCTAGAAGTGGCGTAGTGGCCATCGACCGCGACTTGCTGGACGCGGTCAAGGAGCTCGATGCGCACGAGCTGCAACGTCTCGTGATCCTCGCTCGTGCCCGCCTCGAGTCTGCGGGCGCCGTGACCCCCGGCGAGGACGTGGGCCTGCGCCGCCAATGGGTCAGGTGCGGCAAGCCCACCTGTACACGTTGCCCGCACGGTCCGTACTGGTATGCATACTGGACGGAGAACGGGCGACGGCGGACACGCTACGTGGGCAAGCTGTCCGAGGAAGACTCGGAATTCGGGTAAGCTCTGGGTCGGTAGACATAGGGGTGGCCTGTGCACTGTCCGAAGTGTGGCGTTCGAGATGTGATCGAGATCGAGCATCGGCTGCCCGACGGCACCGAGGTCCATTTCTACTCGTGCCACAAGTGTGAAGAGAAGTGGTGGGACAAGGATGGCGAACACCTTCCCCTGGCTGAGGTCCTCGACCTCGCGCGAAAACGCCGCTCCTGAGCAGCCAGGTCCACGGCACGACTCGACACCCCTCTGGGTCCCCGCTATCGGCGTAGGGATCGCCGTGCTGGCGATCTTGGTGGTGATGAACCCTCCTCTGCTGCTCCGGGCCAACACCCCGACGGGCGGCGACATGGGCGCTCACGCAGCCGTTCCCGCCTACTTGAGAGATATGCTGCTGCCGGAGGGGCGCATTCTCGGGTGGAGCAACGACTGGTTCGCGGGCTTCCCATTCCTCTACTTCTACTTCCCCCTGCCGGCGCTCGCGACAGTGCTCCTCGACCTGTTGCTCCCATACGGGGTCGCTTTCAAGCTCGTCACCATCCTGGGGCTCCTCGCGCTGCCGCCCGCCACCTACTTCCTGGTGAGAACGATGGGGTTCTCGAGGATGACGTCGACGGTTGCAGGCGCCGCAGGCGGAGCGTTCGTGTTCATGGAGAGCTTCTCCATCTACGGTGGGAATATCCCGTCGACACTTGCAGGCGAGTACTCGTTCTCATGGTCGTTCGCGTTCGTCGTCATCTACCTGGCTCTACTCATTCAGGCCGTTCGCGACGGCCGCAGGAGAGTCGCGCTGGCCGGCTTCCTTCTCGGACTGACCGCGCTCACCCATCTCATCACCACGCTCGCGGCGATCGTCGCGTCGCTCACCGTCATGCGATGGAAGGGGGGGCTCAAGAAGGTCGCGTCGAGCTGGGCGATCGGATTTGGCGTGGCAGCGTTCTGGGCGATCCCTCTCCTGACGAGGATCGCATTCTCATCCGACATGGCGTGGGTTCCCCTCACCGGATGGAAGAACGTCCTTCCGGAGGAGATCTGGATGCTGCTCGTGCCCGCAGTGTTCGGGTTGGTGATCGCAGCGCGGCGATCGTCGAAGAGCACTCCGCTCATCGTGCTGACGGTGCTCCCCGTGGTCTACTACTGGCTGATCCAGGCGGTCCCCGACTGGCTCCCGGAGCGATTCCATCAGATCCAAGGCAAACTCTGGAACGGCCGGTTCCTGCCGTTCTTCTACTTCGGTGTGTGGGTGTTCGCAGGAATAGCGCTGGGCGTCGCACTGAAGTGGCTCTCTCGACACCTCCCCCGGAACATGAGCGCCGTCTGGGTACGGGGCCTGGTCGTGGTTGGCGCGGTCCTCCCGTTCTTCATTTCGGACCAGGTGGTATTCGGTTCCAGATCGGGCTGGGTTGCGATCGGGATTGGCGCGTCTGCGATCGCGGCCACCTTCGTATTGCCCAAACAGGTGGCAACTGGCACTGTCCTTCCGGTAGGTGGTGCGTTCGTCGTGGTTGCTGCGGCGCTCGCGGGGATGTCGTTCATTCCCGGCTGGGTGCAGTGGAACTACACGGGATACGAAGGCAAGACTGACGCCTCCGAGTACTTCGCTCTGATGGACACGCTCGACCAGCTTCCGCCGGGCAGGGTTCAGTGGGAGTACAACAAGGATCAGAACAAGTACGGGACACCAATGGCTCTGATGCTCATTCCGTACTGGACCGATGAGCGAGACCCGACCATGGAGGGGTTGTTCTTCGAGTCGTCATTGACGACATCGTTCCACTTCCTCAACCAGGCCGAGATGAGTTACGAGCCGTCGAGCCCCATCCCTGGCCTGCAGTATCACCGATTCGACTTCGAGCGAGGCCTCAAGCATCTTGCTCTGTACGACATCCGCTACTACGTGACCTACACGGACCAGGCGAAGGAGAAGGCGATGGACACGCCCGAGCTTCGCCACATCACCGACTCCGGGCCGTTCTCCATCTTCGAGCTTCCGGAGTCGTCCCTGGTCGATGTGGCTACCTACGTTCCGTCCGTCTACGACGGTACGGACTTCGCCCAGGCGACTCTCGACTGGTACGACAACATGGACGAGCTCGACAGGTGGCTCGTATCCGACGGGCCGGACGACTGGCCCCGCGTCGGAGGTGATCTCATCCTGCCGGCGATCCGCGAGTCCGACACAGGGGTCGTGTCCGACATCCAGCTCACGAACGACCGCATCTCGTTCCACACCACCGCAGTCGGAGTTCCCCACATGATCAAGGTGTCCTACTTCCCCGACTGGAAGGCAATCGGCGCTGACGGCCCCTACCGAGCGGCGCCGTCGACGATGGTGGTGGTTCCCACACAGCAGGATGTTGTGCTCCAGTTCCACGCGTCTCTTGTCGAAAAAGCAGCGAATGTGATCACCATTGTCACGTTGCTGCTTCTACTGGGATTCGGTGTGAACGGACGCCTGAGAGCCAAGAGATGAGGGCCTACCTTCGGAGCTTCCTGACGAAGGAGGCGTTCGGGCAGTTCATCAGGCTCAGCCTGATAGGCGGGCTGAACACGCTCGTCTACTTCCTGTTGCTGAACGTCTTTCGTTGGGCGGTGCATGTGTCGGCGTTCTGGTCGATCACGCTCGCATTCGCCTTGGCCACCGCCATGTCGTATGTGCTGAACAGGAGATGGACGTTCCAGCTCAGAGACGGGCGGCTCTCCGTTCGAGAAACTGCATGGTTCTATCTGGTGAATGTGATCGCGTGGGCTGTAACGGAAGCCATCGTCAAAGGGGCGGAGGCGATGCTTGGCGACCTCGGGCCACTGGAACTCAATGCCGCGAACATCGTCGCGACGCTGATCATTCTGATTCCCAAGTTCGCCGGATACCGCGATGTGGTGTTCGGGAAAGCGCTTCGGTCCGGGGAGCAAGACACCACTCCGACGCAGTAGTCACCGCCTGAGAGACCACTTGAGGATCCGGAGCGTGTCCCTTGCCATCTCCCACAGTGTGGAGATCGAAAGCGGTGACGACGAGGCGCCAACACGCAGCGCCACGGGGATTTCGCCGATCTTTGCTCCGAGACGCTGGGCGCGCACGAGCAACTCGAGATCGAATGCGTACCTGACCACCTCGAGCTCAGGCATGATCGACTGGGCGAAGTCGCGTCGGAGCACCTTGAGGCCCGTCTGCGTCTCGCTGACTTGGAGCCGGAAGAGAACGCGGGTGACGATGCGGAAGACCCCGCTGAGGAATCTCCGCTTCAGCGGGTAGCGGCCACCGCTCATCCCGTAGCGTTTCGTCCCGACAAGCACGTCGAGGTCACTCTGAAGGAAGGTGTCCACGACGTCGGGGAGTTGCTCGGGGGGAAGGTCGAGGTCGCCGTCGAGGAGCACGATTGTCGGAGTGGTCGCGGCCATCGCACCTGTCCTCGAGGCAGCACCCTTCCCGAGATTGACCTCGTGTCGCAAGACGCGAGCTGCACCGGCCGAGACCGCCTGAGAGAACGTGTCGTCCGCGCTGCCGTCGTCTACGACGATGATCTCCGAACCCGGCATGCTCTCCAGGACGGAGGCCACACGCAGGACGTTGTCCCGGATGGAGGCTCCCAGCTGGTAGGCAGGCATCACGACGGAGATGGAGGTGTCCAAGGCACGAGGAGTCTAGGGGTTCCGAGTCGTCAGTCGTCAGTCGTCAGTCGACGGCTACCCGTTCGCCGAGAGTGACCGCTGGTGGCTCGAGGCTGAAGACTGAAGACCGAAGACTGATGAGGGCTCGCGGAGCGAGCCCTATACAATGTCTGTGATGCGCGACCTGCACCCCATCTTCAAGGCATACGACGTGCGCGGACGCACCGACGGCGGAGACCTCGATGAGGAGGCGGCGCATCGCATTGGAGCGGCCTTCGCTCGATTTGTCGGTGCGCCGACAATCGCATTGGGGCGGGACTGTCGAGCATCTTCTCCACGACTGGCCGCCGCGTTCACATCGGGAGTGACAGGCCAGGGAGTCGATGTGCTGGACATCGGAGAGGTTGCCACAGACACCCTGTATTACGTGTCAGGCAGCCGTACCGTCCCAGGTGCGATGATCACCGCATCGCACAATCCCCCCGAGTGGAACGGTCTGAAGTTCTGTCGCAGCGGGGCTGCCCCGATCGGTGTGGAGTCAGGACTACTCGACATTCGCGACTTGGCCGAGGCCGGCGTGACCGCTGGTGAGACGAAGGGCACCGTCGCACACTTCGATCCCATACCAGGCTATGTCGACCACCTGCTCTCGATCGTCGATCCTGCTCGCATCGGCGACCTCCGTGTCGTGGCAGACGGGGGCAACGGAATGGCGGGTGTGGCGCTTCCGGCGGTGTTCACGCGGCTCGACGCTCAACTCCTGCCCCTGTTCTTGGAACCGGACGGCACATTCCCAAACCATCCCGCGGACCCACTCAAGCCGGAGAACCTCCGGGATCTCGAGGCTGCGATGCGTGCCGAGCACGCCGATCTCGGGGTAGCGTTCGACGGCGACGCCGACAGGGCGTTCTTCGTCGACGAGACCTCACGGCCCATGTCCGGGAGCACCACAACGGCCTTGATTGCGAGGTGGTTCCTCAGCCGGGAGCCCGGCGCCACCATCGTGCACAACCTGATCGTGAGTCGTGCCGTTCCCGAGGTGGTGCGGGCCGCCGGGGGAACCCCGGTCCGGACGAGAGTCGGCCACTCCTTCATCAAGCAGATCATGGCCGAGACGGGGGCAGCATTCGGAGGCGAGCACTCGGGCCACTACTACTTCAGAGACAACTTCCGTGCCGACTCGGGGACACTCGCCATGCTCGTGCTGCTCCAGGCAATGTCCGAGGACGGCCGGCCGCTCTCGGAGATCCGAGCCGACTTCGAACCGTACTCGGCATCGGGAGAGATCAACCTCGAGGTTGACGATCAGGCAGCAGCCGTCGAGCGGGTCGCGATGCGGTTCCACGACGCCGAGCAGGACCGCCTCGACGGGTTGACGGTGGAGTGGCCGAACCGATGGTTCAACCTCCGACCTTCGAACACGGAGCCGGTCCTGCGACTGAACGCAGAAGCCCCCGACGACGCCGCCGTCGCCGAACTGGTCGAGTTGGCAAAAGCGGCTGTGAGAGGTGAGCTGTGATTCCCGAAGAACTGAAGGCCATCCTCGTGTGCCCCGCCTGTCACGGAGATCTGATCGAGGATGAGTCCACGCTCAAGTGCACCGGGTGTGGACTTCGATACCCGATCCGTGACGGGGTACCCGTCATGCTGATCGAAGAGGCAACCGGGGAGTGACGATGGAGTCGATGATCGAGACCCTGCCGGGTCAGTACCGGTGGGCGGCAGAGCTTGCTCAAGCCGAGGTGCCTGCCGCCAGATCGGCACTTATTTGCGGCATGGGGGGCTCCGGCATCAGCGGGGACGTCGCTGCGGCTGTCGCGACGGGTCCTGTCTTCGTCCACAAGGACTTCGGGCTTCCGCCGTGGGCACCCTCACTTCCCGAGTCGATTGTCGTTGCGGTGTCGTACTCCGGCAATACAGAGGAGACGCTCTCAGCGGTGGAGTCGGCGCGAGCTGCCGGGCTGCCCGTCGCCGCCGTTTCGAGCGGAGGGCGGCTGTCTCAACTCGCCACCGATGGGGGGTGGCCGTTGATCCGTGTGCCAGGCGGACTCCAACCTCGGGCAGCGTTCGGGTACCTCGCAGGCGCAGTCGTCCGGCTGATCGAAGGCGCCGGCCTGGCGCACGATGTCGGGCTCGACGAGGCAGCTTCTATCACGGCGACGCTCCTGGGCGATGGCCTACGAGGTCCGGGACGTCGGCTCGCCGATGATCTCGCCGAAGAACTTGCTGGTCGAATCGCCGTGATAATGGGCTCGGGTCTCACCGCGGTGGCAGCCTATCGATGGAAGACGCAGATCAACGAGAATGCCAAGAGCCCTGCATTCGTCTCATTGCTTCCCGAAGCGGATCACAACGAGGTCGAGGGCTGGACGACGCTGGGCACGGCACTGCGGCGAACCGTGGGCGTGGTGATGCTGCGCGACGATTCTGAGCCCGAGAGTGTGGGTGCGAGGTTTCGGCCCACATCGCGCCTACTTGGAGAAGGGGCAACGATCGTAGGTGAGGTGTGGGCACAGGGGACGAGTAGACTCGCTCGGCTTGCGAGCCTCGCCGCCATCGGCGACCTCGTCTCGCTGAGGCTCGCACGAATAGCAGGCGTAGACCCTGTCGCCGTCGACGCCATCCAACAACTCAAGCAGACACTGGGAGAGTCATGAACTACGACATCGCTGATCCGTCGCTCGCAGGTGAAGGAGCTCGAAGGATCGAATGGTCCGGCAGGAGAATGCCGGTGCTGGCAACCATCCGGGAACGATTTCGCGCAGAGAAGCCGCTCGACGGCAAGCGCGTGGCAGCGTGCCTGCACGTGACGGCAGAGACCGCGAACCTGATGTTGGCGCTGCGCGATGGGGGAGCGCAGGTTGTTCTTTGTGCTTCCAACCCTCTTTCCACGCAGGATGACGTCGCTGCCGCGCTGGTGGCAGACGGGATTCCGGTCTTCGCTGTACGCGGAGAGGACGATGATCGCTACTACAGCCATATCAACGCCGTGCTCGACACCAACCCTCATCTCACGATGGACGATGGCGCGGATCTCGTGACCGTCCTTCACAAGGATCGTCGCGAGGTCAATCCCATCGGATCGACGGAAGAGACGACCACGGGCGTCATCAGGTTGCGAGCCATGGCCGAGGAGGGGATGCTCAGGCTTCCCGTTGTCGCTGTAAACGACTCGGCGACGAAGCATTTGTTCGACAACCGGTACGGCACGGGCCAGTCATCCCTGGATGGAGTCCTTCGCGCTACGAACGTCCTGATCGCGGGATCGAACGTGGTGGTCGCCGGCTACGGAGACTGCGGGCAGGGGGTTGCCACGAGGGCCGATGGCATGGGTGCCAAGGTGATCGTCGTGGAGTCCGATCCGATCAGAGCTCTGTCGGCTGCCATGGACGGGTATCGGGTGATGACTGCCGACGACGCCGCGGCGGCAGGAGACCTCTTCATCACGGTGACTGGCGACAAGCATGTCTTCCGCTCTCGGCACTTCGACAAGATGAAGGACGGAGCGATCCTCGCGAACGCCGGGCACTTCGACGTCGAGATCGACCTGGAGGCGCTCGCCGAGTCGGCGGTTGCACGTAGAGAAGTGCGCCGGAACCTCGAGGAGTTCGAACTCGCCGACGGGCGCCGGATCATGGTGATAGCCGAAGGCAGGCTCGTGAACCTCAGTGCGGCAGAAGGGCACCCCGCCGACGTCATGGACATGTCCTTCGCCGATCAGGCGCTTGCGGCCGAGTGGCTCGTCCAGAACCACGAAGCACTCGTGCCCGGCGTCTACACCATCCCGGAGGAACTCGATCAGAACGTCGCACTCATCAAACTCGGTCACCTCGGTGGCTCAGTCGAGCAGCTGACCGACGAGCAGGTCGAGTACCTGGGATCCTGGCAAGAAGGGACATAGCAGAAGACTGCTGAGACGGTCGCCGGGTGGGCGCTGTTCGGTCAGGTCGCGTTCTGCGGTGAGTCGGCTGTCTCGCCGGTGGGTCCTCGACGGATGTCGATCACGACGTCTCCTGGCGCCCGTTCGATCACATCGATGATCTCGCGGTCGATCAGCTCGTTGCGTTCGATGAGCGCGTCCCGCAGCGCCTCCACGATGCGACGGTTCTGTGACAGCAGTCTGATGGCCTGTTGCTTGGCGTGATCGAGAAGACGCTCGACGTGCTCCCTACCGGCCGGGTCCCCGAGCACACGCGCCGCGAGGTTCCCACCGAGCAGTCCGTTGTCGAGTGCCCGGTAGGAGACGAGCGATCCACCGAGTCCCAGCGAGCCCACCATCTCCGCTGCGAGCTGGGTGGCTGACGCCAGATCGCCGGCAGGACCCGTGCTCGAATCCCCGAAGAAGAGTTCCTCGGCCGCCATGCCGCCCATCGAGATCTGGAGAAGTGCCCTCAGCTCGCTCTCTCGCTGCGTCCTGCGCTCCTCGACGAGGCGATGCGCGAGGAACCCGAGCGCCTCGCGCCGTTTGATGATCGACAGAACCTCGAGACGGCGACCCTTTCCGACCAGATACGCGATCGTTGCGTGACCGGCCTCGTGCGTCGCGATCGCTTCGCGCTCCTCAGGCGGGTAGTCGACCGGCTCGGGGAGACCCAACTCCATCTCGATCCTCGCACGATCCAGATCACGCATGGTCAAAGCGGTGCGTCCCTCGCGGAGAGCGAGGAGGAGCGCTTCGTCGAAGAGGCGTTCGAGGGACGCCGGCGTGTATCCGAGCGTTGCCGCTGCGAAGTCGTCTCGGGACGACTCCAGCTCCATCTCTGGAACATGTGCTTTGCGGGTCAGGAAGTAGTCGATCAGATCGCGTCGGCCGGTTCGTCCAGGGATGTCGAAGTGGAACACGCGATCGAACCGACCCGGTCGCAGCAGAGCCGGATCGAGTGAGTCTGCTCTGTTGGTGGCGCCAATGAGCAGCACGTTGGCGTAGGAGGCAGGGGACGCCTTGAGCTGACGATGTTCGGGAAGGAAGAGGTTGATCCTGTCTCGGAACCAGCTCACGATCTTGGTGCGGGTCGAAGGCTCATCGAAACTCTGCATCTGGATGAGCAGCTCGTTGACGACCCCTCCGGTGTCGGTCGCGATCGACCTGTTGACCGCCATGCCGACGGATGACGACATGTTTGGACGAGCCAAGCCGATCGCGTCGATCTCCTCGATGAAGCCGATTGCTCCACCCTCGGCCCTGGCTGCCTTACGCAGGGCCCGGAAAAACGAACGGATCCGTTTCGACGTCATCCCGTACCACATGCTCTGGAACGCCGTTGCTGACACGAACAGGAACGGCACGTTTGCCTCTTTCGCGAGTGCTTTCGCTGCGTGCGTCTTGCCGGTGCCCGGAGGGCCCTCGAAGAGCACACCGCGCCTTGGGCTTCCGCCCATGCTGGCTCTGAGCTGTTCATGATCGAGGAGGATCTGGAGGGTGTGACGGATCTCGGTGAGGAGGTGCCCGAGCCCCTTGACATCCTCGAATGAAACGTCGATCTGATCGGGCCTGTACACGGTGTGCGGCGATCTGCGGTTGCCGAGCATCGGTGCGATTAGGGCAAGGCCGATGAGGATGATGATCAGGGCGCCTGGCAACCAGAAGATGGCATCAGGGGGAAGCTTCGGAAGCGACGGCCACGGAGGGTGACCGGTCAGGACCCGATACCACATCCAGGTGGCGATCGGGGCGAGCAGGTATCCCAGCTTCCTCAGTCTTCTTCGCCGCTCGGTCTCCCGGTCGACATGAACGTTCCCAGCCGCCATGTGTGTATCTAACCACAGAGAGTGGTAGCGCGCCAGTACTTCTGTCGGTGCCGCGACGTACATTCGGGCCATGCTGTGTCTCGTGTGTTGCACACCGACCCGTAGAGCGCTCTGTGGAAGGTGCTCATCCGAGCTCCGCCAGGGAACCGATCGTCTGGTGGGCTCGCGCCTGCCGGTGCATGTTGCGCTCGCCCATGAGGGTCCGGCACGGGTTCTCGTGCGCCGCCTGAAGTACGAGGGGATCCGTGCTGCCGCGGGACCGCTCGCCGACGCGATGGCGAGGAGGGTTCCCGATCCAGGAGGAATCGTGGTGCCGATCCCTCGTGTGCCGCTCCGCGCGTGGCGCTACGGGATCGATCCAGCCAAGGAACTTGCGCGGGCA
>Ga0307444_1000860_pt1 | contig 13599 bp, 16 predicted proteins | sample SalMarSW160340MG_FD_202145 | JGI IMG/M metagenome (GOLD analysis project Ga0307444, IMG submission 202145) | Salt marsh sediment microbial communities from the Plum Island Ecosystem LTER, Massachusetts, United States - SW1603-40 | ecosystem: Environmental > Aquatic > Marine > Intertidal zone >... | reverse complement strand
ACGAGCGCCTCGTTCTCTGGATAGGTTTTTGCAACGCGCTCCAGGCACTGCCCGATGGTTTCGCCGAGCAGAGGGTTAGGCGATCCGCAACTGTCGTAACTGAGACGGGTCATTGAGGTTGCTCCTTATGTATTTTCCAGGGTAATGCCCTTGCCAAGCTTGAGGCTCTTTCTGGCATTCTCAATTCTATGGAGAAATCTGGGGTCATTCTCCAAACGATAATCGAACCAATCATCTTCTGTCTCGAATCCTATTAATACGCCGGCCGGTTTCCCGTGACGGGTAATAACAACCTCTTCCTTTTCTGCAAGACGCAAATATCTTGAAAGATCATCCTTTACTGCCGACAGGGCCACCTTCTTCATAGTTTTTCTCCTGCTTTTTCCAGCCATTCAGTTGCTTGTGTTTTTGAGATTATTGCGAGTATTTCTACCCTGTTTCCTTCTACATCGTAAAATACTCTGATTTCATCTATCCTGAGCCTATACTGAGGCTGCCTCAGCCCTTTTAATCTCTTAATGCGGCTTTTACTTGTTTTTGTGGGTTCATGTCGCAAATGAATTTCTATTAAGTCTTTGACTTTTGCCTTCGAGTGGGCGTCTAATAGTTTCAGGTCTTCAACGGCCTCTGGTGACAGAACGATCTCGTATCTCATTCTGGCTATAGTATAGCTATATTTTTAAACCTGTCAAGAAGAAGGAATATCCAGAGATGAGTTTTTTGAATAAAATCAGTGGCGGGAGTTAAGGCGTCCGATTGCATGCCCTGAATAGGATGGATTGCCCAACGTCAAGTCACCACTCTCAATCAACTGCGATTCGGTCACGCAGTGCCTTCCTTTCCAGCGGCTGTGCATACCTGCTTGGGTCTTCCATAAAGCTCTTGTAAAGCTGATAGTGCGTCGTTTCTTCATATGCGATCTGCTTTATGTGCGAATCGTCAAAGGTGTAGATAACGGCGCCGGGACAGGCGAGAAGAATCGGAGAATGGGTGGCAATGATGAATTGCGCCACGCTCCCTTTTGTCGTTTCGGCCAAGATATCCAGCAACTCCAGTTGACTTCGAGGAGAAAGTGCGGTTTCCGGTTCGTCCAGTAGATAGAGTCCTTTAATTTGATAGCGGCTTCGGAAGAACGACAGCAGCGATTGACCGTGCGATTGTGTCATTAAGGATTTACCGCCAAAGTAGTCGAGCTGGCCGGGGTCGGCTGCCGCCCACTCGTCGAGAAGCTGGGCAAAGTGACGGAATATGCTCGATCCAAAAAACGACCCATACACCCGTTCCGCCTTCCATTCGATTGAGAGGTAACGGTGGAACTCGTTTTCATAGGGGTTGTGCTGAAAGCGTCTCCTTTCTGTATCCCGCCATATGTGAATACCACACGGCTGGGCGAGCGCCTCCAACAATGTTGATTTGCCCGTCCCGTTTTCACCGACAAATAAGGTTATGGGGGAGCTAAAAGCGATGGATCGGGATTGATGAAAGATGGGGAGATTGAAGGGATACCAATCTCTAGTTGGGTATTTCTCCGGGTGAAGGATCATACGTTTGAGATGCACAATTGTACCTCCTTTATGGGTTAGCGTAGTGTGACGCAACTATACTATCATTTTTTTTACCTTAGAACACCTTGTATGAGTTTAAACTTATTCTACGAATATGGAGATCATATAGGGCTAATAAGGAGAGGTGAAGTCCTTGTGCTGTTCTTTTTGCAGAGGAACTCAGTTCATTCCTTACAGTGGGCAGCCACAAGACCGGCGAGACTATCGGCAATACCCTGCACGATATCATCCGGGACACCGTCCGCGGCCTTTGATTGCAGGCGCAAGTCAATTTGATCGTTCACATAGTCCACAACAAAGAAGCGGTCATCCGGTGTGAGCGCAATTTCGGTGGAGAACAGATCGAGCCCGCAGCATCGGGCAATTGCGGCCGCCATGTCACGTAAGGCTTCAAGCCGGTAGCTTGTTGCCTCTGCCTCGGTGACAGGGGCGTACACGTGCGTGTCGGTATCCCACCAGCATGGATATACGGTGCCGGCACAGTAGATGAGGCGAAACCACGCCGCCCGCGATCCCAGTTGCATCGGAGTCACCTGCGCCTGTAGCAGGTACTTATCACCCCGATACTCTTGCCGCGCATCCTGAACCTGGGATAACGAGGTAGCCTCGAGGATGACCCCCTCGCCGCCTCCTCCGTGGGCGGGCTTGATGGTGAAGGTCTCACCGAGCGCCTTCAAATCAACGGATGGGACCTCAGGGTGTTCCTCATGCGAAGGAAGGATGATGGTGTAAGGCGTATGAAGGCCAAAACCGACGATAGCCTGGTGCATGACACACTTGTCCCACGTACGGCGGGCCCGTTCATAGGGATTGATGCGATAGGCACAGTGATTGGCGGCCCACTGGACAAGGGGAAAAAATTGTGCATCGTCTTCAGAGGCCCGGTCCCAAAAGGCCCGGCAGGAGATCTCGCCGCTCACCAGAGCGTTTGTCATCTCCGCAACGTTCTCAGGCGTGATTTGCAACAGCGAAAGCCCGTGCGAGTGGCAGGCATCTGCGAGTATGCCCACGAAGTCCGTGTCATACTCCCAGTTCCACGCAAGACAGAGGTCGTGCCTGTCAATGGCCTTCCGATTCCCCCATATCCCCCCCGCACTCGATTTTGACTCAGTCATCAAGCCTCATTCGCGAGCCACCTTCGCATTCGCCTGATGCAGGAATTAATTGCGGACGATTAGCACTTACAATTGCACGCCCTGGTTAAGTGGTTTGTCAGGCAGCCCTTTTGATCTCTTGACCTTCATATTCAGGGAACATGATGATCGCGGGATGAATATCAAAAGCCCTTGCTATTTGCTCTGCCCGCTTTTTACCGATGTCTACCTTCTCGTTTTCCAGGAGGCTGATATTGCTTGCACTGATCCCGGAACGTTTGGAAAGCTCAACCTGGGTCCAACCCTTGAGGTCACGAAGCATCCGGATGACCTCACCTGTGGTAAGTGAAGCATGAGGTTTTGCCGGAATAAATTCATTGCCTCTTTTTGATCGCATAAAACCTCCTAATAGCTATGTGGTGATATTTCCAAAGCTAAAACAGTAACGATATCTCTTTCCACAGTATAGATAACTCTATAGTGCAAACTCAAACGCGATGAGCGTTGTCCTTTTCGGTCCCCTTTTAATTTTTCGTCATGGAATCCCGGAAACTCTCTTAATTTATCAGGCCCATGCCGAAATATAATGTCTTTCCACAGTTCGTATTTTTTAACAACCGCCGGGGGTAATTTCTTGCAGGCTTTTTCGATATCACGGTGTTCCCTAACATGCCACATTATTATTTATAATAACCTATCAAAATTAATAAGTCAAGTTATTTTTTGCAATAGATTGAATTTGTCCCCGCCGCGATCCCTTCTTATCCCTCCCTTGCCTCCTCAATAGGTTTATTGAAAACACTGAAGAAGCAACTCAGTTTTGGGAATAACATAGGTACCTGTTGACGATACACCTCGTATTTTTCTCCAAATTTCTCTCTCAGTTCCTTTTCTTCCACCAGAAATAAGAACGCAATAACCCATACCCATTGGGTACTACTGATAATGAGAAATGACCACCAATGCCCGATGAGGAGGCCAAGAGAGGTCATAAAGATACCAACTCCTAAGTGATGGGGATGCCGAACGCACTTATAAATATCGGTAGTGATCAGCCGATTTGTACACCCCCATTCTTTTTGTTCTCCTAAAAGTTTAAGCAACCTTCCCGTTCTCTTGAGCGGGAAGTGAGCCACTATCATGCCGATAAGACCCACGAAGCGTACAAGAACAGGGAAGGATTCTGTTTTCAGGGCTATATCTATGGCTATTCCCACGGCAACAGATATCGTTGTCAGCACAAGCCACATTATAAGACGTTTAAGGCATACAGACAATTTTTTATCCTATGTACATTATTAAACAGCCTCATGACTGAAATCAGCGACGCTGGTTATCATATCCGATTGCATGCCCTAGCTAGGCTGAATTGTCCCATGTCAAGACGCGACCCCGCAAGCCTCATAATGTGTAACCTTATTTACCTTACATTGTTAACTAGTCATAATATTTTTTTTGATAAAAATTAATTATCATCGGATCAACTATTATTTCTCTATCACGAAATTCTCTTTTTAAATAAAGCCCGTGAAATGTTTGAATCCGACTCAAAGCTACATATGCTTGACCATGAGCAAAAGTTCCGCCGCCAAAATCTATTAGAGCTCTCTGAAATGATTTACCTTGGCTTTTATGAATTGTAATTGCCCATGCCAATTTAATAGGAAATTGTTCATATGTGCCAATTTTTTTAGGTATAATATTATTTTCAGATCGGTCATACTCATATTTAATATCAGTCCAGGTTTCTCGATCAACTCTATATTCATGCCCATCAATTTGTACCCAGACACAATCATTCTCCAGTTTTTTAATAGTACCTAATGAACCATTTACCCACCTTTTATTTCTATCGTTTTTTATCATCATTATTTGGGAACCAACTTTCAATACCATTTTATAGTCAGCCGGAAACCTATACTCTTTTTCAATGACACTTTTATTTTTTATTGTTTTTTCAAATGTTCCGCTGATTTTAGCGAAATATATTTTTTCCGGTGTGGGCAATTTTGCCAAACATTGCAAATTAGTTTGATTTGCAATTCTATTTGTTGTAGTAAGAGTTATAATTTCTTCGTTTGGTTTAGTAACATTATTGAGTGTTCGTTGATTTATTTGTACCATATCATTGAAAGATTGGTTATTAATTCGAATCCTATTAAGAATATTAATAAAGGACTTATCTTTTTGTCGAAATACCTTCGTAAGCTCAACCATTTTATAGAAGTATTCTTGAAATACCTTTGCAGCAAAAAAGTATTCGGAATCATAATGTTGTTTAATATATTGACATGAATTATTATCAACAACTGGTGGCAGTTGAAAAAGATCTCCAACAAATACTAACTGAACACCACCAAAGGGAATATTATGAATATTTCTATTGAGTCTCAAAGATTTATCAATATAATCAACCAAATCAGCGCGTAGCATTGAGACTTCATCGATAATAATTGTATCAAGATTTTTAAACAATAAATTTCTTTCATAATCAGGTTGAATTTCTTTTATTTTTATTAATTTTTTATATTTAAAAAATGAATGAATAGTCTGACCCCCAATATTTAAAGCTGCAATTCCGGTCGGTGCCAGCAAGACTACTTTCTTTTTTGTATTTCTGACAAATAATTTAATAAGCGTGGATTTGCCAGTTCCGGCATTACCCGTAATAAATAAGCCGTCATGAGACTCTTCAAGAAGTTCTAATATCGTTTTGAATTCATCGGTGAGCTCAAGGTCTTTTCTTTTTTTCCCCAGGATTAAAATAAATAAAAAGATGAGAATTAAAATGAGAATGATATTAAAAAACATGTGCATTTGTTCTGTTTTTACTGACTGCCATTTGTTTTTAAACTTGTTCTCTGGCTGATGGAAACATAATTTTTTTAGAAGATATCCGCTGAGAAGATGTAGATTTTGGTCTCTTTATCCTTCCACGCATCATGCGGGAGGCCGGCCTTGCGGCAGGTGTGCTCCAAAAACGTGTCTCTGTCCCACCCATACTCGGTAGCCACCTGGGGCAAAAGCAGCCCGGAATAGTACCCCCGCTCCATGTAGATCCCGTGTACCCCCACCTCGATCTCTTTGACGTCGGTGATCTGCTTGAAGGGGGTGAGGACGGAGATCTCGATCTCCAGATCCTTCAGCTCCTTCTTGGTGACCGGGGGGAACCGGGGGTCACCAAAGGCCGCGGCCGCGGCCATCTCCTCCACGGTTTGATACAGGGGCTTGGTACCCCGGATGTGCCCGATGCACCCCCGCAGGGAGCCCTTTTTGTTGATGGTCACGAAGGCCCCCCGAAGCTCCTTCAATCGCTCTGATTTCACGTGGAACTCCGGCACCTCCTTGCCCGAGGCCTTGTTCCAGATCACCGTATGGGCGATCTCATGGAGGGTCTGTTTCTCCTCCTCGTTCAGGCCGAGGTCTACCCCCACCTTTTTCTTGTTATGTGCCTTGTGGGCCTTGGCGCTTTTATACAGGACTCCGGCCATATACCCCACCACACTGCTGCGGTCCCCGGTCACGTCGCCGGAGTTGGCATAGTGGAGGACCTCACCCTGGTCCGCACCCAGGGCCTGGGCCGCCAGCATCACCGCTACGACAGGCCCGCCGCCGCAGGCCTCACAGCGCCCCTTCCCTAAGTCTTCGCTCAAGCCTTCGGGGTCAAAGGCGTCCACACGCTTCAGGACCGCCTGATCCAACCCCACCGCCTCTTTGTAGGGATGGAAGTGCGAGAGATCGGTACTGGCGACCAGGAGGGCATTCTTCCTCTTGATCACCGCCGCGACGGCCTTGCTCACCTCCTCGCAGGTACGGAAATCCTGTTCCCCCATGACGATGGGGACCAGGCGAAACTCGCCGAGGACCACCTGGAGGAAGGGAAGCTGGATCTCCAGGGAGTGCTCTTGGGCGTGGGCTTGGGGGACGGCACTGATGAGAGGGCTCTGTTGCATCAGGGCCTCGGTGATCTCCTCTGCGACGGGGACGATCCCCAAGGGGGTGCGATACCCCCCCTCGGGGTAGACCGAGGCGCCCTTAAAGTAGGCCCGGTGGCTGGGGGCGACGATGACCACGATATCGTAGTGCTTACCTTGTAGGAGCTTATACGCATGGGCGGCCACCTGCCCGGAATAGACGTAGCCCGCATGGGGCGCAATGAGGGCGATGAGTTCCCCCTCTAACTTGTGTTCCGGTACCTGCGCCAGATACCCCTGGATATCCTGGGTCAACCTGGAGGGATTACCAGGATACCACGAACCCGCAATGACCGATTCCCTCACATTTTTTCCAGCCATGGTCTTCCCCTCTTCCCTTGATCCCCCCCAGAGAGCGGAGGGGATAAGGGATAACATTAACGCTGGAATCACAATCCATCTCTTCATACCTGTGATACCTACGGAAGTTTATTGTCTATGTAATTATACCATATCACCCCATATCATCAAGAAGCCTAAAAGTCCGTTACGGTAACAGCTTTTATATTTTTGCTAGGACTTGCTGTCGAGGAGGAGGGTAACCGGCCCATCATTGACCAATTCTACTGCCATGCGGGCTTGAAATTCGCCCGTGGCCACGGAGATCGCGTTTTCTTTGAGTTTGGTGATGAAGTAGTGATAGAGTTCTTCTGCCCGCCGGGGTTCGGCGGCATCGGTGAAGGACGGCCTGCGACCTCTCCGACAGTCGCCGTAGAGGGTGAACTGTGAGACCACCAGTATTCCGCCCCCGATATCGATAAGCGAGCGATTGAATCTCCCTTGGTCATCTTCGAAGATCCTCACGTGGGGGATCTTGGCGGCCAGGTAGTCCGCGTCCGCCTCCTGGTCTCCTTTCCCCACACCCACCAAGCAGACGAGGCCCTGCCCGATCTCGCCGACGACCTTTCCCTCAACGCAGACCTGAGCCCTCTTTACCCTTTGGACGACAACGCGCATTCCTGCAATGGGATATGCCTATTACCCTTCTTCTTCCTTTTGGGTCTCGGCGACGATCCGCTCACTGACGTGGGCGGGGACCTCTTCGTAGTGGGAAAATTCCATCGCGAAGCTCCCCTTGCCCCCGGTCATTGAGATGAGGTCGGGGGCGTAGCGCAGGACCTCCGCCATGGGGACATTGGCCTTGACGACCTGATTGTGCCCCTTGGCCTCCACCCCGAGTATCTTCCCCCGTCTGCCGTTGAGATCCCCGATGACATCTCCGACGTTTTCCTCGGGGACGGCGACCTCAATGCTCATAATCGGCTCCAGGAGCACAGGGCTTGCCTCCCGGGCACCCTTCTTGAAGCCCATGATGGAGGCGATCTTAAAGGCCATCTCGGAAGAGTCCACCTCGTGGGACTTGCCGTCGTAAAAGCGGACCTTCACATCGACCACGGGATACCCTCCCAGAACGCCGGAGGTCGTGGCTTCGGCAATCCCCTTTTCCACGGCCGGGACGAAGTTGCGCGGTACATTCATGCCGGTGAGCGCATTTTCGAATTCAAAGCCCTTCCCCCGTTCCAACGGAGAGATATCAAAGTGGACCTCGGCAAACTGTCCTCGCCCCCCGGTCTGCTTTTTATGTCGATAGATGACCCCCTTGGCCGATTTTTTGATGGTCTCCTTGTAGGGAACCTTGGGGGCCTCCAAAGCGACCTCTACACCGAACTTGCGCTTGAGTTTTTCCAGCACCACGTCCACGTGGACCTGCCCCATGCCGGAGAGGATGATCTCTTTGGTCTGCGGATCTCGTGAGATGCTTATGGTGGGGTCCTCCTCCATGAGCTTCTGCAGGGAGGTGGCGATCTTCTCCTCGTCCCCCTTGGCCTTGGGCCTGATGGCATACGACATAACCGCCGAGGATGGGGGAGGTCCTTCAATAACAATGGGATTTTTTTCGTCGCACAGGGTATCCCCGGTTGTGGTCTCCTTGAGTTTGGCCACCGCCACGATGTCCCCGGGGCCGGCGAACCCGACGGGTTCCTGTTTTTTTCCCTGGAGCATAAAGATCTGTGCAACGCGCTCCTTGGCTTCCTTGGTGGAGTTGTAGAGGGTGGTGTCCGCGCTGATCCCCCCCGAGTAGACCCTGAAGAGGGTCAGGCGGCCGGCAAAGGGGTCGGCGATGGTCTTAAAGACAGAGGCGGCAAAGGGGGCGTCCTCTGTGGCCTCTCTGTGCTCTTCCTCGCCCGTGCGGGGGTTCTTGCCGAGCCTGGGGCCCCTTTCCGCAGGGGAGGGCAAACAGATGTTGATCAGGTTCATGAGGGGGTGTATCCCTATATTCTTGGCGCTGGAGCCGCAGACCAGGGGGGCGAATTTGCACCCTACGGTACCCTTTTTCAGGCACTGGTGGAGGTCTGCCACGGTTATCTCTCCCCCTTCCAAATACCGCTCCATGAGGGCGTCGTCCATCTCCACGAGGGTCTCGATGGCCTTTACTCGCTGCTGTTCCGCCTCCGAAGCAAGGTCGGTGGGGATCGCTTCCTCCCGATATTTTCCGCTCCCGTCCCCTTCATAGATGTAGGCCTTATTATCCAACAGGTCGACGATCCCCTTGAAATCTTTTTCCTGCCCGATGGGGATCTGCAGGGGGAGCGGTTGGATCGTGTTCAAGTGCTCCGTGATATCGTTGACGGTCTCGGCGAACCGGGCCCGCTCCACATCCATCTTGTTGATAAAAATGATACGGGGCAGGTTCAGCTTATTGGCCTCTCCCCACATCACTTCGGTCTGGACCTTGACCCCGGAGTTGGCCCCGACGACGATGATCCCCCCTTCTACCACCTGCATGGATGCCTTGGCATCAAAGCTGAAATTGGCGTCCCCCGGGGTGTCTATGAGGATCACGCGATGCTTATCCCATTCATAGTAGGCGAGCGCTGCGCTGATGGAAATCTGACGATTGATCTCCTCGGGCTCGTAGTCCAGGAGGGACGAACCGTCATCCACCCTCCCCATGCGGTTGTTCATCCCGGTATCGAAGAGGATGGCGTCCGCCAGTGCGGTCTTTCCGTCGCCGGCGTGACCGAAGATACCGACGTTCCTGATCTTTTCCACATCATACTTTTTCATGCGAACTCTCCCTTCCTCCGTCTAAGCCGTGATCTCTGTGTAGTATGACAGGGTCAAAACTAGGCACTTTTCTTGCGGGCCCTTGGACTGGTGAGCCTCTGTCGTCTCTCGCATGCATTGCATATATTGTCAGGGATTGCAGAAGATATTGTTCCCTTTATAGTCAGTAACCATACTTTTTCTCCCCTTAAAAGTCAAGCCTGGGTAGCCCTTGCCTTACCCCCTCCCTGTCACGTTGACACCCGGCGGGACGGGTGCTATAGAATTCATGAGGTGGACAGAGGTGAAGTTCTCTACGCGTGTCATAGCGGCCTGTGAGCCCACAAAAAAGGTTGTGGTCCTCACCGGCGCGGGGATCTCGGCTGAGAGCGGCGTGCCCACCTTTCGGGGGGCGGATGGACTGTGGAAACAATACAGGGCCGAAGAGTTGGCTACGCCCGCTGCCTTTGAGGCCAACCCAAAACTGGTCTGGGAGTGGTACGATTGGCGCCGGGGGATCATCGGGGAGGCCGAGCCGAACCCCGGGCATAGGGCCATTGCTGAGATGGAAGAGATATTTCCTCACTTCTCCCTCATCACCCAAAACGTGGACGGCCTGCACCGCCGCGCGGGCAATACCCGGGTCATCGAGATCCACGGCAACCTGTGGCTGTTGCGCTGCGTCAGGGAGGGGCGGATCAGGGAGGACTACCGGTGCCCCTTGCCGGAGATACCGCCCTTGTGCGCGTGCGGGGCCTTGCTGCGCCCCCATGTGGTCTGGTTCGGTGAATCCCTGGACCAGGGGGACCTGGCCCAGGCCTACCGTCTGATAGAGGAATGCGATCTCCTCCTCGTGGTGGGGACATCCGCCGTGGTCCAGCCGGTGGCCTCCTTTCCCCTTATGGCCAAACGTGGGGGCGCCTTTGTGATGGAGGTCAATATGGACCCCACCCCCCTCTCCTCGTTGGCGGATGAATCCATCCAGGGGAAGGCCGGGGAGGTTCTTCCCGCTTTCTTGGAAAAAATAAAGGAACACTGGGGTAGCGGAGATGGAGCATGATAGGTATGATGCTGTGTAAACAGGATACGACGGTACTGATCATCCTGCCTGAAAGGCATCTTTGATCAATTCCATCTCCGGGCCGGATGGCGTGAGCTGGACGGCTACCACGTCGAAGCGTGCGGGTATGGTCTCCTGCAGGCGATGCTCTGCCATATAGGCCCTGGCCACCTGTACGAGTTTTTCCTGCTTGAAGCGATCTACCGCATCCTGCGGGAGGCCGAAATCGGATGAGGTGCGGGCCTTGATCTCAACGAAGACCAACGTATCCCCCTGGCGGGCGACGAGATCGATCTCCCCCCACTGACAACGGTAGTTTCTTTCGATGACCTTATAACCCTTCTTTTTGAGATACCGAACGGCGAGGTCTTCCCCCCTAGCACCGAGAACCTTCCTGAAATCCTCCATCATCGGCCTCCAGATGTTCCTTGACCCCTCTAAAGGTCCTTCGGTGGATGTCACAACAGCCGTACCGGCGAATGGCCTCACGGTGCTCCCTGGTAGGATACCCCTTGTGGCGGGCGAAATTGTACAGGGGATAGGCGCGGTGATATTCCAGCATCAGCCGATCCCTGGTGACCTTGGCCACGATGGAGGCCGCAGCAATGCAGGGGTACCGAGCATCACCCCTCTTGACGGCCCATTGGGGGAGATCAACGGCGATACAGTTCATGCCGTCAATAAGGATAAAGTCGGGCGCAGGATCGAGGCACAGGACCGCCGCCTTCATGGCCCTGAGGGTGGCCTGGAGGATGTTGTGCTGCTCGATCTCCCGAGGCCCCACTATCCCCACCCCCCAACTGAGGGCGCGGGAGGTAATGATCTGATAGAGTCTTTCTCGTTGCAGGGGGGTCAGGAGCTTGGAGTCACGCACGCCGGGGATCTCGTCGCCCGGCCGGGTGATAACCGCTCCCGCTACCACCGGGCCGGCCAGGGGGCCCCTCCCTGCTTCATCCACCCCCGCCACCCATCGATAACCCTGGACACTGATCAGCTCCTCTAAGGTTATCCGGTCGGGGGGTGCTTGGTCGCCGGTGTGCATTTTCTTATTGTTGTTTTTTTTCCTTTATCCGGGCCGCCTTCCCCTTGCGACCACGCAGGTAGTAGAGACGGCTGCGTCTCACCCGCCCCTTGTTCACCACCTCGATCTTGTCGATATAGGGGGAGTGTAGAGGGAAAATCCTCTCTACCCCGATACCGTAGGAGACCTTCCGCACGGTGAAGGTACTACGGGTGTTCCCCCTCCGCAAGCGGATGACCACCCCTTCGAATACCTGTATGCGCTCCTTGTCCCCTTCCTGGATCTTGAAATTGACCTTGACGGTATCACCGGGTTTGAAATCCGGGATATCCATGCGCAGGTGCTCTTTTTCGAGCCTCTCTATGGCATTCATTGTACTGCTCCTTCCAAGAGTCGGTCTAGAATAATAGCAGCCGCCGTTCGAACGGACAGGTGATTATACCCCTTTCCTGCTATCGGTTCCAGTACATAATCGGATTGTTCTATCACTTCTCGTGTCAGCCCCCACCCGGTGCCGAGGAGGATGACATACGGATCATCCTCCCCCGTGCGGAGGATTTCGGTCATCTCTCCATAGGACCGCGCCTGAGGGTAACGTCTGGCCGTCGTCGCTACCGTCTGTGCCCTGCGGCCCTTTTCCTGCTCAATCCCCGCTAAGACCTCCTCCAGATCCTCCGCCATCCGCACCAGGGAGAGGGCCTCTTTCCTCGTCGGGTTGTATTGGGCCCCCCACCCCGTCACCCAGTGATCGATCAGCCGCCTGGCCAATGCCTGCTGCGATTGTAAGGGAGTGACCACATAGCACCCCGCCAGGCCGTAGGTCCGAGCCAAACGGGCCACGTCATGGATATCGATGGTGGTTAAGGCGGCGGCGCTCACCCGTTCCTGCCGGTCGTAGACAGGATAATGCATGAGGGCGATATAGACGGTCACCGGGACTCCTTACGTCCTCACTCCGCCCCTGATGACCCCCTGAGCTCGTCGAGGATCTCTTGATCCTCATCGGAGAGTACCGCTCGGGCCAGGAGGTCCGGCCTCCGCTCCCAGGTCCGGCGCAGGGCCTCCCGTCTCCTCCACCGCTCGATCGATTGATGATCGCCGGAGAGGAGGATCTCGGGGACCTCCCTCTCCTCGAATACCCGAGGTCTGGTATACTGGGGGTGTTCGAGCAACCCCCGCGAAAAGGAGTCATCCTCACTCGCCCCCTCATCCCCGAGGACCCCCGGAATCAACCGTGAGACCGCCTCGATCATCACCAAGGCCGCCGCTTCCCCGCCGGAGAGGACATAATCTCCGATGGAGATCTCCTCGTCCACCGCGTCCCTCACCCGCTCATCCACCCCTTCATATCTCCCGCAGACCAGACAGATGTGGGAGAGGTGAGCGAGTTTCTTCACCAACTCTTGCCTCAAGGGAGTGCCCTGCGGGGTCATGAGGATGACCCGCGCCTCAGGGTGAGCCGATCGTATCGCCGTGATCCCTCTGATGATCGGCTCCGGTTTCATGATCATCCCTCCCCCGCCGCCGTAGGGCTCGTCATCGGTCACCCGATGCCTCCCTTCGGCATAGTCCCTGATGTTGAAGAGGTTGACCGTGATCAATCCCTCTTCACGGGCCTTTCCGAGGATGCTCCCCTCCAGGGGGGAACGAAACATATCGGGGAAGAGGGTGAGGATGTCAAAGATCATCTTCTTGCAACAGCCCTTCTCTAGGGCGAATGACTATCGTACGGGTTTCTCTCTCTATGGCGATAATCACCTCTTTGGTAGCGGGGATCAAAGATTCCTTTGCTCCCTCCCGTACTACATAGACATCGTTGCTCCCCGTGGGGAAGATC
>Ga0307444_1000858_pt1 | contig 13618 bp, 8 predicted proteins | sample SalMarSW160340MG_FD_202145 | JGI IMG/M metagenome (GOLD analysis project Ga0307444, IMG submission 202145) | Salt marsh sediment microbial communities from the Plum Island Ecosystem LTER, Massachusetts, United States - SW1603-40 | ecosystem: Environmental > Aquatic > Marine > Intertidal zone >... | reverse complement strand
TGGAGCACAAAAGTTGTGCACCTGGGGCGTGGCATCTATCTGCACGACCGCCGCTGTTGACGGATCGTCGTCGGGTTCATACGCATCGGGCGCACAGGACGGCGTGTCGCTGTCGACGCGCAGGACATAGCCGGTATCGGAGCCGGTGCGGCCAAAGTACTCGATCACTTCTACATAGTAGATGCCGTCTGCGGGGCTGGTCCAATTGATCTGTGAAGCCCACCCCGCACCGCCGTCGTCGTCCTGCCCGAGCAGCGTCTTGCCGTCACTTCCATAGAGCTTGATCAACGTATCGGCATAGGCCTGCAACTGGGAGGTCGAGATCTGATAGTTCCGCCCGGCCGTGGCGCTAAAAGAGATCCAGTCGGCAGTGTCATCCTCGGGGCAAAAACTGTGTGACTGCGGCCCGCCGTTTACCTGAGTAGTGCTCGCCGTCGAAGAGTCGTTGTCAGGTTCGTAGGGATCGGGTTCGCATCCTGCAGTGAGCTGCAGGTAGGAGATGAGAAAGTCGTCCCAACGGGTGCTGGCAGTGAAGGCGAGGTAGCCGCTGTCGCCATCATAGGCACTATCCCACGCCGTCGGGCGAGCGGGAAAGTAGACCGTGATGCCGTTCGCCCCGGGCCAGTAGGTGCCATGCTGCTCGGCAAGGAGGACGGCATCGGCGGCGGTCATCACCGCCTGAGCTGCCTGCCGGACAGCCGGCACCTGCGCTGCTTGGAAAATGCGCTGCGCCAGGTCATAGAGGTCGACATAGTGCATCTGGAACTGTTGGGTCTCTTGCCGCACGGCACCGATGGTGCTAAGAAGGGCATCTTGGTTGGCGATCAATGCCCCGGCAAACTGGTCGATCGCATCCACCAGCGCCCCGTAGCCCGCTCCGAGGTCGACCGCCGAATGTGTCTCTCCCTTGTAGGCCTCATAGTAGCGCGCGACGATGCTCTCCCCTAGCTCGGTGGCATCCCATAGCGGGTGGGCGCGCAGGTCGGCGAGAATGGTGTCAAAGGGATAGCCGGTGCCGGGCTCTGTTTCCTCCGAGGCAGTGCGCACGCGCACGTACGGGCTGATCTGGACGTCGATCTCGACCATGGCCATAAGACAGGCGTCAAAGGCGAGCAGGTCGATCGGGTTCACCCCGCCGTTCGTGACTTGAGCCAGGACGTCACCGAGCTCGGCCATGTCGAGCGACTCGCGCCCGTTCGTGTCGTCCCACGCAATGGCCTTGCGCGGTTCCTTGAGCAAGCTGGCACGCCGCCATCCATCGCCGTGATTCCAGATGATGGCTGCCGTATGGCGGGCAGGGTAGGCTGCCATTCCCCACGTCAAAAAGCCGCTCAACGTCTGCGGGGAGCCCATGTTGACTTCCCCCAGATCGCTGAGCGCATTTCCGGGCTCGGGGGTCATACCCTGCTGGATGAGAAAACGCTTGGCTCCTGTCCAATCTCCATATCGATTGTCATAGCCGGGGATGCGATCGAACTGGACGACGATGTTGACCTCGGAGCTGGAGCCTACCGAGGCCATCTCGATGAAATCGTCGACTGCTTCGCGTTCCAGGTTGTTGTCGGCATCGAGGTAGACGAGGACCGTCCACTCGGCGATCGACTGCTGGACTGCCGGGTCCCGGGCTGCCGCCTTGACAGGCAGAAACACCAGGAGCACTACCAGGCCTGTGATCAGGCACCGGAGGATGCGCATATACTCTCCGCAACGCCACAGCAAGCACCCCGCTGGGGGCTCTTGTCGCTCATGGTTGGTGCCCTCCATTGTAGCATAGAAAGGCCCCCATGCTCGGTTAAGGTTTGGTTACGGTTCTGTTACGATGAACGATGTACATAGCGGCCTAGCACGGACACGGGGCGCTGCACGATGTACAGCGCCCCGGTTCGTTGAGGGTGGTGTGCCGGTACATCACCCTTCAGGGAGGGGAGAGGCGTCAGGGAGTACAGCTATAGATCGTTGGCCCCGTCTCCCCAAAGTTGATCCCGATAAGCACGATGTCAAAGATATCCACGTAACCGCTGTCGTTCACATCCGCTGCAGCGTTGGTGGTGTTGAAATTGGCACCACCGATGACCAGGTCGCTAATGTCGATGATCTTGTCCCCGTTGAGGTCGCCTCCGAGGAGCGTCACGTCGGGCATCGTGAGCATTGCATCGCCCTCGATCAGGCAGGCATCCAGCTTGGCAGACAGGTACAGCGCGTGCGACATGACCAGGTCATAGGTGCCTGCAAACATGGCATCGAACGCATAGGTACCATTCGCATTGGTGAGTACGCTCTCGGACGTGCCATCGACCAGCGAGACGTCGACGCCGCTGTTGTCGGTTCGCCCTTCCAGCAACGCCTTCCCAGTCACACCGGCTACGCATCCATAGGGCACGATGCTGCCATTCAGTGCGGTATGCGCGATCGGATCCATGCTGCCATCGTACAAGAGCGACTCTTGCCAGGTCAGCGCGCTCGTCCCGCAGTTTTTCGTGTCAAAGACGATATTCGCTAGGTGCAGGTCGCCATCTTCGACGATGCAGGTGGTGGTGGCCTCAAAGTGGGCAAGGCCGCCGCCGATGCTGGTATCGAGAACGGTGCATTGGCTTGGATAGTCTGTGAAGGCCGCACCAGCCTCGACGCTGACGCCCTGGAGGATGGCTGCGTTATAGGCCAGGGTAAAGTCGACTGCGTGAAAGTTCTCGATATCGTTCACCCATACCTCGACCACCGTGGGCCCTACCGAGTTGGCGTCCTGTAGCATGAGCACCGTCCCTGTAGGCGTGGGCGTCGGGGATGGTGTCCCGCCCGACGATACTGTGATCTGTGCGGTTTGCTGGGTGGTCGAGATCACTGCGCTGTCCACGGCGGCCAGCACGATGTCGGTATAGTTGATCGAGCTCGTGCCAGCGGACTTGGCGCGGAAGGTGAGGGTGAACAGCGTTCCACTGCCGCTGACAGCAGAGGTGGGGGCCAACTGAGACAAGGCACAGGCAAAGGTGCCGAGCGCATTGTCTGCCTCGTTGAGGAACACAAAGTCTGGCTGCAACCAGGATCCCAACGCTGCCTGAATGCCGTCTTCTGCCGGGTCAGCATCGACGACCTCGATCACGGCGGGATCAAAGGCGAGCTCGACCTGGTAGCCGTACAGATCCGTCACGTCCTGGACGTAGAAAGTGACCGTCGTCGTCTGGCCGACAGCGATCGTCTGCGTCGCGGGGGTAAGCTGTACTACCGTGCCTGCGGCCAGCACAGGTACGAATGACAGTCCAGCGACGAGGGCGACGACGGAGAGCAACATGGCATATTTCCTGAATTCTCTCACGTTTCTCGCTCTTTTCTCCCCCCGATATACAAGATGAGGCCTTTATGCCCGAGGAGGGGCGACCGCAGAGGGTCGCCCCTACCCATTGAGCTGAAAGATCCCTACGGGCAGGGCTCGCAGATCGGCCCCTTCTCCCCAAAGTTGTTGGCGATGATCACCACGTCGATGATGTTTACGATATTGTCGCGGTTGACGTCTCCGTCGACCCAGCCGTCGGCATTGGTATCGACTCCCGTAGTACCAAACCGGGAGGCAGCCAGCACCAGGTCCGAGATGTCGATCCTGTTGTCACCCATCATCGCAGGCGCGAGGGGGGCAACGTCGCCGCCTACCAACCTCACCGAATGCGCCGCAAGGTTAGCAGAGTAGGGACAACCGGTCAGGCGCGTCTCCAGTGCTGGGATGCGCCCGTTGGGCAGCGGCGGGGAGATCGATCCCGTCAGCGGGTTGATGCGCAGTTGGCCGTTCGCGGGCATGATCGGGAACGGTGCGAGAAGCGGCGAAGAAAGCGGGTTGGGATAGTAACCATTCGCATCCGTCGTGTTCAGCCCAATGACGTTTCCGATCCCATCGGTCATCTGCACCGGGATCTGGCTGTGGTCTGTAACGGGCTTGGGCCACAGGGCCTGGCCCCGGACGCCAGAAGCCGGGATCACCTGATAGGTATAGCTGAGCGTGGGCGTGACCGGATGAACCAGCCCCGACTGTTCGGCGATGTTCGCCGTGAGGCTGAACGTACCACTCGCGCCGACCGCCGAGACGCTTTCGAAGGTGACCGTGGCCAGGGGCAGGCTCTCGACCAGCGAGAGTGCGCTGCCAAAGCGAGTATTGATATACGTGAGCACGCCGGAGCTCACCTGCACCTGCGGTGCTCCGGACGAGTCCGCGTGGTCCCACGCTTCGGGCGCAGAAGTGACGCTCACTACCTTGATGATGCTGTTGTCAAAGCCCAGCGTAAAGTCGGCCCCGAAAAAGCTATAGACTTCTTCAACTTCGACGGTAATGCTCTGCCTGTCGCCCAGTCCATTGAAGATGATGGTCGGTGGATCCATGATCAGGTCAGACGGGGCCGGCCACTTTTGGGCAGCTACACCGGTCGGTGCCAAGCTCAAGGTCAGCCCCACGATGAGGGCCAGTGTGATCGCGCGCATTCTGAGTTTCATTCTAATCTCCTTTGTGGTAGCGTGCCAAGGTTGGAATTTCAAGAATGAGTACCAACGGTGTATATGCAAGGCCTCTCCTTTCTGCCCCCTGGGCAGGGGCCTGGTATTTTCTATCTGGCCCACTCGGCTGGCCGAGTGGGCCAGTTCATCTATTGTCCAAAGTTCCTGGCAACGAGCACGATGTCGACGATGTCCACTACCCCGTCGCCGTTGACGTCGGCCGCCGCAGGCGAGGGAGACGTCGAGCCAAACTGCGAGCCCAGGGCAACCAGGTCGAGGATATCGATCACACCATCACCGTTGATATCGCCAGCCAGCAGCGTCTCTTGCGGGACGGTCACCGTCGTTCCGGCGACGGCCGCTGCAGAGACCGACTTGCTCAAGTACGAAGGGTGCGAGAAGGTGAGCGTGTGCGTCCCCGGCGACACGACGACGCTATAGCTGCCATCAGAGGCGGTCGTCGTGCTCGGTCCGCCCGCGACCTGGACCTGGACCCCGCTATAGTTCGTCCGTCCTTCGAGGAGAACCTTGCCCGTCAGCGTCCCTTCGCTGCTGCTGGAGGTTACCGTGACCTGGCCGTCACTGTGCGTGGCCGGGATCGCGGTAGCGGCAGAGTTGATCAGTTGGAGGCTCGAGAAGGCGAGCGGTGTCGTCCCGGCCGCCTTGGCCTGGAAGCGGATGGTGGCCACGATGCCGCTCCCGCTCAGGGCAGGCGTCGAGCCGAGCAGGGTGATGGCAAAGTCGATCTGCCCGGTGGCATTGTCCACCGTATTCTGGACCACGTGTGCCTGGTTCGGATCGCTGGGGAAAAAGCTTCCTTTGCTGATCTGTACGCCCGACACGGATCCATCGGCGTCGACGACCTCGAGGAGCGCGGGGTTGAAGCGAATCGTTGTCGACAGCGCATAGAGATCGGCGACGTTGTCGACGCGCAGGTTCACGTCAAAGGTCTGGCCGACGCCGACCTGCGACGACGATGGATCAAAGCGGACGGCATAGCCGCACACGTTCACCGTGACGTCGTCGACGTACATCCAGGTGCGCCCGTAATAGCCATCGTTGATGGTGTTAAAGTACAGGACGATGCGCATACCCTTGTACGGCGATAGGTCGTAGGTCACCTGGCGCCACTGCCCGTCGTTCTGCAGGGTGCGCAAGACCACGCCACCGGGGAGAAGGTGGTAGCTGCTATCGAGGATCAGCATCTCCTGCCAATCCATCTCTGCTCCCTTGGAGGTGACCGGCTCGCCGCGGATGACCGCAGCAGGATCATATCCTGTCCAGTCGTACGACTTCCAGTTGCTCCGTGCAGGCTCTTCGCTGTAGGGCTTGTACCAGAAGCTTAGGGTCGGGTTCGATGCGCCGGCCGGGATGTCGATCGCCTGGTACGCGGAAGAGTGGCTGTAGACGTCGATCGTCGGCGGGACGATGCCCGTGCGCATCGAGCGTGCGCCAGTGTGTGCCGCAGCCGTCGAATAGCCGGCTGTGCGCGGCGTGGCGGGCGTGGTCCAGTCCGCGGTCCACTCGAAGCTGGGGTTGCGCACCAGCTCGGCGCACGGCGCGGCCCCAAAGCACGCCTGAACCTGGACCTCGTCCACGAACATCCAGGTGCGCAGACCGTTGCCGTTGTTAACCGCGTCAAAGTAGACGACGATGTCCTGCCCGGCAAAGGCGGTGAGGTCGTAGGTGTATTGGGTCCATACCCCATCGTTGCTGCGCGCACGCATCAGTGTTGCCATCCAGTTGTAGCACGGGTACTGGAGGATGAACACTTCTTGCCAGTCATACTGGAGGCGGGCGCTCTTGGACGAATAGTCGTAGGTGCCCTCGATCACGTCGGCCGGATCGTACTGGTCCAGTGTCGGATCGACGGCCGCCTTGGGGGTTTCCTGCGTAAAGCGCTTGGCCCAGAAGGAGAGTGTCACGCTGGTGGCATTGGCCGGCACGTGGATCTTTTGGTAGGCCGAGGAAAAGCTGTACACGTCCTGTTCGCCTGGCAGGATGCCGAGGAGTGTGGAGCGCGAGCCGCTGTACTTGTCGATGGTCGTGTAGCGACCCGAGCGCGGCGTAGCCGGCATCTGCCAGTATGCGTTCTCCTCAAAGCCGCCATTGCGGATCAGCTCGATGCAGTCCTTGCCACCGCCTGGTGTGCCCTGCGCGATCGTGAGCGAGCTGTTGGCCGTGCTGTGCGCGATCGCCGCGCCATTTGCGTCTGCCAACAGGGAGGAAACAAAGGTCAGCGACGCTGTTCCCTCTGTCTTGGCTGCAAATCGGATCGTGGCCAACGTGCCGCTGCCATTCAGTGGCGACTCGGGTGCGAGCATCGTGATCGCATAGTCGATCGTGCCCGCCGTATTGTTCGCCTCGTTCACGGCAACGTAGCTGGGATCGCTCTTGGGGAAAAAGCTGCCCGGCAGGATCTGTACGCCCGCCTCTGCGGCATCGTCGTCCAGCACGTCCAGGCGCGTCTGATCGAAGGCAATGTGCACTTCGGCGCCATAGAGATTGCTGACATTCTCGATCCGGATGTCGACGTTCACCATGTCGCCTACCTTGGGCGTGGTGGTCGAAGGCACAAAGCGGATCGTTGGACCTTGTGCCCACACGTTTGCGGGCAAGAGTAGAGCCAAAAGGCCGATGATCGAGATGATGCTGATGAACGAGTGCCTCTTCATGGAAACCTCCTCTAGTAGTTTGGGCCTCTCTCGATCTGCGCGCGTGCCGCGCTCAAGCGAGTTCGAGACAATATGGTGCTAGTTAGACACGTCCCATTCAACGGGTCCCTTGCGGCCAAAGTTGGCGGCGATCAGGGACAGGTCGAAAATATCCACGATGCCATTGCCGTTGACGTCCGCATCGGAGGTGGTCTCGTCAAAGTGCCAGGCCACGTAGGATAGGTCGCGGACGTCGATCTCGTTATCGCCGTTCACGTCCCCGCCGATCAGCGTGATCTCGCCGAGACTGACCGTGGCGTCGACCATCATCTTGACCGGTCGATTGCTTTCCGCACTCAGGTAGCCAGGCATACTTACGACGATAGTGTAGAAACCCTCTCCATGTGAAGTGGCAATGGCAAAACGACCGCTCTCGTCGGTGACGGCCGTATCGGAGCGAGACTTGGAGAGAGCGCCCGAGACCGAGGCGCCGGCATAGTTCTGGCGTCCCTGGAGCAGGACGCGCCCCTGCAACGTGCCCGGCGCGCGGGCAAAGACGACGCCGTCGTTGGCGGCATCGAGCGTCAACGTATCTCCAGCGGCGGTGACAAAGGTCGAGTTCTCATCGATCGCGATCACCGATTTGCCTTCCTGCCGCGCGGTCCAGGTAATGGTGGCGATCTTTTCCCAGGCGTTGGTGCTCCGCAGCGACGCTCCCTTGCTGCTGCTCAGGACGAGGACGATCACACCCTTTTCATTGTCCACCGAGGCGACGTCAATCGGCGAGCGGGTCGTGATCTGGGGGCCATCTTTTCCTTCCACACGAATGATATCTGGATCGAAGGTCAAGCGCAGCTCGAATGCCCGGATCCCGCTCTCGATGTCCACGAACGAGACAAAAACCTCGCTGCTGCCCTGGCCGCCGACAGGGACGATGGTCTCGCCCACCAGGGCAGTGACGTAAGACGTCGCAGGCGATGGCGTGGTGGCGGGCACGGTGGGCGTTGGCGTGACCGGCTTGGGAGTGACAGTGGTCTGTGCGGCGACCGCTGCCCCGAGCGATGCCCCCGAGCGCACTTCACCTGCCATGGCTGGCCCGGCTCCATCAGGCATTGCCGTGGGTTCGGCAGCAGTCGGCGCGACATCCGTCGGCGTGACCGTGGTTGGGGCGACCACGATCGGCGTCATCGCCGTAGGCTCTGATGTCGACGTCGCGTTGGGAGCCATCGTCTCGTCCTCGGAGACCGGCGTTGCTACGGTAGGCGTTGGTGCATCTGGATCGTCAGCCAGGGCAATGCCGATCGGCGTCGCCAAAAGCAGTGTCACCAGGATAACGATTGCAGTTGCGCGTTCCAGCATGTCGTCTGCTCGTAGAAGGTCAGCAAAAAGAGAGAGGGCGTCCACCGAGTTCGGTGCCCCCTCTCGCAATATATGTGCTTGATTGTGGATCGTTTGCTGTCCGCGTTCGATCTTATGATACCACAAGTCTTGCTTGACATAGGTTACTAAATCATTACAGAACTGTTACTGGGTGGCTATGACGCGGAGCGTAGCTTGGAGACAAGAAAAGACAGGGCCTGGCAACCCGTGGTCGTATAGCCGCAGGTCGCCAGGCCCCGTCGCCGCTGTGGCGCGCAGGGTCAGTGCTGGTGATGATGGTGGTGATGCGCCCCTTCACCGACGGGGCGGAGGTTGCCAAAGGCGCCGATCACGACCTCGCTGAGGGCGGGATGGATGGTCTGTGCACGGGCCAACGGCAGATAATCCTCGTCGCCGGCATTCATCAGGTAGACGAGGGGTTGGACGAGGATCGCTGCGTGCGGGCCAATGACGTGCCCTCCCAGGATCCGGCCAGTGCCCTGCTCGACCACGACCTTGGCGAAACCGTCCTCTTCGCCCATGGCGTACCCCTTGGCCGTACTGATGTAGGGGTTGATGCCAACCATGATGTCATGCTCGGCCTGTGCCTGTGCCTCGGTCAGGCCGACCGACCCGATCTGCGGGTGGGTAAAGACGGCGTGGGGAACGGCGTGCTCGTCGGCAGGGTGCTTGTGCCCGCCAAAGGCATTGCTCCACACCAGGGAGGCGTGATAGTTGGCCGTGTGGCGGAACATTTGCCTACCCAGCGCATCCCCAAGTGCCCAGATCCCTTCCTTGCTCGTCTGCAGGTAGGGGTCGACCTGTATCCAGCCGTGCTCGTCGGTCTCGACGCCCGTGCGTTCCGGTTTGAGCAGGTCGGCGTTCGAACGACGCCCCGCCGCAATCAGGAGCTCGTGCCCGGCGAAGGCTTGTTCCTGCCCATCGCTGCCGCGGGCGATGATGGTCTTGAGCCCGTCCCTGATCTCTGCACGCACGGCCTCATGGCCGGTGTGGACCTCGGCGTAGCGTGCCATGCGCTGTGCCAGCATGGCCGATATCTCGGGTTCCTCCTCCGGAACCAGGCGTGGGTTGCGGCCCACGATGGTGACTGCCGTGCCAACAGCGGAGAAAAAGTGCGCGAATTCGGCAGCGATATAGCCGCCGCCGACGATGAGCAGGCTCTCTGGCGGTGCTTCGAGGTCGAATACGGTGGCGCTGGTCAGGTAGCCGACCTTCTCCAGTCCCTGGATCGGTGGCACGTGGGGACGTGCCCCGGAGGCGATGACGATCGTGTCTGCCGCGATTTTATCTCCCCCCACCTCCAGCGTATAGTCGTCGACAAAGGGGGCCTCCAGGTTATAGAACGTGATCGCGTCCGTTTGCGCGACGCCCTCTTCCATTTCGTGCCGGTCGCCGCGGACCAGATCCCACGTTCGCTTCATGATGGTTTGATAGTCCACGCGCTCGATGCGTGCGTGCACGCCCAGTGCCTGCGCTTCCTCGATACTCCGCACCACATCCGCAGGATAGATCATGATCTTGGATGGGATGCAGCCCCGGTTGAGACAGGTGCCCCCGATCGGCCCGCGATCGATGACGGCGACGTTCATGCCGCTCGATGCAGCATTGGCAGCAACGTTCATGCCGGCGCCTGTGCCGATGACGATCAGGTCAAAGTGTTTCATGTCAGTCGTCCTCCTCGTATCGTTCCAGTTCCTGTCGATCTGCCCGACGACGGTCTCGGCGTCGAGCGATGCTAGATTTTGACGGCGACGACGAAATGGGAAAGGCCAAACTGGTTGGCGAGCGGCCACGTTTCGAGGGCGTAACTGATCGCGCGGACCAGGGTGCCAGCCCGGCCAAAGCGATGGACGATATTATCAAAGCCCGGGTAGACGGTGCGGTGCACGTGGATACGGACGGGCAGACCGCGGTATAGGTGCAGCAGGTCTCGCCTGGTATAGGTGCGAACGTGCGGCGCCAGCCGGTCGCGCAGGAGACGTGGGAGGTAGTTGACCAGGGGCACGTTGCCAAAGTGATAGCTGCCGCGCCAATAGACGCCGTGGGTCTCGAAAGGCCACAGGCGGTTGGGCGCAAAAGTGACGATGTAGCCGCCAGGCCGGGCGACGCGCACCGCTTCGCGTACGACCTCCCCGTCGTCGACGACGTGTTCGAGGACCTCGTGGTTATAGACCACGTCAAAGGTCTCGGATGGGAAAGGCAGGGCCTCACCTACAGCCTGTGCGACCCCTGCGGCGTGCGCGATGGCCTGACATGCGCGCGCGAGCTCGACCTCGACGCCATAGACGTCGGGCGAGTAGCGGCGAAAGGCCTCGGTGTACATGCCGAGGCCGCAGCCGATGTCGAGGATGCGCCGTCCCTCCAGGGCGACGTGCTCGCGTACGATCGCCAGGCGTCGTTCCTGGCCTGCGCGCCAGACATAGCTGGGATGGCCCAACTGGATCGCGCGCTCAGCGTCGATCTGGGCCCGGTCACCGGCCCGAGGCGGCGGAGCGCAAGGCTCGCTCACGAGCCGCTAGACCTCCTCACCAAAGACCCGGCTGTAGCGGAGAAAGACGAGGTAGCCGACGATCAGGACCCCGATGGCGGTGACGGCAGTGCGCGCCAAAAAGTCGGTGCCGACGCGCCGCCCGTAAAAGAGCACGTCGCGGTAGGCGGCAACCAGCGAGGCCATTGGGTTGAGGATGCGCGTCCAGCGGTGTATATTCACCGTCAGGCCCAGCACCTCGCGGCTGCGCGGCAGGATATCGATCGGGTAAAAGATGGGAGTGATGAAAAACCAGGCCATCATGGCCACTTCCATGATCACCTTTGTATCGCGGTAAAACACGTTCAGCGTGCTGACCAGGAACGCGACACCGGTGATGAAACAGAGCTGGAGCAATATGACCACTGGCAAGAACATCGCCCAGGGGGTCAGGTGCACGCGAAAGATGAGCAGCATCGGAAAAAGGATCACGAGCGAGATCCAGAAATTGACGAGGTTGGATAGCACGATCGAGAGGGGCAGGATCTCGCGCGGAAAGTAGACCTTCTTGACCAGGTTGGCATTCTCGACGATCGCGCTCACCGACTGGGTGACGGCGCTGGAAAAAAAGTTCCACGGTAGGAGCGCGACCAGGATGAACGCCGGAAACTGGGACGCCGGGATCCCATCCCGCCCTGCAGGCTGCATGACCTTGAACACGATCGTGTAGACGACCATCATGAACAGCGGGTTGAGCCAGGACCACAGGATGCCCAACGCCGAGTTCTTGTAGCGGACCTTGAGGTCACGCGCGACCAGGTTGCGGATCAGGTCGCGGAAGCGGAGCAGCTCTCTGAGGTGTGCGATCACGCGCTTTGCCCATCCCCTCTCGCCGGTACCGGGTCAGGGCTGCCAGAGTCCCTTGGCATTGCGAGCGGAGCGAGGTGTAGATTGCTTCGTCGAGGCCGCAAGAGCGCCGACCCTCCTCGCAATGACAACGCAGCAGCTTTATGCCGGTCACTAACCACGTGAAGCGCGATTATAGCACGCCTCGTGGGTGCGGGCAAACCTTTTGGTAGATCTCGGTGATGCGCTGCCCGCCCTGTGCCCAGGTATAGCGATCGAGCACGCGCCCGCGGAGCGCCCGTCCTCGATCACGAGCGGCATGGGGATCGGCCAACAGGGCGAGGATGTCGTCTGCCAGGCCCTCTACGCTGCCAGGTTCAGCGCACAGTCCCAGATCGCCGAGGTACTCGCGGCTGACCGGCGTATCAAAGGCGACGATCGGCAGGGCGGTGGACATGTAGTAGAGCAGCTTGGCGGCGCCCTCGGTGGCCGAGAGCTTGGGCGCAGCGGCAATGTCGCCCAGGGCGAGATGCCGGGGCGTCTCCTCGTGCGGCACCCTGCCGGGGAGGAGGACGCGGTGTGCCACACCGACCTCCTCGGCCAGCGCAGCATAGCGGGCCTGGTTAGGGAACCCCATGATCAGGAAGTAGGTGTCGGGGAAGTGCTCGAGGACTGGTTTGGCAGCGCGGATCAGGTGCGGGATGCCCTGATAGTCCTGGAGGATCCCCAGGTAGACCACGACCTGTGCGTCAGCCGGGATCCCAAACTGGGCGCGGAGGGCTGCTCGCTCTCTTGCAGTCACCGCATCGGGCCGGAAGGTATCGGGATTGACGCAGTCGGCGATAGTATGGACCTCCCCTTTCGTGCGGCCGAATGCGCCCTCCAGCAGTTGAGCGGCATTGTGGGAGCTGGTAATTACGGCATCGGGAAATTGATCGATGCGCTCTTCGAGCCAGCGAAAGAACTTGTGGGCTGCACCGTCGGGGCTGAGGAAGTGATGGTCGATCATCTCGCAGGTCAGGCTGCCTTGAAAGTCAAAGACCAGCGGCACGCGCCACAGGCGGCTGAGCACTGCCCCGATCAGGGCCCCTTCGTGTAGATGGGCGTGGATCAGGTCGGGCCGGATCGCGGGCATTGCCTGGAGGCCCTTCAGGCCGAGCATGGCGTCGAGGTAGAACTTGTGGCGCGAAGAGCCGACGATGATCCGGTAATTGAACGGCACGCCCCAGCAGCGCTCGACGTGCAGCCCGGCAATGTCGCGCCCGTTCGGGTAGGCGAGGATGGTGACCCGATGCCCCAGGTCACGCAGACTGGTCGCCTCCTCCAGGATACGCACGTGCGCGCCATAGTCGGCAAAGAACATCGTCGGCGCCAGCATCAGGACGTTGTACGGGGAGGTAGAGCCGGGCTGTCGTAATGTCATAGCCTTGTCTATTCACGCCACATCTGCAAGCGGAAAAGGAGCATCTCTCGGAACGCGCGCAGGATCACGTGCAGCTTGGCCCCGGTCTGGCTGCCTGCGACGCGGGGGCGGTGTGTGACCGGTACTTCAATAAAGCGGTAGCCCTGCCTCTTGGCGCGGGCCAGGAACTCGGCGCTCAGGGTAGCGCCCCGCGAGCCGACGCGGGGCGCGATGGTATTCACGACCTCGCGCCGGATGAGCTTGAACGCGCAATCGACGTCGCGCGAGACATAGCCAAAGAGCACGTTGGTCAGCCACGTCCAGCCGAACCCGTTCAGCTTCCGAATAAACGGATCGCGCCGGGGGGCGCGGTAGCCGATGATCAGATCGCCCTGT
>Ga0307444_1000855_pt1 | contig 13662 bp, 17 predicted proteins | sample SalMarSW160340MG_FD_202145 | JGI IMG/M metagenome (GOLD analysis project Ga0307444, IMG submission 202145) | Salt marsh sediment microbial communities from the Plum Island Ecosystem LTER, Massachusetts, United States - SW1603-40 | ecosystem: Environmental > Aquatic > Marine > Intertidal zone >... | reverse complement strand
CATAAGCTTCTACGGTATTGTAGTATTGTGTTTCGTCCATCTTGAGGACAGCATCTATCGCCATTTTGTCCTTCTTTTCGGCTCTTTCCTGGGGCTCGTAATGGGTCATGTCAGAGGAGGCGATAACCAGCCCGTTCTTTCCCCTCAAGGCTTCTGCAACCGCTTTTCCAACTTCGCGGCTGGACTCTAAGTCTTGCATCATGAAACAGATTGGAACAAACTTGAACTCTGAACCGTAAAGGTATTGAAGGAAGGGGAGTTGAAGCTCAATGGAATGCTCGTAAGCATGCGCCCTATCATCAACATCAACAATTCGGGATGCACTCAAAATCTTGTTAGCGGTTTCGGTGTCAATCTCCACATCGCCCAGAGGCGTACGCCACGCCCCCTCATTCATAATCGAAAGCGCGCTTCCCCGTCCAGTGTGGTTGGGACCAAAAATCACTATAACGTCTGGTTTTCCATCCTTCGCTAGACTGTAATATGCGTGGGCGGCTACAGGACCAGAAGCCATGTATCCGGCGTGGGGAACAACAAGCCCAACAATGTTTCGTGGGCCCTCCTCCACTACTGAAGGAAGGCTGCCGGGTCCCAGCCTATGAGTGAAAAGCTCTTCTATCTGCTTTCTTAAGCTGTTGGGGGTGCCAGCGTACCATGAACCTGCGACTGCCGGGTGCCTAATTTTCAATCGTCGTCTACGTCCCCTCTTTCCCTAGTCAGCTTTATTTCGAAGTCTTCGATGGACTGACTTGGGTCGCCGTCCGGCGGGATTTCGCCTCTCTCGCGCATTATCTGTCTAGCTAGAAGCCAATAGATAACCGCCAATGCCCGTCTTCCCTTGTTGTTGGTGGGTATAACCAAGTCTACAAAGGAGAAGTCGTTGTCGGTGCTGCAAAGCGCTATCACAGGAATTCCTATGCTCGCCGCTTCTTTCACCGCTTGCACATCAGCTTTGGGGTCAGACACTATTATTACGCTGGGTTCAAGGCGATTTGGGTAAAGAGGGTTTGAAAGCATTCCGGGGATGAACCGTCCAACTATGGGGGTTGCTCCAACTACTTCGCAGAATTTCTCTACAGGAGACTGCCCATACAATCTTCCAGCCACAGCCGCTATCTTCGAGGGGTCAAATCGGGCTAGAAACTTTGCAGCCACTCGTATGCGTTCATCCGTTTTTTTTACATCCAAAACGAACAAGCCGTCGGCTCTAACACGGTATATGAACTGTTCCATGTCTTTTGTTCGCATTCTGGTTCCTATATGAACCCCCGCGGACAACAGTGTATCCTGGGGTAACAGAAGGTCTTCCTCGCTGAATGTTTCGATGTTTTCTTCACTTTCGGACAATTTTTTTTCCTCCAATCACTCATAATCTTGCCATTTTGGCTCTGTTTCCAAGAGTTTCCTCTATGCGGATGAGCTCGTTGATTTTCGCCACTCGCTCTCCATGTAACACGCCAGCCTTTATGACCGGGCAAGAGAAAGCAACGGCTAAGTGAGATATATGCGTATCAGTTGTTTCTCCAGAGCGATGTGACATAACCGGAACATACCCAGCCCCCTTCGCCAGTTGCGTAGTCTCCCAAGCGTCCGTGAGCGTGCCCACCTGATTCGTTTTCACAATAAGAGCGTTCCCAGCACACATTTTTATTCCCTGATTTAGCCGTTCAGGGTTTGTGACGAACAAGTCGTCGCCGCAGATGAGGCAATCTTCAACTTTTTTTGTGAGTTCCGCAAAACTTTCAAAGTCATCCTCATGGAAGGGGTCCTCAACATAAGCAAGATTATACTCCTCAATGAGATGCAGCATAAACTCCATCTGCTCTCCAGAATCACGTTTTGTTCCTTCCATAGAATAAACGTAAACCTCTTCTTTTGGGCTCCAGAAACTGGAAGCAGCAACATCGAGACAGGCTCTACATTCGATGCCTAGCTCAGCTGAAACCTCCTCACAAGCCTTTGCAACTATCTTCAGGGCTTCCTCGTTTTCTATGTTGGGCGCCCAAGCTCCCTCGTCTCCTCTTCCGCCAGTAAAGGTTGGGTCAGCCTTTCTGAGAAGAGCGCCGATCCTGTGATGCACCATAATGTTGGCTTTCGCCGCCTCTGCGAAGCTACGTGCCTTAAACGGGATAACCAGATACTCTTGTATGTCCGTTGTCCTTCCGAGGGCATGTTTTCCTCCGCCCAGCACGTTTCCAAGGGGGTATGGAAGCTCGTTTGCGAGGTACCCGGATAGCTGCTGAAACAGGGTTGTGCCGTAGGAGGTTGCGGCTGCTTCTGCCGTGGCTAGGGAAATAGCGAAAACCGTGTTTCCTCCGATGTTTCCGAAGTTTTCTGTTTCGTCGATTTCGTGAAGAAGAGCATCAATTTCCTGTTGTTCTTCAGCGTCCATGCCTATAATTTCTGGGGCAATCAGCTCTTCCACCTTTTTTATAGCCTCGTCCACTCCTCCCTCAGGATAGGAAACCACCTCAGCTTTGCCTTTGCTGGCTCCAGCTGGGGCAGAGGCTCTTCCAAACCCATCAACGGTTACGATGTCAACTTCAATCGTTTCTTCCCCTCTGCTGTTGAAAAGTTTTCGCGCCATAACGTCTTCTATTATGGATGACATGTTTGCTCTCCGCTAAAACGGTTGGTTGCTGTTCATTTTGCCTTTTTCGTAAAACCTGAGAATCTTGTCAGCAATCTCTACGTGAGAAAGAATCATTCGGCGACAGCAATACCTTGTTACTCCTAGGCTGTCCAGAACCTTTTTCGGGTCTTCTCCAGCTTCGACTCTTCGGGTGAACTCTTCCCATTTGTCAGCTATCAGCTTACCGCATGTGAAACAGCGAACTGGGATAATAATTTCAATTCATCCTCCTACACATAATCATGACCTTCAGGTTGTTCCGAGCATTTAATTCCTACTTATACATTTCGGCGTCATTTTGTTTAGACTTCTAATACACACATTTCTTTTAGGGGGTGCTCACCTGTAGCTTTTCTGATCCCTGGCCCTAGCCCCGGGACCTCCGAACTTCTTGGGCTCGCTTCTTCTAGGATCACCGGCAATCATTGTTCGATCATAGTCTCTAAGCGTAGTGCGAAGCCGGGTGCTCTTTGTCCACTTCAGTAGACCCTTAGCTATAGCCATACGAACGGCTTCAGCCTGACCCATGAAGCCTCCTCCAGAAACCTTAACGTTGATGTCAACTTCTTTCCAAACTTTCTCCTCTACCAAAAATAAGGGTTCCAGAATTTTGTCGCGAGCCAGTTTAGGCTCAAAAATCTCTAAGGGCACATTGTTTATTCGGATTCTACCCTTTCCAAGCCTAACTGTGGCTCGAGCTATTGCGGTTTTCCGCTTCCCACTTAACACCAAAACCTTTTTTGATTTAGACAACCTATTCAACCTCTGGGCTCCACCCAATCTCTTTAGCCAATTCTCCAACGGTTATATAAGGTGATTTCAATTTCTCTGCGCTGGCGTCAAGAATTGTCTGGATTTCTTTACCATCAAATTCCTTGGGAGCGCCTAAGTAAACCTTAAGTCTTTTGAATGCCTGCAGACCTTTCGGTTTTTTCCGAGGAAGCATACCACGGATGGCTCTACGAACAATCCTGTCAGGTCTTCTAGGATGATAGGGTCCCTTTCTTGGATGCCCCACCTCAAGGAAGGTTTTAGCTTCCTGGACTATTTGCTGCCTCTTGCCTGAAATGGCTGCCTTTTCAGCGTTTAAAACGACGACGTATTCGCCTTGGAGAAGACGTTTAGCTACGATACTAGCCATTCGTCCAAGAATCAGCCCCTTGGCGTCGATAATTATAGCTTTTTCGGAAGACATCGCAGTTTACCCCATCAGTTTCACGTTTTTGCCGGTTGGGTTCTTTTCCATCAAGTCTCTTATTGATAAACACTTTCCCTTAGCATTCAGAATCTTTGATTTCGCCAGGTCGGAAAAGGCGAAGGCTGCTACTGTCATGGGATGGTTGGTTTTTCCGGCGCCCAGAACTTTACCTGGGACAGCAACGGTTTCTCCCTCTTTGGTGTAGCGGTTCAATCGGCTTACGTTTAATGCTATGCGCCTTCTTTTTGAAGTTGACAGACGTTCTGCTATGCTGCGCCATAATTCGGTTTTGTTTTCTCGCGATTTTTTCTTTAAATCTTGAATGAGCTTAATAAGCTCTGGATTGGTTGCCTTTACTTTCTTCACTTCTTCATACCCTTTTTCACTTGTTTTGTAAAGTCTTTAATTTTTTTGTCAAGAATTTCTACAGCCTCAATGACTATTCGTTCTGCTGGGAGTGCTCCAGTGGACTCGATTTTGAAAATAAAAGCTTTTTCGTCCCAGGACACTTCGACGGCTGGCGGGTCTTGGGGGCAAGCATCTACACAGTCCATACAGAGGGTGCACTCGAGCTCGTTTTGAGTTTTTATTTCTCCCTTCGTTTCTACGAAAATTTCTTCGGGGCAAACCTTAACGCATTTGCCACATGCATCACAGCGTTCAGGGTCAATCTTGACTTCTGGTAGGTACATGTAAGTGCACATGGAGACGGGCTGCCATTTCGCGTGTTTCTTTCCTTTTCCCAGTCGAGCGTAGGCTTCAAACTTTAGTCGTTGCTCGGGAGCCAATTTTACTAGCGGAATCTTGTCGCTGACCGGGGCTATGTCAGGGTTCTCTGGCTTCAACTCTCCTGAATAAACTGTTATTGTTTTGTCTGTGGCTTCGGCTTCCAGTGTCAGATTTGCTCGACAAAGGTTGCATCCAAGCTCGCTTCCGCATTTGCACTCTTCAGGAAGATTGTAGGAATCCAGGTCGGTTTTGAGGGGGATTAATCCCATTCTGTGGGCGAGAATCTCATCGTTAAGAATTGAAGAATTTTCGAGGATAATAATTTCGTCTATAGCCATTGCGGGGACTTCGGTGAGCATAATTCGCCGTAAAGCGTTTACAAAAGGTACATTGACTCCTCTAACGATGAAACGCATGAAATCATCGGTTTTTTCAAGGATTTGAATCTCTACCACAGTTAAACCTCAACTAGAGCCTCTTTGTAATGGCGCATTTAAAGCTCGTGCTTTTCAAAGAGAGAGAAAGGGATTATTTCAATATTGTGGTTTATGAGCGACGCGAATCATGTATATTTTAGCTGCTCAATAACTGTTTCTCAAAATTTTTGAGATCACAGACATATTAGACTCTTCGTCCTCTGCGTCCGCCCTTCCGTCGGGTTCCGTCGTGAGGGATGGGTGTCACTTCTTCGATGCGACCTACGCGGAATCCAGCTCTTGCCAAGGCACGTATGGCAGCTTGGGCTCCTGCTCCGGGTGTTCTGGCGCCTGATCCTCCTGGGGCTCGGACTTTTATGTGTATGGCGGTTATTCCCTTGTCTTTTGCGATGGTGGCGGCGTGGGCTGCGGCTCGCATGGTGGCGTATGCTGATGATTCTAGCCTGTCTGATTTGACGTGCATGCCTCCTGAGGAACGTGCAATGGTTTCTGCGCCGGAGATGTCTGTGAAGTGGATGATTGTGTTGTTGTAGGAGCTGAAAACGTGAACGACTGCCCATTTGTCACTCTTTTTAGTCACGGCTGTTTTCCTCCTTGCTCTGTGATATGGGCTCGGCTGGAATGCTTGTAGTCTTTGTTATGGGGTGATCGGGGTTGGTGAGAGGGCTTTTTGGGGCGTAAGCTATTTTTGTCTCTTCATCTTTGAGCACCAAATAGCTTGGAGTGGAAACTCTTTTTCCATCAATGGCGATGTGCCCATGGGTGATGAGTTGGCGGGATTGGTGTATGGACTGGGCTAAGCCCCTGTGAAAAACAAGTGTTTGAAGCCTACGTTCCAGTATATCTTCTAAGCTTAGGTCCAAAACATCGTCAAGTGCAGATTCTTCAGCTAAGATTCCTAGCCGATGAAGTCTGTCTAGAAGCTGCTTTTCCCGTATTCTTCGTTCTCCAGTTGACATACCCAAAAGTGAACGCCCGATGCCACGGTACTTTGAGAGCAAAGTTTTGTGGCGCCATATTTCTCTTTTATTTCGTAAACCGTATTGACCGAGCAGTTTGAGTTCGGTGTCCAGTGCGTCGATTTGCCAAGGGAACCGGGGTGTATCAAATTTTTTTCTTTGCTTCTTTGGGTCTCCCAATTTACTCTGACCTTCGTTTTATCTGTTTTTTCTTTACACCTATGGCTTTTCCTTTTCTGCCCGTTGTTCTGGTTCTTTGCCCTCGGACCTTTAAGCCGTAGCTGTGGCGGAATCCTTTCCATGATCTTACCTTTTTCATTTGGTCTATGTCGTTTTTGGTTTGAAGAACTAGGTCTGAGCTTAACAGATGAATGTCTTTTCCTGTTTCTAGGTCTTTTCGCCGATTTAGAAGCCAAATGGGTATGTCATACTTCACGGGGTTTGTGATGATTTCTTGGATTTTTTCTACCTCGGCGCTGGAAAGTAAGCCCATTCGCGTTGCTGGGTCTACTCCAGCTTTCTCTATGATCGCGTTTGCCAGTTTTATTCCTATACCCTTCACGTTTGTGAGGGCGTATGTTACCGGCTGGGTTCCTTTAACGTCGGTTCCGGCAAACCTTATGATGTGCTGAAATTCTCTCGGCATATTGAAATTTCACGTCTCTTTTAGGCTAACTACGGAAGTGAACTGTAGTTTATTTAAGTTTTCCTTTATCTGCATCACCTCTTTTCAATAAAAATCGGATAATGCAAAGGTGCACAGTCATTTCGGCAGTTATCTGCTCAGAACTGAGGCGCTGTTACCCCTCCTTTATTTTTTACGATAAGTTTTTTACGGCTACATGGCTGCTCTTTACTGGGGAATTATGTTGGCTCGGCTTAAAGGATTTGAAAAACTTACAAACGTGGACGATGCTCTGCAATCTTTTTTGAGACAACTTAAGCCAGAAAGGCTGGATTCTGAACAAATCCCTATCAACGCTGCTATGGGACGAGTCACAGCAGAGAACATCCGAGCCAAATACGATTTGCCGCCTTTCGACCGCTCAGCCGTAGACGGCTACGCCCTACGAGCAAAGGACACCTTCCGAGTTTCCGCGTTTAACACTAAAACCTTCAAGCTAACCGAAGACAAAGTCCGCGAAAACGAGGCAAAAGAACTGTGGACTGGAAACCCAGTTCCCGAAGGCGCCGACGCCGTGGTTATGCTTGAGTACACCCGAAAATCAGAGGGCAAAATCGAAGTGGAAAAGGCGGTTACTCCAGGCAGAAATGTCTCTAAACGAGGCGAGGATGTAGCTGAAGGGGGTGTTGCCATAGAGTCTGGGGCTCGGCTGAATCCACATCACTTGGGCTTGCTGGCGGCGCTGGGCGAAACCCATGTGTCTGTTGTCCGGAAACCTAAAGTCGCCATCTTAGCCACCGGAAGCGAACTTGTGGAGCTGGGTCAAAAACTTGAGCCCGGCAAGATTGTGGAGACTAACCGGCTGGTTTTCTCCAGCATATGTAAAGAGTTAGGAGCGGAAGCCTTGGACTTGGGTGTAGCCAAGGATGACCTAAAGGAGATAAGCGCCAAAATCAGGGAAGGACTAGAGCAGGCAGATGCGGTTATCACTACCGGAGGGACAAGCGTCGGCTATCCAGACTTGGTTCCCTTGGCAGTAGACCAGCTAGGAAAGCCCGGAGTCATCATTCACGGCGTAGCCATTAGACCCGGCATGCCAACGGCGCTGGCGATCCTTAACGGCAAACCCGTTTTCGTGCTGTCCGGAAACCCGGTGGCAGCAACAGTAGGCTTCGAGGCGTTCACTCGACCCACCCTGCTTAAGTTGCTGGGGATAAAGGAGGCTAGACCCGCCGTCGAGGCGAAGCTAACCCGGAGAGTTGCAGGGGTTTTGGGACGAAGAGTCTTCTTGCGGGTTCGCGTGTTTGAAAAAGATGGCGGCTTTTTTGCTGAGCCTGTCAGAGTAACCGGGTCTGGTGTGCTCACAACCATGACCAAGGCAAACGGGTATGTGATTATTCCTGAAAACCGTGAAGGTGTAGAAGGGGGCGAATCCGTTAGGGTGCATCTTTTCTCTAGCATCATGAGGGAGTAGCATGTTCCGGAAACTTCTTTCTTTCGATGAAGCCAAACAACTTCTCAAAAAGAACATTTCTGCCAAGCCTATTGGAGTTGAACAGGTTTCCATCTCAGAAGCCCATGGTCGCGTGCTAGCCCGAGACATTGGGGCACCATTGGATATTCCTCCCTTTAGCAGATCAACAGTGGACGGGTACGCATTGAAGGCTGCTGAAACCTTCGGCGCAAGCGAAGACAAGCCCGTCAGCCTCAGATTCTGTGGGCATGTGGCTATAGGTGAATCTCCCAGTGTAGTTGTGGAAAAGGGATTGGCTGCCGAGATAGTTACTGGCGCCCCTCTGCCTGATGGCGCAGACTCCGTGGTTATGGTGGAGTACACAAACAGGAGGGGAAACAAGGTTTTGGTTCACCGCCCCGTTTCCATAGGCGAGAACATTATGGCTGCAGGCTCCGACATCCGCAAAAACGAAACTGTTCTAAAAATTGGTCGGATTCTGGGTTCCCGCGAAATCGGGGTTCTGGCTGCCATCGGCTTGACGGAAGTCTGTGTTTACAGACGCCCTAAAGTAGCCGTTTTATCCACAGGAGCAGAAGTTGTGGAACCCGGAAAAGTCCTTCCGCCCGGAAAAATCTATGACATAAACGCACATGCCCTCAGTGCGGCGGTTCAGGAAAGCGGAGGAGAGCCGATTAACTTGGGAATCGTCCCCGACAAGAAGGATAAACTGAAAAACGCTCTGGAGAAGGCGTTGGATTCGGCGGATGCGGTGATAACTTCAGGCGGGGTTTCGGTTGGACCCAAAGACTTCACTCCCCAAGTCGTGGATGCTCTGGGAAAGCCCGGGGTGATCATGTCTGGAGTAGCTGTGAAACCGGGGAAACCGTTAACCATCGCAGTAGTTGACGGAAAACCCGTCTTTTCGTTGCCTGGTAACCCCACGTCAGCCCTCTTAATGTTTAAACTGTTCGTCCATCCCATTCTCGTTAAGCTTGCTGGAAGAACCGAGGAAACGTTGCCTAAGGTTAAGGCGGTTGCTGCCCAGAAGATGTTTCCGGCAAGGGGACGCCGAACCTTCGTTATGGTAAATTTAACCTGTGACAAAACTGGAAGGCTGATTGTCAGTCCGGTTCCCACTGGCTTGTCCGGCGCCATAACCACTTTGGCGAAGGCTGACGGTTTTGTTGAAATCTCCGAGAAAAGGCAGTTCATAGATGCGGGGACAGAGATAGACGTTTACCTGTTCGGGAACGGGAGAAAAACGGAGACAGCTTAAGTGTTTTTAGTCGAACTTTTCTCTTCGTGCCACTATGTAGACTGAAGCTATCAGCAGTATAATCATGTATGCTATCAGGGCGAGGTGGAACAGCATGGCGTCTCCGAAGGTCTGCAGTTCAAGCGAGTTGGAGAGGGTTGTTGCCCCAAAGGTGATTCCCACAAAGAAGAGTCCAACTACAAGAGGCAGAGCCCATTTCCTCATCTTGAAGACTGTGTATGCGGTTATTATGCTCAAGATTCCCAGAACTGGGATGTGTGGGGGTGCAGCGGAGCTTTCGATTGCAAAATATCCTACTTCAGCGATTCCCACTGCAACATAGAAGATTGTGAACAGTAATACGGCTGGATTTTTAATCTTGGAACTTGTTTTCGATGTCATCTCGCATCCCTTGCCTACCGCTATAATACAACAGATAATAAATTAGTTTCTCCGTTTTTGTTGCGTTACGATGTTTCTGGAGAAGTTTTCAGCAAATCGGGGATGAATGCTCTTGATGGGGAAGATAGATTGTTTGTAATAATTCTGTTTTCATAAGTGTTATTTTATATAACTCTAATTTGAGTGCGATCAAGATGGACCCGAAAAAAATGCTTTCGAAGGAGTTAGCCGCCAAAGTCAGGGGTCACATCAGCGAGCAAACCGTTTCTGAGATGGTGGATCACTTCTTCAGGCACGGCAACACGTTTCTTCTCCTAGAATTAGTGAATCTAAGAAAGGAAGTTGAAAGCCTGAGAGAAGAGCTTCATCAGCGCGACAACAAGCAAAGTTCTCTCCGCAAACTACTGGTCAAATAAAACACTGCAGCCTCCTTCACCCATCCTTTTTCTGTTGAGCAAACAAAAAACAGTTTAGATAACCAAAGCTTGACCCGGTCAATTCTGTTTACGGTTCCTTTTTCGTAAGCTTTAAAAATATACTGAATGTTGGCTTATTGTTGCTGAGGAATTGTGATGAGCGAATTTCCTGAGGATGTTGTGAAGAAAGCGTTTTCAAGAGCGAATGCCCGTTGCCAGTGTGAAAGAGAAGGGCATGGTCATGGAAGTTTTACGTGCTTCAAGCAGATATTATGGGAGCATAGGGGAAACGGCGAGGAGAGAAGTGGGTGGGGAGCCCGTTACTTTGTTAGCCAAGAGGAAGGCGGGAAACCTACAGTAGAAAACTGCGAAATACTGTGTTGGGACTGCTATACCAAAACAGTGCAGAGCCAATAATCCTAAATTCTCCTTTTTCTTATGTTAAGTCTGGTGTGTAATCAGTTAATTTTCTGGGAGTGACCGAGTATGAGTTATCGTGAGCTGTTCGTGTCCCCGTCCGCCGTCTTCGCGGGCAACCAACAATCTCTTGAAGAGGCTGAATACGCCATTTTAGGAGTCCCCTTAGACGTAACCAGCACCTACCGCACAGGAGCAAGATTCGCGCCCCTCGCCATCAGAGAAGCCTCCCTCAACATCGAAGGCTACAGCTTCAGAACTGGCACATCTATTGAGGAACTGAAAATCCATGATCTTGGGGACCTGCATGTCGCCGGAGATGTGGAATTGACTCTGGGACGTTTGGCGTTGGTTGCACATGATCTTTTTGAAGCCAAGAAAGTTCCAGTGTTTATGGGAGGAGAGCACACTATTACGTTGGGTGTTATGCGGAGCCTCGACGAAGACGTTGCCGTGGTAAGCTTTGATGCTCACTTAGACCTGCGCGACGACTACCTCGGTCTCTCTGTGTCCCACACAACCTTTATGCGGAGAATCAACGAAACTGTTAAGCCTTCCAAGATTCTGGAGATCGGCACCCGAGCAGTGTGCAAGGAAGAGCTGGACTACGCAAAAACATCTGGAATCGACTATTTAACTGCCCAGCAGATACGAGAAGACGGCGCCAAAAATGTGGCTGAAACCATCCACGACATTCTGGGGGGTTGCGAAAAAATCTACATAACAATCGACTTGGATGTTCTGGACCCTGCGTTTGCGCCTGCAGTTCAAAACCCTGAACCTGAAGGACTGGACACCACAACGCTTCTGGACCTTCTGGGGGCGGTGTGTGACCGTCGGGTAATCGGCGTCGATTTGGTTGAGGTAGCGCCTCATTATGACCGGGGCGTAACAGCCACTCAGGCGGCAAAGACCCTTTTTGAGGTGCTATGCTGTTTACAGAAAGCGCGGAAAGGCTAGTGTGCTCTGTTCTGGGCGTCTTGGATTCAGGTGTTTTCTTTTTTTAGTTTCGCTATGAAGAAGCCGTTGCATTCATGAATGTGAGGATATAGCCTCTGGCACTTGGTTAGTCCTCTGAGTCCGGGTAAGCCGAGCTTGGGCACTGTGTCTACCATCTTATATTCTGGGTGCCGCTTCAGAAAGTTTTCGATAACCATCTCGTTTTCCTCCACTGTTATGCTGCATGTGGAGTACACCAGAAAGCCTCCCTTCTTCACGTATTCTGCGCACTCTTCTATCATCTCCGCCTGAATCTTCGCCATACCCAGCATCGACCTTTTGGTGAGCCTCCACTTCGCGCCCGGCGTCTTCCCAAAGGTTCCTGTGCTCGTGCATGGAGGATCGAGAATCACCAAGTCCGCGGAAACGTTTAAGGGCAAACTTTTCCTTGCGTCAGCAACCAGTGGCTGAGCTATGTTGGCGTCCATGCGTTCTGTTTCCCTCTTCCACACCCGTATCCTCCGCGTTGAGTAGTCAACAGAAATGATTGTTCCCCTGTTTTCCATCAGCTGCGCCAAGTAGGTGGTTTTGGCTCCTGGGGCTGCGCACACGTCAAGCACTGTGGTGTCCGGTTTTGGGTTTGCGATTTCCGCTGCTAGGCAGCTGGCTTTGTCTTGTATGTAGAAGAGTCCTTGACTGAAGTCGAGTGTTCTTATGAGCGGTTTCCTGCTTTGAACCAGCCTGTAGGTGTGTTTGAGTTGCTGAATCTTTTCCAGAACTATCTTCTCGTCTTCAAGTTTTTTGAGCAATGTTTCTTGTGGCGCCTTCAAAGTGTTCAGCCGCACGTAAACTGGCGGAATCTCCGCGGATTTTTCCAAGAACTTCAGGGCTTCTCCTCTTCCCAGCAGCCTGAAACAGTATTTCACGAACCATGTGGGATGATAGGTTTGGAGTCCAATCTTTTCTGTTTCCTCTAGCCCCTGTAAGGCAGATTCGGGGTTGACGCTCAGTATTTCTCCGAGAACCTCCTCCGCATCTTCGAGTTCCCGCCATCCCAGTATTGAGCGCCCCATCTTCGCTATCTTAGTGGCGTTCTCTAAGTTTCCGTCCGCCAGTTTTGTTTCGTAGACGTAGAGGCGAAGGAAAGCTCTGGTGCCAAGTTTGAAGTGGTTAATGGACCGGGGCGCTAAAACCGAGTTCAGCAGGAAGTCGATGTAGTTCTTTCTGCGAAGAGTCTCGGATACTAGTCTGTGGGCTAAGCCGATAGCCTTGTGGTCTCTTATTCTCAGCTGCTTTGTTGCCCTGTTTAAGGCTAGACGCTCACCTAACCGCTGCAGTTCGATCCAGCTCAACGTTTCTATGGCGAGCGTCCAAGCTTCCCTTAACATTTTAGTTTGCCTTTAATGAGTCTCTGCTGGGCGCCTATTAAAGGCTTGATTACCATTAAATAAATGAAGTTTCTTTGGATATTGAACGTTGACGTGTTGTGGTGGAGCATGAAGTTGCAAGAGACTGCTGAGGGAGTTGTTCTGGATGTGTATGTTAAGCCGAAATCGAAACTTTTTCAGCTAAAAATTGAGGGTGATGAACTGGTAGTTTCGTGCCGTGAAGCTCCGGTGAAGGGAAAAGTCAACCGAGAATTGCTGAAACAGTTTTCGCGGCTCTTCGGTCGCAAAGTGGAGCTTGTTTCAGGGTTTACTTCGCGGCAAAAGAGATTTCTGGTCAGCGGCATCGGGGCTGAGGAAGTTAACCGAATCCTAGCCTCCGCATCGAATACCCTGCAGTAGTTTGGCTTGGGTGCTTGTGCAGTAAGCTATTTAAAAGCTGGAATGAACGCTTCTTTTAGCTGTTTGATGCTGTAGATGGGCATGAGACCAAGGTTGCCCGTTCCGGTCTATCTTGGGGGTGAGTAAAAATGGTTAAGCCTGAAAACTCGGAATGCAGGGAGCTGTCAGACGAGGAGCTGGAATACTATTCAAGGCAGGTTGTTATGGCTGAAATGGGCTATAGCGCGCAGCTTAAACTGAAAAATTCTAAGGCTTGCGTTCTGGGTGTAGGCGGGTTAGGCTCTGTTGCGTCTATGCAGCTGGCGGCTATGGGCGTTGGGCATCTGCGCATCGTTGACCGGGATGTTGTGGAGTTAACTAACTTGCATCGGCAGCACCTCTACGGCGTTGACGATGTGGGGATTCCGAAG
>Ga0307444_1000849_pt1 | contig 13729 bp, 13 predicted proteins | sample SalMarSW160340MG_FD_202145 | JGI IMG/M metagenome (GOLD analysis project Ga0307444, IMG submission 202145) | Salt marsh sediment microbial communities from the Plum Island Ecosystem LTER, Massachusetts, United States - SW1603-40 | ecosystem: Environmental > Aquatic > Marine > Intertidal zone >... | reverse complement strand
AAAGCGGAAGCCAAGGAGTGGCTTAAACGCTTCAAGAAAATAAACGCTAAAAAGGAACCCTTCTCCGGCTTTGAAATCACCCACCTCCACAAAAACGGCACTCCCGTCCTGTTCGAAACCAGCGGCATCCCCACTTTCGATAACGCCGGAAATTTCAAGGGATATGTCGGGGTAAACAAAGACATCACCGAACGCAAGCGGATGGAAGAACAGCTCATGCTCACCGACCGCCTGGCCTCCATCGGCGAGCTCGCCTCCGGCATCGCCCACGAACTCAACAACCCGCTGACCAGTGTCATCGGCTTCTCACAACTACTTCTGGAGGAAGACTTCCCTGAAAATCTCAAGGAAGACCTGGACACCATCTACAGCGAAGCCCAGCGGGCCTCGGCCATAGTCAAGAACCTGCTGACCTTCGCCCGCAAGCACGCCCCGATGAGGCAGATAAGCCAGATAAATAACATACTGGAAGACGTGCTCAAACTACGCGCCTATGAACACAAGATAAAAGATATTGAACTGGAAAAGAACTTTGCCGCTGACCTCCCCGAAATCATGGTCGACTACTTCCAGATGCAGCAGGTCTTCCTCAACATCATCGTCAACGCAGAATCGGCTATGCTGGAAGCCAACGGCAGAGGCAAACTGACCATCACCACCAGCAGCAAAAACCATACCGTCAAGGTTACTATCGCCGATAACGGCCCGGGGATTGCCAGAGAAAACTTAAGACGTGTCTTTGACCCCTTCTTCACCACCAAAGAAGTGGGCAAGGGTACAGGCTTAGGCTTAAGCATCTGTCACGGGATAGTAACCGGACACCACGGCACAATAAATGCCGAAAGCAAAGTAAACGAGGGAGCTACCTTTGTGGTGGAACTACCTCTTAACGGTAACTCAAACTCAGAAAGGGACAGGCATGTTAAAAGGTAACGGCAAGGAGAAAAAGAGCCTGGTAGTAGAGGACGAACCATCCATAGCCAGGATGTGCCTCAGGGCACTGGGGGCTGAGGGCTTCGAGGTGGATATAGCCGTCGACGGAAAAGCAGGCCAAGCCCGACTTTGCAACGACGGTGATATGTATGACCTGTGCCTAATTGACATCAGAACACCGGGGATGAACGGCATTGAACTCTACCATTATTTAGAGGAGATTGGCTCCCAGATGGTAAACCGGGTGATATTCACCACCGGAGACACAATCAACGACGAAATTAAAGCCTTCCTGGATGAAACCGGCCGGCCGTTTCTGCCCAAGCCGTTCACCCTTGACGAGTTAAGGTCTGTGATAAAGATAGCCTCAACTCCTGCCCCACCGTAAAAGAGCAAAAGATGGACAATAAAGAAAGAATACTAATTGTTGATGACGAAGCGGGAATCCGGAGGCTGCTACACCATAAGCTCTCCAGAGCCGGCTACACCTGTGAAGAGGCGGAAAACGCCGACCGGGCGCTGGAGAAGATGGCAGCCAGTCCGGCCGAGCTGATAATCCTTGATATAAAGATGCCGGGTAAATCAGGCATAGAACTGCTGCCGGAGATAAAGGCCAAATACGCCGATACGGCGGTGATTATGGCCACGGCTATTACCGAAGCCAGCAACGCCATCAACTGCATGAGAGGGGGAGCCGACGACTATATCTGCAAACCCTTCAATCTGGAGGAGGTAGTCATCAGTGCCGATAAATCCCTGGAGAAAAGAAGGCTGGAGATCGAAATCAGGAACTATCAGCAACGCCTCCAGCAAAAGGTGGATGAACAGACGTCAGAGATTCGCCGGCTTTTCTTAGGTGCCATCGAGGCGCTGGTATTCGCCCTGGAAGCTAAAGACAAGTACACGGCGGGGCACTCCCGGCGGGTGACCAAGCTTGCCCTGGCCATTGGCAAACAGCTCGGCCTGCCCAAGGATGGAATTGAAGACCTGCGCTGGGGAAGCCTGCTGCACGACGTGGGCAAGATTGCCGTCGACCAATCCATTCAGAACAAGCCGGAAAAACTAACCCCCGCCGAATATAAACATATTATGATTCACACCCAGATTGGAGCCGGTATCGTCAAACCGGTGGTCAACGATAGGGTCGTCGCCATGATTGAGCACCACCACGACCGTTACGACGGCACCGGACTCAATCAGACAATAGCCGGGGAAGATATACCTCTGGGAGCCCGGATTATGGCGGTAGCCGATGCCTTTGACGCCATGACCTCGGACCGCCCCTACCGCCCGGCAATATCGGTGGAGGAAGCCCTGGGAGAAATCAAGCGGTGCGCCGATACCCAGTTCGACCCGGTGGTAGCCCGCGCCTTCCTCGAGATAAGTAACTCTTTACCGGTGATTAAGAACGGCCAGGGCGCCGCCGGTAAAGCCCTGAAAGCGAAAGGGTAAGGTGAAAAACCATGGTCCGCAAAAAAGCCAGCCCCGAAAAGAGCCCGAGCCGGAGCACCAGTCTTGAAGATAGAATGAGGTTATTGATCCTCGACGACAAAAAAGCTGGTTCCGAAAGGAGCCCCAGTCAGGACAGCCGGAACACCAGCCCTGAAGATAAAAGGAAGATACTCGTAGTTGACGACGAACCAAACGTCAGAAAGCTGCTGCGCACCGTGCTCAATAAAAAATTCACCGTTCTGGAAGCCGAAGACGGAAGCCAGGCGGTAAACGTGGCGTCTACGGAAAAACCGGACCTTATCCTTATGGACATCATGATGCCCAAAATGGACGGATACACCAGCTGCTACGCGCTGAAGAGCGAACCGGCCACCAGGTCAATTCCCATCCTCATGCTAACCGCCATAGACCTCAGACTCAACCTGCAACTCAGCAAGGAAATAGGCGCCGACGGCTATATCACCAAACCCTTCAACTCAAAAGATTTATTAGATAACATTACCCAGGTTCTTTCCACCGCTTAAAGCTTTACCACCCCACCAACAAAAAAGGGGCGAATCCTTCGCCCCCGGACGACACACCAGCCTTACTAACCTCTATCCCCTGGACTTCCCCAGCTTATCCATCATTATCTTGGTCTGGGCAGCCGCCTCCTGAGCCCCCTCGATAATACCCTGCGCCTTCTCGTGGGCGGCAGCAATAAGCTCATTAGAATCATCAAGCGCCTTCTTAGCCGTACCCCTGGCCTCGGAGGTAATCTGCTCGGCCATTCGCTTTGCCTCAGCCATAATCTCAGCCGCCTCCCACTCCGCCTGCCGCTTCTTATCGGCCATGTGCTTGGCCGCCTCCATCTCCCCCTTCTTCCTCGCCTTCTCTATAGTCTCGCCGGTCTCCCGGTCCACCTTCTGTTTAGCCTCCTTCACAATCTGGCCCCACCTCTCCTCAGCCTCCTTCCTGCCCACCTCCCGGGCGCTCTTAAGAATCATCTGGGCTTCCTTCTGGGCCACCTGCCTAATCTCTTTAGTCTCCTTCTCCGCCTGCTTTCTCACCTCAGCCACGGCCCTGGACGATTCCTGGGCTTCCCGTTTAGCCTCCTCGGTCACCTTAATGGCTTCCTGCTCAGCTTCCTTCCTCGCCTCAGCCACTATCCTGGCTGCCTCATCCTCAGCCGTCTCTTTAGCTCTTTCAACAATATCGGCCGCTCTCTCCCTGGCCTGCTCCGTAAGGCGCTCCATCTCCCCCCGCCTCTCCCCCTCGGCCTGCTTCCTGGCCTTCGCCTCAGCCTCATCAACCATCCGCACTACCAGTTCTTCAGCCTCGGCAATAATCTTTGCCGCCTCCTTCTCCGCCTTTTTCCTGGCCACTTCTTCGAACTCGGCTATAGCCTCCTCAGCCTTACTCCTTGACTCAGCCACCAGCCTGGCTATCTCCTCCTCCGCCCTGGCCCTGGCCCCGCTGGTAACCTGCTCCGCCTCGCCTTTCGCCTCAGCGATAATCCGCTCCGCTTTCTCCCGGGCGCCGGCGATAATATAATCCGACTCCCGCTCAGCCCCCTCTTTTACCCTCCTGAACTCCTCCTCAATAGCCTCGGTGAGCCTCTGCTTGTGCTCAGCAATAACACCATCGCCCCCGTTAATCCCCTGCCTGACCTCATTGCTCACTTCTTCCATATAACTCACCTGCCTCCCCGGCCCCTATTAAATACCGGCCGGTTTCACATCTTCGGATTTGAGTTTAGTCCCTATCGGCACAATTGTCAACAGAAATTTGCCTACTTAACACCCGTGGCGCAAAGCCAGCCCCGGCCGTCTTTAAGCCGGAACTGTACTTGAGAGAAGCCGGCAGCGGCGAGCATGGCCACCATCTCGGAACCAGCGTAGAGCGGAAAATGCATCTTCCGCGCCGTGACAGCGTATTTGGGGTGGTTATCCATCTCCTTGCTCCAGGCAGTGGTAATGGCCACCAGCCCCCGGTCTTTTAAAACACGGCGCACTTCCTTCAACCCGGCCACCGGCTCCGGCCAGTAATTAAAGGACTCAACGGCGCAAACCCTATCAAACGAAGCGTCCTCAAAAGGCAGATTGGAGACATTACCCCCCTTTACGGCCACCCGCCCGGCGCTGACGGCGGCGGCGTTACGTTTCAGCGCCTGCTGCACCATTAATTCCGAATAATCGACGCCGGCAACAAAGCCGCCGGTAGCGATTCTGGCCATCTCTTTAATATTCATACCGCCGCCACAGCCGATATCCAGTACGGAATCATGCGGCTGAATATCCATCAGTTCAATTGTCCAGCGGCTCAAGGGCTGGTGCCGCCAGTTCATCAGGGGACCCATCAGCCAGCCGAGCCAGCCGCTGGGCTTACGGCACTGGGCACCGAATACTTTCGTTAACGGCATAAACTTATTCACCGGGGGGGAGTTATTGACGAACAGGGGCACCACCAAACAGGTTAACAAAATATCCGGCTTAAGTAAAGAGGGAATAACCTTCAAAAAAGGAAAAAATGAACTAAAAACCTATTGACATCGAGACGAGAATAGTCTATCGTTTTCTTAATCAAGAAGGAGGTCAGCCGATGCAAGCCTACTGTGTAAAGTGCCGATCCAAGAGGGAAATGAAGGATGCCAAGCGCATTACCATGAAAAATGGTAAACCGGCAACCCAGGGTGTGTGCCCGGTATGTGGGACCAAGATGTTCCGCATCGGTAAGTAATCAAACCAGCTTAAAGGTCTCTTTTTACCCGGTAGCTAAACTGGACAGTGCTTCAGCGCTGGGGTGGTGGTGTGTTTTTGCCCCAGCCAGCTTAGGCTGCTAGCTACCCGCCACGTCAACCCATAGGCCAAGGGTGTGGTAGGGTGTATTTTCGTTTCCCTTATAGAGCCGGAACTCAACCTTCTGCTCCTCCCCCGCCCCCAGAGGAGTAAAACTCACCTTCTGCTCCCACTCCTCCTCACCAGCCAGGGTAATCGTGGCCACTCCCCCCACCTCCTCCTCCCCCATAAGTATCCTGATATGATAATCGGTTACTGCCTGCTCATGATTTACTATCCCCAGGGTAACCGTTGCCTCCTCACCTAAACTAAGCACATCGGGGTAATTGGCGGCTCTTCCCTCAGGACCGAGCATATAAAACTCGGTAAACGCCTCCTCTATCACCGGCGGCCGGGCCACATAGACCAGCATGCCTACAGCCCCGATAATAACCACCACCAGCAAAACCAGGAGGGCTCTATCTAAAAGGTTATGTCCGCCCCAAAATTGGCACAACCGTAAACGGAACCGGGGCTCAAAACGCTCCTCCGGGGGAAGCCGGCGCCGCCGGTACCAGGCGACGGCCGCAGCCACGATAATAAAAGCCAGCAGTGAAAAAAGCACCGAATAGAGACCGATGCCCCAGCGGGTGTAGTTGAGGAAAAAACCTGCCAGCGGCACCACCACAATACTGAGACCGAAGCTTAAAGCCAGGCGCCGGATGATATCAAGGTCATGACGTTTGGGAAAGACAGCCGCCACCAGCGTATAGCCGGGAGAGAAAAGGGCAAAGATTAGCCCCAGGACCAGGCTCACCGGGCTCCCCCCCCAGAAAACGGCCAGGGGCACTACAACCAGAGAAGCAACCGCCACTACCAGCAAGTCCACACTATCTACCCTCCCTCAAGATATATACCCCATCCCGCACCTCCACCAGGTCGGGATTCTTCAGCGGGTATGGGCTGTAAAGAATGTTCACATTTCTTTCCCTGATATGTTCGGTATCAGGGGCGCCCGCCATAAAAAACCCGCTAATCTCCCTTGACTCCTTAACTCCCCAGGGGAAAGCCTGGGCGGTATAAACATATTGCCCGCTTGCGGGAAAATAGGCCCAGCCGACATAGGGGTTAAGCATAGCTATGGAATCTTGAGGCAATTCCTCCCCGAGCCACTCAAAATCGTGATAGGCGGCAACATCGACTATTTGATAATAATCCTCTTCGGCGTAGCCACCCATCCTTTGAAACAGGGCAAATACCACCACCAGCGCCAGCGCTACATAGACCGATAGCGCACCCCAGCGCCACCGCTGGAAAAAGGCAAGGCCCAGCTGGCGGAGCCGGCTTAAGCCGTAGCCGGCGATAAAGGCCATAAGCAGCATAACATAGAGCCAGCCCCTTTCATAAAGGATATCGGGACCTACATTAAAGTACTGCCGGTAAAACTGCACAAAGAAAAGCAGGATAACGGTAGGGACCAGCAGGGCATAGTTGCGCCAGCCGCCCCTGGCTATCAGAAAGCCAAAGCCGATAACAGCCAGGGCTATCATTATGTAGCCCAGCTGAGGCAGGGGAATCGGAATAGGCGGTAAGGGTATATGTTCTGCGTTTATGATATTTTGTATCTCCCTCATTACAAAGGCCCGGTTCCACAAAAAGATAACCAGACCCGAAAACGGGATAAGCAGCAGGCAGGTAAGCGACGGCAGCTTCTGCTGCACTGGACTGCGGGACAGGGCAAGGTAAAAGATTAGGAAAATCACCAGGACAAAGCCCACGGCGACGGCGGTGGTGCCGTGGGTAAGAAACAGCGCAATCAGGCTAATCACGATTAAAGGCAGCGGCCGCCAGTCTTTCTCCATCTTCTCCAGCAGTATCAGGCACAGGGGGAAAAAGACCAGCCCCAGTGTCACCGGAACCAGGAAAGCCGGCCCCAGAAATCTGATGGTGGTATGAATAAAGGTGGCGAAAAAGGCGGCTTCCAGCCCGAATCCCCGCTTCCTACCCCAGGCGTAAGATAAAAAGGCTATCAGCCCCAGAACCAGCGCCGGCATCAGGCGGGCCAGCACCAGCCAGGGTGAACCGGTGGCCAGCAGAGAAGTGCCCAACCAGATGTAATAGCCCGTTTCCGGGTGTCCCCCCACCTCCCACTGACCACCATGGAAAGGACTGGGGAAATTCAGGTGGCCGGTATCCAAAATCTGGGTGGTATACCCCAGATGCATCCACTCATCCACATGGAGGGGATAGGGGTAATCCAGACGGGGGTACAAAGCCATAAAGAAAGCCAGGCCAATTATGGCAAACAGTAATATGGCTTTAATTAAAGAGGTTCTGTTCAAAATACCGTCACTCTCAAACTAAATTGCCACCATTTTAGCATTAACCCCCTTGAGGGGCAAGGAGGCCCTGCCCCCCATTTATATCTTTTCCCACCCGCCGCCCTTATTGTAAAAGGGCTAAAGCCCTTTCTTGCCCCCCCTTCTAACGGTTCTTAATTTTCCCATACCCACCCACCCTTATAAGCTCCGCTTCTAGAACTTTCATTCCCCACCCCCAGAGGGGAGAGAATAACCTAGCGGGGTGTTTAAGAGGGGCGCTAGCCCCTCTTCTCAAAAAAACCTTCCCCCTCCCTTGTAAGGGAGGGGGATTAATGGGGTAGGTTGCAAAGTATCTAAACCATCTCATGGACATAAATATCCTTTCTGTGATACCCTGTTAAATGCCATGAAATGCTTGATACTGGCCGGGGGCTTCGGCACCAGGCTTCATCCCATCATCACCAACAAGGCAAAAGCGCTGCTGGAATACAAGGGCAAACCCCTGTTAAGCCACCTGGTGGACAGGGTTCCCCGGAATATAAAAATTCTCGTCTCCACCAACCTTAAATTTGAAGCTGATTTCCGCCAGTGGCAGCAGGGGGTGGGCAGAGACATAGACCTCTGTGTCGAGGAAATCTGGAGTGATAAGGAAAAAAGGGGGGCCGTCGGCTCGCTCAACTTCTGGGTCACCACCAGAAATATCAGCGAAGACCTGCTGGTCATCGCCGGTGATAACTACTTTGAGTTCAACTTCTCGCAGCTTATCGCCGCCTATGATGGCAACAACACCCTGGTCGCCGTCCACGATATCGGCGATAAGAGCCGGGCCGGCCAGTTCGGCGTGGTGCGGCTGGACGGCCACCGCCTGGCTGGGTTAGAAGAGAAGCCACCCAAACCCGCCTCCAGCCTCATTGCCACCGCCTGCTATATTTTCCCCACCCGCATATTCCCCCTGCTCAAACAGTACTGCTCCGGCGGCAAGCGGGACAATCTGGGCAGCTTCATCTCCCACCTTATCAACGTTGACCAGGTCCACGGCTACCCGTTTACCGGGCCCTGGTTTGATATCGGCAGCAACTACGCCTCAAGCAACAAGAAATGAGCATGCCGGATAGGGAAGCCAAGCACTGGGGAGGGGTAGCCAGGGGATGGTCGGATAAGGGCTATGCCAACGAGCTTCTGGGGGAACAAAAAAGAAAGACCTACATAGACCTGATAACCAGATGGACTAAGATAACCCCCGGGCAGAAGATTTTAAAGACCGACCTCTTTGCCGAAGCCTTCAGCGTGGAGCAGTTCCTCTTCGATGCCATACCGGCAAAAAGCGATGTAATCGGCATCGATGTTGCCTTTGAGATAGTCGCCGCCGCCAAAAGCCAGGCCCAGAACAGGGGTATGGACGCCGGCGGCTATATATGCTGTGACGTAAAAAAGCTCCCGCTGCGTGATAATTCTATAGACCTCATCATCTCTGACTCCACCCTGGACCACTTCCCCACCGAGTCGGAAATCATCACCGCGCTAAAAGAGCTGGGGCGGGTGCTGGCCGACGGCGGCACTCTCATATTGACCATAGACAACAAGGCCAACCTCACCTACCCCCCCTATTTCATCATCCGTCTCTGGATGAAACTGGGGCTGTCACCGTATTTAATCGGCCGGACTCTCTCTCTGTCCCGCCTGAGACGCGCCCTGGCGGAAATTGGGCTTGACGTAGAGGATAACACGGCCATTCTCCACTACCCCCATCCCGACGGGCTGGTAAGGTGGCTGGAGCGCTCTCTGCGCAGTTTAAGCCGGGGCCGGCTGGATGGCGCCATCAGGAAAGGGCTGGCCGGCCTCAACCGGCTGGAGGGGAGCAAAATTAAATACCTCACCGGGCGCTACCTTGCCATTAAAGCGGTCAAACGGAGGGCGACTTGAGCGAGCTAATCAATATCAGTGCCGGGTCTGACGTCAGAGGATACCTGGCGATAGATTCAACCGTCAACGGCCAAAGCCACGGAGGGGTACGGATGGCACCCGACCTTTCCCCGGAATTGATGACCCAGCTTGCCCGGGTAATGACCTTAAAGTACGGCTTTTGCGGGTTGCCGGTGGGTGGAGCCAAGGCAGGGATTATCGCCGACCCGGAGATGCCGCCAGACAAGAAACGGGAGCTGCTTAAGAAATTCGGGCAGGCGCTCAAGCCGTTTCTCAAAACCAGGAGCTACATACCCGGTGAAGACCTTGGTACATCAGCCGATGATATCAGCTTCATGCTCAAGTCCATCGGGCTCAAGGTTCAGCCCCGGGATTTAACCTGGAAAACGTCCGGGTTTTATACCGGCATTACGGTTTTTACCGCCGCCGTGGCCGCCGCCCATCACCTCAACCTGGATTTAAACAGGGCGTCGGTGGCTATTGAGGGGTTCGGCAGTGTGGGAAGCTCCGCCGCCAGACTTTTCTGGGAGAGGGGAATCAGGGTGGTAGCTGTCTCCACCAGCCTGGGGGCAATCTATGACAAAGCGGGGCTGGATATCGGCCAGCTAATCAGGCTCCGTGAACAGAAAGGAAATCAGGTGGTCAATGCATTTGACCAGGCAGAAAAAATGGACAAGAGCCGGCTGGCGGAACTGGATGTGGACATATTCTCCCCCTGCGCCCAATCCTACAGCATCACTACGGATAACGCCAGCCGGGTAGCCGCCAGGATAATCAGCCCCGGAGCCAATGCCCCCGCCACACCGGAGGCGGAGCCGGTGCTATTTCATAGAAAAATTCTGGTCATCCCCGACTTCGCGGCTAACTGCGGGGGCGTACTGGGGATTTCCATGAAGCGGGCTGGACTAAAAGATGACTATATCCAGCGCTTTCTGGAAAATAAAATCGGCGAGCAGGTCACCAAAGTAATGGAAGCCACCGATAGGGAGAGGGTCACCCCCAGAGAATATGCTCAGAGAATCGCCGAGGAAAGGTTCGGCAAGGCAAAGGCATCCGCCGAGGCCAGAAACCCCGCCGCCAGAGCCTTTAGCTTTACCCTGAAACTGTACCGGAAGGGGTTTATACCCTATCAGGTGGTCACGCCGGTAGCCTCAAGTTATTTTGAGAGGAGATTTAGGCAATAGCCCAACCTACTTCTCGGGTTTAACTCTAGCCGTCACCGCCTGGTACAACCTCACCGCCTCCCTGGCCTCCTCTACCGTAACCGGCGTCCCGATTCCCGTCCGCACGCTTTCAAAGAACTGCTGGATTACGCTGCGGTGCCCATCCCTAAAACGGCCCGAAATTACATCAAAAGCGGTGGCGGCGGTACCGCCCAGCCGCTGGAAACCCTGCTCCAGATTCTGCCCGCCGCGCCTAAAGCGCCCTCCCCCACCGGCAACGGCATACCCGGTCATAACGGCACCCCATATATCAACATGGAGAGACATCCTGGTGCCAAAGATATCCAGCACCATAAAATCATGCGGCCAGTTAACCGACTCGGTGATGGTCGCCAGGCCGTTTTTCCCCTCCAGAATCACCCTCAGCTCATCGGCGGCTATCCAGTCACGGCTGCCCAGCTTACGGCTGTGCACCGCCGCCGGCTCCAGCCCGCTCAGAAAAGCCTGCACCAGGTATATGGGGTGGGGCAGCATCTCACCAAATATGCCGCCGGGCAGCTTATGGCACCAGTGATCTTTATTCAAAACAAGGTCGGCGTCCCGCGCCATGGAATCGGTAATGCTCACCGCCACCACATCACCAATAACCCCGCTTCTTACCATTGACCTTGCTTTCACAACCACGGGTATAAAAAGCTCATTATGCACCACGCCCAGCTGCACCTGATTGGCTCTGGCTGCCCCTATCATTTCATCGGCCTCTTCGGTAGTTAAAGCCATCGGTTTTTCGGTCAGAACATGGCAGCCGGCCTCCATTGCCTGTACGGACAAGGCCAGATGGGTCTGCGGCGGGGCGCAGATGTCAACCACATCCACTTTCTCTTTGTCCAGCATCTCGGACAAATCGGCGTAATAACCTTTAATACGCAAATTTTTGGCCACCCGCTTGGCCAGAGCTTCGTTCCTATCGCATATTGCCGCCAGCTTAATACCACTGATTTTCCTCATGGCGGACATGTGCCAGAAGGCGGCTCCGCCACAGCCAACAACGCCAATTCTCAGAGGTTTAATCATATTCATTGTTACCTCCCGCGATTATCATTTTCTGGCACGATAGCGCGCCCCCATGGCCAGAATAGCGTAAAGGCAGACCACCCCCTGCACGGCAAACCAGACATAGCCAATGCCGGCCATGCCCCAAGCGGGCATGACAAAGTAGCTGCCGATAAGGCTGGCCGCGGTGATAAAGCCGTAGATAAGCCCCAGCTCCCTTATCCGGTCCTCAACGCGGAGGGTAGCGGCATAAATAATGCTCACGCCGGAAAACAGGCTTGATAAGCATAGAATCCTCAGTAACAGCAGACCGCTGGCGGAATAGCCCTCGCCAAAGAGGAGCAGCAGCCACTTGCCCGCCAGCAGAACCAGGATAACCGCCGGTACCAGTATCATAAAGACGAATTTAAGAGACTTGGTCACATTACCCCACAACTCATCCTCAAAGTGGGCCCCCTCGGCGAACAGAGAATGGGCCACCGCCGCCGGAATAGCAAAGAGCAGCCCGGCTATCATCCAGGCAACATAGAAATGGGCGTTCTGCTCGGCCCCCAGCAGGTTAACCACCATTACCGGCAGAACCAGGGCCGGGGCGGCGTTAAAGATACGGGCGAGGTAGCTACCGGAGGAATAACGCCACATACTGCCGATTATTCCCGTATTAAAGCCGGGCACCGGTTTATAGTGCGGCTGGACCCGGGGGATGAAGAAAAACAAGGCGACGATAAGAGCCACGGCGGTAGCCATGCCCCAGGAAGCAGCGATGCCAAAGGTATGGAAAAAGAGCACCATAAGTATGGGAAGCGGAATCTTGAGCAGCGAAAAGATGGCGCTCTTGGACAGGGCAAAGTCGGCCCTTCTTTTGGCGATAAAGACAGAGCTAGTCGCCCCGTAAAGCGTCTGGGCCAGAACAAAGAAAACAAAGGCGGCGGCGAAGAGCATATTCTGCTTGATAAAACTCAGAGCCGGCGACCAGACATCCAGCCCGGCAACAAAGATTACCGACAGCGCCACCGCCAGAGCCCCGCTGATGGTAAGGCAGGAGTTAATCATACCCTGGGGATTTTCCGCCTTAGGCAGGAAGCGGATAAGGGCGGCGCCGAAGCCGGGGACGCTCAGCATAGCCAGCAGGGAGATAGCCGATATTATCGCCGACCCCCACCCCACCTCGGCCTCGGTATAAAACCGGGCCACCACCATCCAGAAGAAAAAACCCAGCCCCGAGGTCACCACGGTGTTAACCATCAGGAAAAAGGAGTTGCGATAGAGGGGGCTTCTGATATGCCCCACTATGTACCGGATATAGTTGCGCACCTGCTGATTATACTCTGGCCAAACCGGCCGGGCAAGCCAGCTTTAGCGGCGTCGCCCGTGTAGAAATCTGGTCTTGCGGTAAAGCCGGATATGCAGCCAGCCGGCGATATTGCGCCCAAACAGGAGGCTCATCCTGACCAAAATATACCTTACCAGCGGACGGTTAGCCAGCTGCCGCAACCAGCCCACCGGCTGCGGCTCAATGGCATAATATTGCCCGCCCTCTATATAGTGCTTGATGGGTACAAAAATGCCCTTTTTAACCCGGGCACGGCTGGTAAACAGGTCAACATCCAGCCACTCGTCCTCGGTTATGACATAGCCCCTCTTGAATTCATAACACCGGAAGGTGATTTTATTCAGGGTCTTTCTATTAATCAGCACACAGCCGCCGCCGAATCCCCACGCCCCGTAACGGGGCAGCCTGTAGCCGCTGGAGACGACGTCAAAACCCTCAATCTTCTCCTTCATGATGCTGATAACCGATGGGGCATAGGTCATATCGGCGTCAAAATATAAAAGATATTCCGCCCCCTCAGACAGCGCGTACTGCTTTATCGCCTCCCGCCCCCCGGCCACCGCCCACGACCAGTGCCGGGCATAGTCCGGCCTTACCAGCTCAAAGGCGATGGCGTCTCCCCTCAAGTTATATCGGGCAATCCGCTCCCTTAACTCATCAACAAAGTCAGGCTCCTCGGTAGCCAGAATCAGCTCACAATCGGGGTAAGCCCGCTGGATTTCCCGCTGGTTGGCCAGGAATTCGTCCAGGGCAAAAGCGGTGCGCCGGCAGATAGGCGCCCCCGTTATCACATCC
>Ga0307444_1000848_pt1 | contig 13740 bp, 11 predicted proteins | sample SalMarSW160340MG_FD_202145 | JGI IMG/M metagenome (GOLD analysis project Ga0307444, IMG submission 202145) | Salt marsh sediment microbial communities from the Plum Island Ecosystem LTER, Massachusetts, United States - SW1603-40 | ecosystem: Environmental > Aquatic > Marine > Intertidal zone >... | reverse complement strand
TCGACGCCCAGGCCGGGGCCTTCAGGCAGGAGCAGCCACCCGTCCGCGATCGCAGGACGCTCTGCCAGGATCGCCCACTGCAGCGGCCCCTGGATCGTGCACAGCTCGAGCACGCGCGGGTGAGGCAGCGCCGCAACCAGGTGCCCGTTTTCCATCGCCATGAGGCCATTATGCCAGCTATGTGGGCAGACGTCGACGCCATAGCGCGCTGCTGCCTGGGCGATGCGCATCGCCTCGCTGATCCCACACAGGCCCGCGTCCGGCTGCACGATGTCGTACGCTCCACGCTCCAGGTAAGGCCGGAACTGCTCCAGCGTGGTCAGTGACTCTCCCCCGCTGACCGGCGTCTCCAGCGCCGCGCAGAGCCGCGCATAGCCGTCGATCTGATCCGATGGAATGGGCTCCTCGAACCAGGCAAAGCCAAGCCGATCCAGCTCCCGCCCGATGGCGAGCGCCTGCTCCTCCGCCAGCCGGCAGTTCCCGTCCAGCATGAGCTCCAGCCGGTCGCCCACCTCCTGCGCCAGCTCACGGACCAGGCCGAGAAGGCGGTCGACCGTCACCCCGTCCCACGACCATTCGGTACCGAGCCTGAACTTCATCGCCGTGAACCCCTGGTCCGCATAGCCGATGGCTTCTTCGATCAACTGCCGCGGCTCGTCCCGCCAGTCATACTGGCAGCCGCCCGATGCATACAGCCGGACCCGGTCGAGGGGCCGTTGAGCGAGCATCGCGCTCACCCCCTGACCGGCAATCTTGGCGCGCAGGTCCCACAGCGCACAGTCGATCCCCGCCACTGCGGCGTCGTGCGCCCGCGACAGACCGTTAGGATGGGGAACGATCGCCGGATCCTGCGGATCCCGTCCCACGATCGCTGCCGCAAGCCACGCTGCCCAGTCGCGGATCAACAGAGGCCAGCCGTATGGGCTGGCCTCACCGATGCCGCATATGCCCTCGTCGGTATGCACCACCACGATCGCGCAGTCAGCCTTGATCGTCCGGTACCTGGCCGTCACCCACTGCCGCTCCGGCTCGTGCAAGCGCGAGAGACACAGCGTTTCGATCCCCGTGATCTTCATCCACCCTCCCCTTCCCGTGGCCGAGTCCAGCATTGCTGCCGAGCATCTTTCCGATCCCGAGCATGGCCATTCTACACAGAAGCCCGGCAGGAGGCAAGCATGCATATCAAGGGACCCGATCCCTCAAGCGACCATAGATCGCCGGGATCGGGTCCCTATCGGCTGCTAGCAGACCACATCGCGCCTGGTGACATTGCGACCGCCCCACACGGCAAAGAGCAGGCCTCCGAGCGTGGCAAAGAGGAGCTCCCGCCACGGCAGGCCGTCCGTGAAGCCATTGAGCGACTGCATCGCTTCCTCGCTAAAGCCGTTGGCCACCAGGACAGGCAGCGTCCAGGGGTAGTAGCTGGCCCACTCGCTTTGTATGACCAGCACACCGGCAACGGTCATCGCCACACCGACGCCGCAGGCGACGGCAAAGCTCGACCAGCGCTGCGCGACCCAGGTCTGGATCGCGATGACCAACCATGCCCCAAGGAACATCGTCAGGGCGTAATTGGCAAAAGCCCACAGCGGTATTGCCGCCTCGAACCCCAGGCCCGGGAGCCAGAGCCGCATGCTCAGCCCACTCAGGACGATCAGCGTCGTCAGCGCCAGGATGCTCAGCCCGATCAAAAGTGCGCTCGCGATCTGCTTTGCCGCATAGATCGCGCTGCGCGGCACCGGAAGCGCAAAGAGGTGCTTCCAACCGGCGCTCGCGTGCTCCCACTGGGCGACCAGTGCGGTCTCGAGCGTGACAAAAAGCGGAAGCATCAACAGCCCCCACAGGACCATCGTCTCTGCGCCGTACTCCATCCAGGCGCCACGCGGGATCTCGCTTTGGCGATAGTACGCGCGTCGATCCCAGATCATGGCCAGTTGGACCCCGATCACGACTACGGGTGCGATCAAAGCCAGTCCCAGTGCTAGGGTGCGCTTTGCTTTCAACATCTCTGCCGATAGCGCACGTGCCAGGTATCTCATGCCTTACTCCCTTCTGGATAGTTGGTCTCGTGTCCGCTTTGCTCAGTCAGGTTCAGGAACGTATCCTCGAGTGTCGCCTGCGCTACATCGAGACGGTACACATTCAGCCCTTTCTGGACGAGCAGCTCGTTCAGCATCGCCGCATCGGAACGGCTGTTGGCCTCGAGGTACAGTTCCTCGCTCCCGTTGCGGCGGGCATGCCATCCCGCCTCACCCAGAACCTGGAGCGCCTCCGCAGGCCGGTCTACGGCGATCGTCACGCGCTCGCCCAACTCTGCGTGCAGCTCATCCACCGAACCCTGGAAAAGCAACTGCCCGTGGTGGATGATGCCGATGTGTGTGGCCACTTGCTCCACTTCTCCCAGCAGGTGGCTCGACAAAAAGACCGTGACCCCCTGCTCCTCTGGCAGACGCCGCACGAACTCGCGCATCTCGCGGATGCCAGCGGGGTCCAGCCCGTTTGTCGGCTCGTCAAGCACGAGCAGGGAGGGCTCGCACAGCAGTGCCAGGGCAAGCCCCAGTCGCTGCCGCATGCCGCTCGAGTAGCCGCCTACCTTCCGATCGGCTGCATCCACCAACTGCATCGTCTCTAGTACTGCGTCGATCCGCCCGCGCTGGCATCCTGTCAGGCGCCGAGTCAGCTCCAGGTTCTCCCTCCCGGTCAGGTGCCGGTAGAGTGAGGGCGCTTCGACCAAGGCACCCACCTGTCCCAGTAGTGCCCGTCGATTCCGCCGCAGCAGGCGTCCAAGAAGCATCACCTCCCCACCGTGCGCGCGGATCAAGCCGAGCAACATGCGGATCGTCGTCGTCTTGCCCGCGCCATTGGGTCCTAGAAACCCGTACACGCTTCCCCGCGGTACACGCAGGTCGACCTGATCCACGGCGGTGAGCGCGCCAAACCGCCGCGTCAGCCCCGAAGTAGAAATGGCCCACTCTGTCATATGCTGTGTCCTCCATTCTCGTCGCACGGGCACTGCGTCGGCCCCTCTCACGTCGTACGCCGGCAGCCCGTTGCCCTTACCTCATTTGGGACCATGATAGCTGCCCCCTGTCGCCTGCGTATCGCACGTCTGTCGCAACTTTGTCGCAAAAAAGAAGCCTCCCGCAGGGCATGCCCTGCGGGAGGCCGTCGCTCAACTGCAAAGACAAGCTCAGGCCATCGGCAGCCGGATCGTGAAGCAGCTCCCTTGGCCGAGCGTGCTCTCTACCGCTGCACTGCCCCCCATGGCCTCGGTTAGTTCTTTCACCAATGCCAACCCCAGGCCTATCCCTCGCTGGTTCTCTGCACGTGCCCGTTCACCCCGGAAAAAGCGCTCCCAGATGCGCGGCAGGTCCTGCGGCGGGATCCCTTCGCCCGTATCGCGCACGTCGACCCGCACCCAATCTCCTTCGATCGACGCCATCACGGCTACGATCCCGCCGGGTGGCGTGTGGCGCGTGCCGTTCCGCACCAAGTTAGCCAGAACCTGCTCCAGGCGTGAAGGATCGATCCGCGCCGAAGGGAGCGCATCGGGAATTTCGGCCACGACCTGCACCCGGCTCGCCTCCCAGGCGAGCGGCGCCATGGCATCCACGATACGTCGTACGAGCGGCGATACATCTACGGAATCCAGATCGAGCGCCAGTTGGCCTGCCTCGACCTGAGAGAGGGCGAACAGGTCATCGATCAGGCGATGCAGGCGCTCGATCTCTCCTTGCATCACTTGCAGGTCGCGCCGCAGCGCCGGCGCGAGGGCGCCCTGCTGCCGACCCAGCATCGACTCGAGCGTGGCACGCACCGTGGCTACCGGCGTTCGCAGCTCGTGCGACACGCTGACCACCAGTTGGCGCCGCGAAACGAGCAACTGCGAGACGGCATCTCGCTCGTGTTCCAGGTCGCGCAGCGTCTGCTCCAGGCACTCTGCCATCGCGTTAAAGTCGGCCTGCAACTGCGCGACCTCATCCTCACCTTGCACCGTCACCCGGGCATCATATGCCCCCTCGCGCACGGCGCGGGCCGTGTGCGCTAGAGCCTCGAGCCGCCGCGTCGTCCGGCGTGCAACCCAATAGGAAAAGGCCGCCGAAGGTGGCAAGAGCACTACGAGTGCGCCCAACATCAGGACCGTGTAGATCGCCGCGAGAGGCACGAGCGTCAAGAACAGCCGATCGGCCACCACCGCCAGCAAGCCTTCCGGCTCTTGCCCGGCATCGACCGGGGGACGCTGGAGCAATATGTAGGTTGCCCCGAACAGAACCACTGCGAGCATGGCCCCCAGCGCAAGCACCAGGTGAGCGTGCGTGAGCGACAGGACCATGCGCTGGCGCCGCAGACGGTCCCAGTACCGCCATAGCCGGACCAGCAACCGTGCGACCAGGTATCCTGCGCCAGTGAGGCCCAGAAGCGCAGTGGTCAGCAGAGGATGCAAGTTGGGCTGTTCCCACACCGCCGTCCACCCCAGCAGCTCCGTTGACGCGCGCAGACCAAGAACCATCACCAGGCAGAGTCCGGCCGCAACGCCCAGCTCGTACAACGCCTGGCGCCAGGCGCTGCCGCCAGGCAGCCGCGTCCGCACGACAGCCCACATACCACATGTCCCACACAGCATCAGCGTGCCGTTCTGCAAGAGCGCAGGGCGTGCCATCCCGGCTACACGACTCATCAGGAACAGGACGGCGATCCCCAGCACCCACGCCTCTGTCAGCGCCCACAGTGGATGGACACGCAAGAGAAACCCGGGGCGCCGCACGTCCGCGCTCATCGTTCCCAGTCCCCTACCTCGGGCAAGAGCCGGTACCCAATGCCCCACACCGTCTCGATCGCTTCACCGAGCTCGCCCAGTTTCTTGCGCAGGCGCAAGATCGCATTATCCACCGCCCGGTCGCCGCTCACATAGTTCTGTCCCCACACTGTGTCGAGCAGGTAGGCACGACTGAACGCTCGCCCTGGGTTACGCATCATGAGATGCAGCAGGTCGAACTCGGTCCGCGTCAACGGTAGCACCTCGCCACACCGCGTGGCTGTGTGTGCCTCAGGATCGAGCTGCAGAGGGCCGTAGCGTACCAACTCTCTTGTCTCGCTGCGATCCTGTTCCAGGATCTCTTGCACGTGTGACATGCGGCGGAAAAGGGCGTGCACCCGTGCCACGAGCTCGCGCATGCCGAACGGCTTGGTCAAATAGTCGTCTGCACCCACCTCGAGGCCGATCACGCGGTCCACCTCTTCTCCACGCGCCGTGAGCATCAGGATCGGGACCGCCGAGCGCTGGCGGATCCGGCACAGCACTTCTAGGCCATCCAACTTGGGCAGCATCCAGTCGAGGATCACTAGGTCGGGATCTAGGTGGGCCTGCTGTTCGAGCGCGGCAGCGCCGTCGGCAGCGTGAACGACGCGATAGCCGCTGGCCTCCAGCTCGCGCCTCACCACCCGCGCCATCTCTGGCTCGTCTTCGACCAACAGGATCGTCTCCACCGTACTTCTTTCCCGACCTCTGGCTATCGCCCGAGACGAATGCTGCCTGGGATTGTACCCGGTCCGGCTCTGAGACGCAACCTAAAGAACACAAGGTCGTGGCCTGCGATCTTGCAGATCGGGGGGCTCCTCCGCCCCCCCCCCCCCCCCACGACCATACAAAAGATGCTGCACATCTACGTCCGCATGCCTACAGCGTGCTACCGCGATGCACTGCTCGTGTTGAGAACCTCGTTGATCTCTGCCAGCTCGTCAGCGGTGAGATGCCAGTCCGCTGCCCTGGCGTTACTCTGCACGTGCTCCACGCGCGTCGCTCCCGAGATGACCGAAGAGACCTGTGGCTGGGCGAGCAACCACGCGTGCGCCAGCTCGTTCATCCCACGGCTCCGCTCTCCTGCCCACGCAGTGAGCTGCTCCAGTATGTCATAGTTCCGTTCGGTCATATATCCTTGCACGTAGCGGTTCGACTCGCCCCGCGAACCCGGAGGCGCTGGCTGGTCACGCTTGTACTTGCCGGTCAGGAAACCGCCTGCCAGCGGGAAATAAGGCACGAACCCCACCCCGTGTGCCTGGCAGCAAGGCAGTACCTCTCGCTCTACGCCGCGCTCCAGCATGTGATAGTGTGATTGGAGCGCTACGAACGGTGCCCAGCCGCGTACCTCTGCCAGCAAGTTTGCGTGTGCTAGCTGCCACGAGGCGAAATTCGAAGCACCGACATAGCGCACTTTGCCAGAAGAGACCAGATCGTCCAGGGCACGCAGCGTCTCTGCGATCGGTGTCGTCTCGTCCCAGCGATGCACATAATAGAGGTCGATGTGATCGCTCTTTAGGCGGCGCAGGCTCGCTTCCACGGCGTTCATCAGGTGATAGCGAGAGGCGCCGTGGTCATTCGGCCCATCCCCGGTCGAGGATCGGAACTTGGTCGCGAGCACGACCCGATCCCAGCGCCCGCTCAACGCCTCGCCCAGCGTCTCTTCCGATCGTCCCCCCGTATAGACGTCCGCCGTGTCGATCAGGTTGATCCCTAGATCGAGCGCCGCATCGATGATATCGTCGACGTCACGCTGCGAGACCTTGTCCGAGCCAAATCGATTCGTCCCCAGCCCGATGACCGAGACCCGAACCCCTGAACTGCCCAACTGGCGATATTCCATGACCGTGTCCTTTCTCTAGGCGCTGCCTCGGCGCAAGCTGGCACCGAGGCGACTGCCAAGCCCACTGCTGTGTGCCAGTAGCTACCATAGCACTGCACTACGGGCTTGTCAGTGACTTTCGTCGGGTCAATGGCAGAGATGAGCCCCACCAGTCCCTTGACTGCCTAGACCTGGGACCAGCCCTCGGGGTACTCGAAAGCGGCGGCCATCTCGGCGTTGCCTTCCATGCCCATCAGGTCTTCCAATACGGCGACAGCCTGGTCGTACGAGCGCGTCTGGTGGCTCTCTAGCGCACCAAAGAGCAGGATCGACTCGTCGCCGGTCTTGAAGGCCAGCAAGCTGCGTTCCATCCCCAGGATCTCGGGCCAGATGCATTCCCACATGATCTTGGGTGGCAGCGGATCGACGCGCAGCGGCTGGATGCCCTTCCGGTCGACGATCGCTGGCACCTCTACCACCACGTCGTCCGGGATGCCGGGCAAAGCACCATCGTTGCGCACGTTGACCTGCGCCCGGTACTCGTTGTCGTTCACCAGTCCATCGATGATCGGCACCTGCTGCTCGCGCGTCTTGGTCGTGCCAAAGAACTCGGACACGCTGGCCTTGGGGTCGGTAGCCAGGCGCTGCATATCCGCGATGCGCTTTTCCAGGCGCTCGACAAAGACTGGGCGCGCCAGCTCCGTGTCTGGCCCGCCATAGGGCTCACCGAACCAGCGCTTCTTGGTCTCGATGTCGGTATGGTACCACCACCCCCCGCGTCGCGGCGTATCGCCGATGGGAAAGAGCCCGTACATGCGGTACTGGTGGACCGTACTGCGCGACATCTGGATGTCGTGTGTGCCTTGGGCCACGTGCGTGTTCCAGTACGTCTCCCCCTCCCGCTCGATCCACTCGTCGAGCAGGGGATACGCGTCCTGGCCCTCGTAGTAAAAGTGAGTCAGCCAGATGTTGTGGTTGAGGCCCGGCGCCTGCCAGGTCACGCGATCGGGATCGAGCCCGATCGTTTCTGCCACGGTACGGTAGCCATAGTGGCCGTGGCATAGGCCGCAGACCTTGACCCCCGTCTCGCGGGCCATCATCGTACTTCCAGTAAACACCGGGTTGGCGGACTGGATGAGCCACGCGTCCGGGCAGATCCGCTCGATGTCGCGCGCGACGTCGAGCATGAGCCGCAACTGGTACCACGACCCGAGCCCCACACCGCCATAGTAGTAACCGTGCTTGGCCGTCACTTCGCGTGCTGCACGCGCGTGATAATGTCCCTGCACGAAAGCCGTATTGACGACGAAATCGGCATCCTGCAGCGAAGCCTTCCGATCCGTGGCCTTGTCGAAGGACAGATCGGCACCCAGCTCGTCTGCATAGCGCAGCGCAAAGCGATGGATCATGTCTAGGCGCTCTGGGTTGACGTCCATGAAAGAGACGTGGCTACCAGATAGGCTGGGCGTCAGACACAGATCCTTGACCAATCCCAGGGAAAACTCGGCGCTACCAGCGCCGATCACACTGATCCGGACGGGTGTACCCATTTTCGCGCTCCTTTGATGAGGCAGCTCCAATACGCTCGGGCGCAAACGAGGCTAGAGACAACGGGCCGTTTCGCTGACCATTCTACTCGAAAGGGGCATCACACACAAAACAGGGGAGACGCGAGCGGGGTGTTACCGCATGCAAGTTCACCGTGTCCGGCTCACAGGCCAGCGCGCTCGCGCCCGTGAGTCGGACACGGTCTCTGGAACGTATAGCGTGCGGTGCGCACAAAGGGCGACTAGTCGCTCGCGACGCGCCCAGCGATGGGCAACAGCTCACGCTCTTGGGCTGACAGCCCTATGCGTAGCCCAGCCGGGCTGGGTGCCGCCGCTTGCTTGTGCTCAGACGGGGTCGACCACAGCGTTTCCGACAGGCCCCGCAGGCGAGACTCCTTGTCCATCACGATCTGCTCGGCCGTGCTCCTACAGCCGTTGAGAGAGGCAGCACCGCAGAGCGTGCTAACGAAATTAGCCATACGCTCTGCCAGCGCCTTCGCGATACCGATCACATCCCTCTCGCTTTGCGCCTGTTCCGCAGTAGCGAGGATCCGCTCTGGTGCGTAGGGCAGGATGCTGCGGGCAGTTGCGCGCACATACTGTCGATACTCCTGCCACTCTTTCTCGCTCCGGACCCGCGCGTCCGCCTGACCATCGCAGAGCGCTTCCCAGGCGGCACAGTGCGCTTGCTCCTCCTGTGCCATGTCCATCAACAGAGCCCGCATCCGCGGATAGCGGGTCCTATTGGCAATGAGGCGGTAGCAAGCTTGCCCCACCTCTCCGGCCTCGATTGCCAGTTCCGCGGCCTCTAATGAGGATAAGTATGCCATGTCTGCCTCCTCTGTCTACTGCACGGATACGATGTCAGACCAGGACGGTCTGGGTCACGCGCCAAGTACAAAGGGTCTACAAATGCAGCACGATCCTATGGGAACGATGGCCCGAACACCCCGAACGGAGAGCGAGGTGTTCGCCCCCAGGGATCAGTACTCTTCAGGCAGTGTCATCAGCTCCTCGTAGCTGAACACCGGTCCGTGCTTGCACACGTACGCGGGACCGATGTTGCAGCGCCCACACTTGCCGAGCCCGCATTTCATCTTCATCTCTAGCGTGGTGATGATCTGCTCCGGCGCGAAACCCATCTTGCTGAGTGAAACCAGCACGAATTTGATCATGATCGGTGGGCCGCAGGTGATTACCATCGCGTTGTCCGGTGAGGGGTTGGCCTTTTCCAGCACAGTGGGTACAAAGCCGACCTCTCCACTCCACCGTTCATCCTCACCGCCGGGGTCGACCGTCAATACCATCTCGACGTCGTCTCTGGCGGACCACTCTTGCAGTTCCTGCTGGTATACGAGATCCGCCACGCTCCTCGCGCCGTAGACCACGGTGATATCCCCGAACTGGTCACGCCGATCCAGGCAGTTCCAGAGCAGCGATCGCAGGGGTGCCATCCCGATACCACCGCCGACAAACACGAGGTTCCTTCCCTCCATCTGATCGATCGGGAACGGACGGCCATAGGGCCCACGGAATCCGACCTCATCACCCTCGTTTAGCTCGTGGAGCGCATCCGTGACCTTGCCCACGCGCTTGACGCTGCACTCGATGTACTCGCTGCGCGTCGGCGAGTTGGCGATGCCAAACGGCGCCTCGCCCTGGCCAAACACCGAGAACACCCCAAACTGTCCTGCCTTGAAACGAAAATCGGTCTGCGCCGCTGGATCGCGGAACGCCAACCGGAACGTCTTGATGTCTGACGTCTCTTGTCGGATCGAATCTATCGCCATCACGTATGGCTTGTATATGTTCGTCATCATTTCACCCAGTCCGCACTAGACTCAGCACTTGCCGAAGATCGATACCCACCGGGCAGTGCTCGATACACCTTCCACATCCAACGCAAAGCGTCCGTCCAAAGTTCTCCGAGTAGTAGCGGAACTTGTGCATGATCCGCTGCCGGTATCGCCGGTAGTGTACCGGCCTTGGCTGCCCGGCGTGCGCTTGTGTGTAGCTGGGGAAGGTGCAGGCATCCCACAGCCGTACGCGCTCCCCCTGCTGCGGAGTGCCCTCATCTCGGATATCAAAGCAGTGGCACGTCGGGCACAGGAAGGTGCAGATGCCACAGTCCAGGCACTGCTGAGTAAGCGTCTCCCATACAGGGTTCTCGAACTCGAGCACTTCGTCGAGGCCCTCGATGTCCACTTGCCTCGGCAGCTTGGCGAGAGAAGCCTCTTGCGCCTGGACGCGCTGGCGTTCGTGCTCCACGCTGCTCTCCTCGAACAGGTCGCTGTAGCGATCGACCAGCTCCCTTCCGCGCTCGCTTACGACCGCGACGTGGTACGCGTCGTCCAGCTCTGTCAGGAGCAGATCAGCCCCCTCGGTACCTGCCGGCGACCCACCCAGCGACGCACAAAAGCAGGTCGTACACGGTTCGTCGCAAGCCATGGCGATGATCGCCGTGCTCTCCCGCCGCTCGAGGTAGAGCGAGTCCTCATCATCCCACTGGAAGACCAGGTCGAGGACCGGCAGCGCTGCCACGTCACAGGGCCGAGCGCCCAGGATCACACGGGCCATGCTGCGCGGTGACGGCGGCTCGACCAGCTCGACACCGGAGCGACTCTTGGTGTAGCGGACCAAGAGCTCCCTCTCTGGCAGAAAGAACTGCTTGAGCGACTGTGCGGGCTTGTCTCCGTCCGACCGCCACTCGCTTGCCGACTCGATCTCGCCATACGACCGCTCGTCCTTCGGTGCGATCACTGTATGGTCCGCGATCAGCGCATCTACGAGCTGGTCCAATCTGTCTTTGGGCAGTGTTCTTGATTCCATCCAGTACGGCTCCCTGTTCCTACCTGATAAAGTCGTCTGTGTCGTCTACTTGGAATGTCGCCAGCGCAGGCGCTGCCTCGACGTCGACTCCGGCGACATAGTCGAACACCGCCGCCACTTCTTCCACCATCTTGACGTTTATCAAGCTCAGCGGGATGTCGACGGGGCAGACGCGCTCGCATTCACCACAATCCACGCAGCGACCCACGAGGTGAAACGCCCGGATCGCGTTCCAACTGATGTTGTTGCGGGGCAGTGGAGAACGGCCGATCCACTGTGGCCGGTTCTCCTCGGCGATGCACTCCTCACAGTAGCAGAATGGGCAGACCTGGCGGCACGCGTAGCAGCGGATGCATTTGCTGAACTCCTCTCGCCAGAATGCCCACCGCTCACTGGCCGACATCTGTGCCAGCTCCCCGACGCGCGCGCGCGTCTCTTCCCGACGTGCGTCGTCTGGCTCGATCTGGCCGACCTCGACATCCGGTTTGACGGCAGATGCAGTCCCGTCGACGATGCCCAGGATCACGAGATCCTCTCGCCCGAACTGGTGCTCCTGGATCAGGACCGAAACGGTTCGAAGCGTTGCCGGGCGCGCGACGAGCGCCACTCGAGGCCTTTTGTCGGCAGGCACAAAACGCGACGTCAGGTACCCTTCCCTGCCCACCAGGTACCTGGCCAGGTTATAGACGCAGCGCTCGTCAAAGATCAGCCTCGATACCTGTGCCTCGTCGCGGACGACGCAGGGGGTCGTCGTTGACGGATCCCAGCCCTCTTCATACCCGATAACCATATCCACAAGGTCTTCAGAGAGAAGCCGGCGTGCCTCTTCCTGGATTCTACTGGTGATCTGCTGCATTGGCTGTCTCCTGAGGATGCAGTGGACCGAGCGCCTTGATCTCTTCCGTCACCTGGGCCACGACATCCGCCCACTTGGCGCCCTCGCTGGCCGAAACCCAGCTCATCTGCACTCTTTTGCCGTCGATTCCGAGAAACTCCATCAGTCGCCGGAACATCAACATCCTCCGGCGCGCATAGTAGTTACCCTCCGTATAGTGGCAGTCGCCCGGGTGGCAGCCCGAGACGATCACGCCGTCCACGCCTTCCTTTTCCAAGCTCTTGAGGACGAGCTTGGGATCGATGCGCGCCGAACAAGGCAGACGGATGATCCGTACGTTAGCCGGATACTTGGTCCGGCTTCCGCCCGCAAGGTCCGCACCGGCATACGAGCACCAGTTGCACAGGAAAGCAACGATCTTGGGCTTCCACTCTTGTGCCTGCACTGGCGGAGCTGCTTCCGTACTCGTTCTGCTCTCCACTCCTGACCTGACCTCCAGACCCACTGTGGCAACCATCCTACACCGCCTCTACCTGAGCAAAGACCTGCTCGTGGCTAAACCCGCTGAGGTTTGGCGCACCAGCCCGGCAAGCCACGGTGCAGTTCCCGCAGCCGTGACAGAGGCTCTCTATGACGTGCGCCACTGTCCTCATCTGCCTGGTCATCATGTCCCGCCACTCGATCTCTTCGATCGCACCAAACGGGCAGCTTTCGACACAGGCTCGGCAGTCGCTGCACAACGCGGGATCGATCTGGGCCACCATCGGCTCGGACTCTAAACAGTCGTGGCTAAACAGGCCCAAGGCCTTGGCCGAGGCCGCCGAAGCCGTAGCGACGGTGTCCGGGATATCCTTGGGTGCCTGGCATGCCCCCGTCAAAAAGACGCCGCTGGTCACCGTCTCGACGGGCGCAAGCTTGGGGTGTCCTTCCGTAAACAGTCGGTTCTGATCGTATGGGATGCCGAGCATCCGCGCGACCTCTACCGCGTCGTCGCGGGCGATGAGCCCCGTGGCCAGAACGACTAGGTCTGCCTTGATCTCGACCTGCATGCCAGCCAGCGTGTCGGCACCGCGCACGACGAGGTGCCCGTTTTCCTCGTAGATGCGCGAGACACGTCCGCGCAGGTAGTGCACGCCAAACTCTTCCTGCGCCCGACGGACAAACTCCTCATAGTTCTTGCCCGCCGCCCGGATGTCTATATAAAAGACGTACGCCTCACCATCGGGGTTGTGTTCCTTGAACAACAAGCCATGCTTGGCGGTGTACATGCAGCACAGCCGGGAGCAGTATTCCATCCCCTTTTCGCGGTCGCGTGAACCGACGCACTGGACAAAGACCACTGTCTTCACCGGCTTGCCATCAGATGGACGCAGGATCTTGCCTTCCGTAGGGCCACACGAGTTGACGAGACGCTCGAACTGGAGGCCGGTGACGACGTCCGCGTACTGCCCACCACCGTATTCCCCATAGACCGAGTGGTCGAAGAGTGTGAACCCGGTCGCCACGATGATAGCGCCGAACTGCTCCTCGATGATCTGGTCTTCCTGCTCATAGTCGATCGCGCCCACATCGCAGGCGCGCTCGCACAGCCGGCACTTGCCCCGCTGGAAATAGATACAGTTGTCCCGATCGATGACCGGGACACGGGGCACGGCCTGCGGGAACGGGATATAGATCGCCGTCCGGTCGCCGAGATGCTGATCGAACTCCGAGTCCACCTTCTTGGGACACTTTTGCCAGCACGAGCCACAGCCCGTACACTTGTCCGGGTCTACCGAGCGCGCACGCACCCGGATCCGGGCCGTGTAATTCCCCACGTATCCGGTCACCTCTTCGACTTCGGCATAGGTGTAGATCTTGATGTTCTTATCTCGGGCCACCGTAACCATCTTGGGGGTGAGAATACACG
>Ga0307444_1000846_pt1 | contig 13766 bp, 14 predicted proteins | sample SalMarSW160340MG_FD_202145 | JGI IMG/M metagenome (GOLD analysis project Ga0307444, IMG submission 202145) | Salt marsh sediment microbial communities from the Plum Island Ecosystem LTER, Massachusetts, United States - SW1603-40 | ecosystem: Environmental > Aquatic > Marine > Intertidal zone >... | reverse complement strand
ACGATAATGGAGTTACTGATGACGAATACATAACAATTACAAATCAAACATTAGAAGCCAAGAAATTTCTAGAGAAATACCCTAATGCAGTTATTCAAGTTGATAGAAGTGGAAGATTAGCGGTAGATTACTGGGTAGGAGGACATCTCGACTCAGAATACCTTAGATTGCGAATCTTCATTGATTGGAGAAACAACAAACCTGAAGATATGTTTGTTGATAATTCAGGAACTTACGACAGAGAGAATATATTAGAATATATAGAAAAAGTAGAGTTTCCTAATTGAGTTTGGCAAATTGGGATTAGATTATCTTTTTTCTTTTTCATTTTTTAGTAAAGTTTTCTCTACGCTCCCTGATTTTGTTTCAATGGTCATTAAATACTTCAAGTGCTCAAAGAGCACTGCCTAAACTTAGGTAGCGAGGTGAAAGAATGGTAAAGATTGAATGTCAACTATGTCATCAAACAGGTTACCTTCAGCAGTTAGGCAACTACTTTAGAGTGAGACATTATGCAGGCATAAACCCAGAAACGGGTAAAGCTAAATTCTATTATCATCAGCAAACCAAAGAATACGCTTTACGCCAAGTGGGTTCATACCAGACTTCTAAGCCTCTTGACCACTTGACCAGCCCTGAACACTTAAATCTTAAAGATTCAAGTCTTATTTCAAGCGGTCGTAGTCTAGTTTGGCTAGGACATCAGCCTCCCACGCTGACGACCCGGGTTCAAATCCCGGCGACCGCACCAAAACGTTCTCGAACAGCCAGTTTTGCGATTGTTTGTCGGTTATTGTATTTCCAGGATTTCTTGTTGTGTGTGTTTCGCCATTAAAACTGCTACTGCGCCTATGACGGCTGCTATCACGGCTATGCCTATTAATGCAGTTAGGAAGAGTGGGATTACGGTTGCGCTTTTTGTTAAGCTTATGGCGCCTGTGTACTGGTCGTTGCCTGACCATGCTGCGCGGATTGCATGTGAGCCTGCTGTTTCCGCTTTCCAGAGGTATTCGAAGCTTCCATTCGACTGGGTTACCGCTGTGCCTATAACTGTCCAGGGCGAACTGTTGACTCTGGCGTAGAGTGTCACGTTTTCGTTGGGCATTTCCGGGTCAAGCTGACCGTGAAGGGGTATCGCGCTGTTTTGGATAGATATGCTTGGGGTAACTTCCAGCGATAGCACGCTTGGGTTCATCGTCGTGAAGCTTGCGGAGACTTGCCCTGGAGCTACTTGTTCCATGTTATCAAGTGTGAGGACTTCGGCGGACACCTGTTTTAGGTCTGTCGGGCACTCGCCTACTCTCCAGCCTTCTTTCCAGTTTCCACCTGTGCACTCTGCAACGTAGTATCTTGTGCCGTCGTTCGTCACGTAGCATACGTTGTCTCTTACGTTTTGTGGGGCGCTGGAAAGGTGTACTCCAATGTTCATGTGAGTTTGCTCTTCGTAATACAGAAGAACCACATCCAAACTTCCCGCCTTCATTATGGATGCCGCGATTAAGGAGAAGAGGTCGCAGTCGCCTTGGGCTTCGACCATTGTTTCCACGGGGTATTTCGTTGGGGTGGTTTCAGCGTAGGTTATTTGGTGGACGATCATGAGGGCTCCGTTGGCGAAGTCTTCTTGGTTGTCGTATATTTCCCAGAGTCTGTCTGCTATGGGTTGTAAGGCGTAGGGGGTTACGAAGTTTGGAAAGCTGTTGGTTGAGGTTAGTCTGTGGCTTTTTTCCAAGTAATATTCTTGGAGGTTTTCAGGGATCATTACGTTGAGTTCGTATGTTACGTTGCCGTCTGGCTGGTTTAGGAGTTGGTAGGAGAGGGTGTGGTTTTGTGCTGTTGCGAGTGATATGGTGGAGAATAGGATGAGTGTTGTTGCGAATAGTGTTATTGCCTTTGCCGTGGCTTTCATGATTTCTCGAATATTACTATTCACGACTACTTTTTAGGCGTTATGAACAACAAATTACTACAGAAAATACCTAAACAGCAATCACTCAAAAACTACAATCTTGCCGCCGATTCCTCTCACCGCACCGGAAAGCTGCGAAGCAGCGTTTTGCAGTTTTTCCTCCGCTTTTTCGGCGTCCTCAGCCGTGGCGGACATGTGAATCTCCATGTGCGGCTTGTTTTCTCCGCCCTTCGGATGCGACTTCACGTAAACATCCGGGTTATCCTCCATCACCTTGTCTATGAGCGGCGCCAAACTTGACTCCATGACGTCGTCAACGTAAATGCTTTTTTCGTAAAAAGCGGTTCTGCCTGACGCTTGCCTAAGCAACGGCCCTATGGTTTCGTGAAATATGGCTTTCATTTCTGATGGAACGCCGGGTAAAGCTATCAAAACTGTTTGTTTCAGTTCTGCTCGGACGCCAGGTGCGGTTCCGACAGGGTTGGGGACTGGTTCTGATTTTTCTGGTAGTGTTGCCATCTTTATTCTTGACTGCGTCAGCTCAACTATTTCTGCTCCTTTTTCTTTGGCGTATGCTTCGTATTTTTCTTTGACCATTTTCAGCGCTTCTTTGTTGACGGCGAGTTTGCGGTTTAGTGCTTCTGCTATGCCCTGTAACGTTTTGTCGTCGAAAGTCGGTCCCAATCCTCCAGTGGTTAAGGCAAACTGCGGTTTGCGTTTGAGTGTTTCGCGAATTCCGGTTGCGATTTCGTTTACTTCGTCAGCTACGACGGTGATGCGTTTGACTGTTATTCCGATAGCTGTGGCTTGTTTGGCAATCCACTGCGCGTTTGTGTTCAGGGTTTTGCCGATTAATAATTCGTTGCCTATGCATATTATCTCCATGTTTTTGGTCATGGTTTTCACGTTTCCGCAAGGTGGTTGAAAGAATGAGTGTTTCTCGCTTTATACTGTTTGCTAACCAACCGCACATAAGAATTAAGCTGGCGCGGTTACTTTTTCTTGCTAAGCCACCATTTCAGGTATTCTTTTCTGTGTTTCTGCCTTTCTTCTTCAGCCGTTTCCATGTTAGGCCTCAGTTTTTCTCGCAGCTCCCACAGTTCTTGTTGCGTCACCGACAAGCCGCAGCTTTTGCAGATGTAATGTTTGGTGGCTATGGCGTACTGCATTTCTCCGCCGCATTCTGGACAATACCGCATTTCTTTTCACTCAAAGTTTTCTAAAGGGATAAAGCGCGAAACGACAAATATTAGTCTTCGCTCTGCTTTTGCCGTTTCCAGTTGGAGAACTGTTGTGCGATTTTTGTCAATAGCGCGCGGAAATATTTCAGGTTCATTGAAGACATCTTTATTATGAGTATAGAATGCCAAAGTATTTTTTGTTTCTGATTAAGCCCTCAGGAGCTATTAATTTTCTGAAGGTTATCATGCATGCTTGGAAAATAGCGCGCGCTCGTGGTGACGCCAGTGGCTTCGGTTGCTGTTGCCGGCGCGGTGGTGGCTATTTACTTCAAGAAGCGCAAAGGTCATTGAATAGCTACCTGCTTATTCATCGCAGACTTCGCTTTCTGTACGAAAAATGATGCAGCAGATTTCCTAGACGTGAGCGTATACGCGGTCGGTTGTGTACTTTCCCGTCTCCATTTCCTCTTCTATCTCACGCAGGAGCAGTATGCGCTTGAAGGTGGGTGGGTGCGTGGCAAACAAGCTGTTCAGCTGGTTCCAAGTTGATTTCGATTCTTTTTCCATCGCCAGTTCCAGTTCGCGCTCGTCCAAGACGCCGTCCTTGTCCAAATCGTAGCTGTTCTTGTTCTCCATGATTTCACTTATCTCCTTTTTAGCTTGCGCTGGGTCCCCGATGTAGAATGCTCTTGCACCTTCAGGCGCTTTTGGAGAGATGGATAAGCCATAGGTGATTTTGGCGAGTCCGCTTTCAAGGCTTCGCGGCGAACCCGTCAGGTAAGCCGAATAAGCGTCGGCATAGTGTTCGCGGAGCCGGCTCAACCTCATCACGGCAAGAAACGTGACTATGTAAACTATGAAAGAGACGACGCCCACCGCTATCAGCGCTACGCCCGCATTTCCCTCTTTTTTGTTCCTTCCCCTTGAATAAGAGCTAATTACGCCCGCCCGAAATGCGACTTGAGCAATCAAATACGCGATTAACGGCAACGCTGAAAGCACCGTCATCACGATGAAGTCCTTGTGCTTGACGTGGCCAAGCTCGTGAGCTATTACTCCTCTAATTTCGTTTTCGTTCAAACTTCTTAACAAGCCTTCATGCACGGCTAAGGTGGCACCGCTTGAGCTTCTGCCGAAGACAAACGCGTTCGGCGTGTTGTTGGGAACCGTGGCGACTTTTGGCATGGGCACCCCACTTTTCCCCGCCAATTCCTTGACTGTGTTTTCGAGCCACGGGTTCTCCCCAGGCTTTAGATAATGCAAACGTGAGGTAGCCGCTACAATCGCGGGACCCACAAGATACTGGAAAAGTATGAACAGAGCAATGCCACCCAAGACAAGAAGTAATCCCGTTATGAGGTCGAAGCCGAATAAGTAGTATTGCAGGAGGAATATGATTCCGAGCAGGAACAGGCCAAATATGAAGGAGGCTATAAAAATGCTGGTTCCCATCGCAAACTTCAGCTGAGATAGCCTAGCCAACGGCGCCGCTCCTATTGCAATTGTCAATCAAATGTTGAATTAAGTCTTTCTACAGGAAAATAGGCTGGCTAACGCCGCAAATGAGCGTTTGTGACTATAAAATAAGGAGAAAGGGTTGTTTATATGGGGTAGGCTCCGCAAACCTTGCAGAACTGAATCTTCGTCTTTATGTAGCTTTTGCAGTACGGACACTGGATTCCGCCGTTATCAGGAAAGACATCCGACGGTTTTCCGAAGAGCTTCCTGAAATGCTCGTAGTAAAGCAGCTGCTCCTTATCTTGGATTTTAACGTTATCTTCTGCGAGGATCTTTTTCTTCTTCTCCTCAAACTCTTGGTCGGAAATCATGTCGTTGAAGAAAGTCCGCAGCACTTCGGTGCCTGTTCCCGCCTCCAACGGCGCTTTAGCTCGCCAAATAACGTCTTTCGGAATCACATCTTCGTACGCTTTTCTCATTATCCATTTGCCGTATTTCACGCCGTCGTGCATGTTAATCTTGAATTTGATTGGCAGTTTCTTAGCCCAATCCATAAACGCCGGGTCCATGTAAGGCGCTTTGATGGTCATTCCGAGAGATTCCGCCATGGGTATGGACGAGAAACCCATCTCCGCCCACATCTCCTTCTGCTTCTGGGCGAACTCCGTCTCGGAAAGGTGGAATTGCCATGGGTACCCGAAAAGTTCGTCCAACGCGTCACCCGTGAAAACGGTTTTGAAGCCTTTTTTCTTCAAAATTGTCAAGCCTATGTAAACAGGCATGCTGTTCCTTATCTCCATAGGGTCAAACTTCTTGAGCGCCTCCACAACTTTTGGGGCGTTGCTAAGCACTTCATTTTTACCGAACACATGGGTTTCATGGTTAAGCTTCAGTAAAGCCACCATCTTTTTCACGTATTCAGTGTCCTTCGGGGTTCCATGCTTGAAATGCATTGTCAAGCAGGGGATATTCGGCTTGTACTTCACTGCTTCGGAGATTATGATTTGTGTGTCTGTTCCCGCTGAAAACAGCATGGAGTCCGCCATGTTTCTCTGCACAACTTTGTTCACTAAGGCTCGAACTTTCGGCAAAAGCTTACCGTATTCTTGTGGGTCAAGTGTCAAGATATTTTACCTCGCAATACAAACCCTGTCATTCTCGCCTTATTTAAATCTATCCGTATGCGTATAAAAGCCTTAAAATTATAAACATATGTATGAAAAGTGCCCAAAATACTGAACACAAATGTACCAGAGGCCTTTTCCAGCCAGTTTTGTTTCAAGGCAGTTAAGTTTAAAAGTTTTCAGGTTCCGTTCTTATCGAAGGTCAATACTCAGTAGCCAGTGAACATGTTGAAAATAAGTCTAATCCACATGAAAGTCCGCCGCTCCCTAAAAGGCAATCTCGAAGCAGCCTCCACAGCGGTCCATAAAGCCGCTGAACAAAAACCCGCGTTCATCGCCCTTCCAGAGTACTTCTCAGTTCCAAACAACATGGAACATTTCGATTCCGCAGAAAAAATCAGCAAAGAAACAACCGAAGAAACCATGAAGTTCCTCGCGGAAATCAGCAAAGAACTTCCAGACATCTACGTTTTAGGCGGCACCGTGCTCGAAGAAGACCAAGGCAAATTCTACAACACCAGCACTCTATGGCAAAATGGCACGCTTATCGGCAAGTACCGCAAAAGAAACCCTATCAACGCCGAGTTAAAAGCCGGCGTAAGCCGCGGCGACAAGCCAGCAGTATTCACCACGGAACACTGCAAAGTAGGCATGCTCGTCTGCGCCGACATGTTCGACCCGCCCACCGTAAAAGCAGTTGTTGACTTAGGCGCTGAACTTGTCTTCCTCCCAGTCGCAGCCATGGGCACGCACCCGCACGTGAAGGGTCACCCGCTTACAGAGAAGCTTGCCACGGACAACGGCATCTACGTGGTTAAAGTGGGCAACGTCAGCAGCAACGCCCGAGGCGGAAGAAGCGCCTTCATCACGCCGTGGGGCATAGAGCACGAAGCGTCAGACGCCGTTAAAGACTCAGTTATGACTATTGATTTCGACATGCAGAGGCTCAGGGAATACAGAAAAACTCTGAAAAGGTAAAACCCCAAGCGAACGCGTTTATTTTCATTTAATGAGGTAAATTAGCAGACAACCAGTGCCAGTCTAAGCGCCCGTTGAATCTACATATAGAGAGGGCATAAGTTTTTCCGAGCGCTAGTCCTCTCGGCTTCCAACCGCAACAACCACGCCAACAAAAACCGCACACATTAGGAAAAAGTTATAGCGCAGACAGACATTAAGCCTCACTATTAACGGTCATTGAGGTTTAAGATTTGCCTGAAATCCGTGTAGCACTCGTAGGCGTAGGAAACAGCGCCAGCGCACTCATCCAAGGAACCCAATACTACAAAAACGCAAAAGAGAACACCACTGTCCCAGGACTCATGCACGTAAACTTCGGCGGATATCACATAAACGACATAAAATTCGTCGCCGCGTTCGAAGTTAACAAAAACAAAATCGGAAAAGACCTCTCAGAAGCCATATTCACACCACCAAACTGCGCCGTAAAATTCGCCGACATCCCAAACCTCGACGTAACAGTCTCACCCGCACCAATCCTTGACGGCGTAGCACCACATATGCAAGAAGTCTTCAACGTATACGACGACACAAACTACGACAAAACCGACATCGTGAAAACCCTCAAAAAAACCAGCACACAAGTCCTAGTAAACTACCTCCCAGTAGGCAGCCACGACGCCACACGATTCTACGCCCAAGCTGCCATGAACGCAGGATGCGCCTTCGTAAACTGCATGCCCGAATTCATCGGCTCAAACCCGGAATGGGCAAAAAAATTTGAAGAAGCAGGCTTACCCGTACTCGGAGACGACATCAAAAGCCAAGTAGGCGCCACGATCCTGCACAGAAGCCTCGTGCGTCTCTGCTTGGACCGTGGTGCCATAGTTGATGAAACCTATCAACTCAACCTCGGCGGAGACACAGACTTCCTCAACATGACCGTGGAAGAACGCCTTAAAACAAAACGCATTAGCAAAACAGAAGCTGTTACAAGCCTCGTCCCATACGAACTACCCACAAGAATCGGTCCCTCAGACTACGTAAACTTTCTCAACAACAAAAAAATATGCTACATAACGCTGAAGGGCAGAAAATTCGGCGACCGCCCCATAACCATAAACGTGAAACTCGAAGTCGAAGACTCACCTAACAGCGCAGGAGTAGTCATCGACCTCATACGCGCGGCAAAAATAGCCCTAGACCGCAAAATCAAAGGCGCATTGTTAAGCATGCCATCATACGCCTTTAAACACCCGCCCATCCAAGTGCCCGACCCCGTGGCACGTCAATGGACAGAAGAATGGATCGCAGGCAAAAGAGAACGCTAAACTCGTCAATCGCCCCTGCGGCTTCATCAAACCTTTTAAGGGCAGAAGCCGAGATTACTCAATCAGAGGTGTATAAATATGGTTAAAGTGGACAATTACGAGGTTCCAGAAGGTCTATACTACTCCAAAGATTTTGAATGGATAAAAATTGAAGGAGACAAAGTTCGTATGGGCATAACCGACTACGCCCAAAAACAGCTACGCGAAATAGTCTACGCCGAACTACCAGAAGCAGGAACGGAAGTACAACAAAACGAGCCCTACGGCACGCTAGAGTCAGTGAAAGCCGTTTCCGACCTAGTCGCCGCAGTAAGCGGCACCATTGAAGAAGTAAACTCGGAAGTTCAATCCAAACCCGAAATTCTAAACGAAGACCCTTACGTGAAAGGCTGGCTACTAGTTTTGAAACCTGCAAACCTGCAAGCAGAACTGGCTAGTCTGATGGATTTTGACAAAGCGGTGGAATGGCACAAAAACCAAACAAAATGAAGGAAGACCGATGGCTAAACGCATAATCGTTATCGGAGCCAACGCCGCAGGAGTGGAAGCCGCATCTGCCGCGCGAAAAAAAGACCGCACAGCTGAAATCACCCTGATAAACCAAGAGAAAAACGCGGGATACTCACGTTGTGGTCTGCCATTCGTGATAGGCGGACAAATACCCAGCTTCAAAGATTTGACTGTTTATCCACCTGCCTACTTCCAGCTGCTAAAGTTGAATTTGAAAACAGAGACAAAAGTTACAACCATAAACACGAAAGAGAAAACGCTCACCGCTGTTGACCAGACAGGAGCCACGGAATCTCTGCAATACGACAGCTTGGTGATTGCTACAGGCGCTGACGCCTTCATGCCTCCGATTAAAGGACATGAAAAGCAGGGTATACTGAGCCTACGCAATCTGGAGGACGGCGAAAAAATTTTCCAGGCGGTCCAGAACGGAGCCAAATCGGCAGTCATCATGGGCGCTGGCTTGATTGGGCTGGAAACTGGCGTGGCTTTGATTGAACGTGGCTTAAAAGTAACGGTAGTTGAGATGCTGCCGCAGATTCTTCCTGCCATGCTTGACGCGGACATGGCGAAGCAGGTTCAGGAGCATCTGCATGAAAAGGGCATTTGTATTCTCACGGAAAAAGCCGTGGAAGAGTTTCTCGGCGACGACAAGGTGACGGCGATTATGGCTGGCGGCGAAAAAATAGACGCTGACATGTTCATCAGCGCCTTCGGCGTACGAGCGAACACCAAGCTGGCAGCTGACTCTGGAATATCGCTAGGCGAAACCCGCGCGATAAAAACAAATGGCAGAATGGAAACTACTGTGAAAGACATTTACGCTGCAGGGGACTGCGCAGAAGCTCCAAACATAATAACTCACAAGCCAATGTGCGCTCAGTTAGGCACAATCGCGGTCAGGCAAGGCAAAGTGGCAGGCACAAACGCGGGAGGAGGTTACGCCCTATTTTCAGGCATATTAGCTTCGGCAGTAACCCGATTGTTCAGCATAGAAGCAGGAGTGACAGGCTTAACGGATATAGCAGCGCAAAGAGCCAGAATCGAAGTGGTTACTGGCGCCATAAGCTCGAAGACAAAGGCTGACTACTACCCCGACGCGTTGCCAATAAAAGTCAAGCTTGTCGTCGAAAAAGAGTCACAGCGCATAATTGGCGCGCAGATAATCGGCGGCGAAGAAGTCACGCAGCGCGTAAACGCCCTATCATTTGGCATTCAGAAAGGCATGACAGTGCGCGAACTTGCCAAAGCAGACACGGCTTACGCGCCTCCATTGTGCGAAACTTGGGAGCCAATGGTGTTAGCCGCAGAAATGGTTCTCATGAAACTACGCTGACCCCTGCCTTTTCTTTTTCCTTTTCTATTTTGTATCCGAAGACCTAATGAATACTCACCTAATTCTGTATGCGCGCTTTGATTTTTGAAAAGCGGTTCCTTGTTTCTGTGACGCCTAAAATCATGTTTGCTAGTTTGCGCCTTACAGTCCTGGCTGGGTGAACGGGCTCGTCATGCCGACCAGCAGTTTCCCAAACGTGTCTATGTGCTTTTCTTCATCGGCGAGAATTCCCTCAAGCAATCGCCTAGTTGTGAAGTCGCCTTCTTCGCTAGCAGCCTGTATGCCTCGCTTGCAAAGTTCAGTTGCCTCTTCCTCATTCTGTTCGTCTTGCTTCAACATCTCTATCAAACTGCCGCCGACAAACACGGGGTCAGGCTTGGTTGTGGGCACTCCATCCAAGTAATCCAGTCTCTCCGCAAGCGCTTCAGCGTGCTTCATCTCCGCGATAGCGATCTCCTTGAATATTCCTTTTACCAATGCACCGTCCATTCCGGTAACTTGGACGTGTTGCCACATGTACTGAATGCTGACTTGCAGTTCACGAGCTATAACTTTATTCAAAAGTTCCAACAACTTCTGAGACGCCATAATAATCACCTACAAACTACACCTGTGATAGACGCATTAATATATAAATGGTCTTCTCCATCACACCCTGAGACCGCTTCAAGAGAACGATGCGCCTTCAGAAGGGATTCGCACCCAAGGCCATAATCGTATTTCAAACCAACACTCAATTTTAACCCACTCCGCACAGACGTCCTTCAAAAAATGGGAGTTTTTACGAGCATAAGAGCAAAGACCAGAATAAGTAACCTAAAACACCTGAAAATAACAATTTGGATTGGTAGTTAACAATTTGCTTTCACAGTATCCTAAGAATTAGCCAAATTGCACGGAATAAAAAGAAAAAAGGAGATATTGATTTTAGATTTGTTTGGTTTTTACCGCGTTTTCCAAGGCCACTACGCCTGGAAGCTTCTTACCCATAAGGAACTCGATTAAAGCTCCGCCAGCAGTGCTTATGTAGCTGATTTTCTTGGTTAAACCGTATTCCTGTATTGCCGCGATCGTGTTGCCGCCTCCGGCAAGTGAAAAAGCTTTTGAGTTGGCTATGGCTTCGAAGACTTTTTTGGTGCCGTAGTTGAATTCTTTGTTTTCGTAAACGCCCATTGGTCCGCTGACTACTATGGATTTGGCTTTGTTGACGATTTCTGCGTAAAGCTCCGCGGTTTTCGTGCCTATGTCAAAGATAGAGTATTCAGTTGGCAGCTGATCCACGGTGATTTCCTTTCGCTTGCCGTTCACATCCAACGCAACATCAACAGGAACCACAATGCCGCTAGGGTACTTCTGCATCAGCGCTTTAATTCCCGGGATCAAGCCAGTTAACTCTTTCTTAGCCAGAAAATCCATGGTTTTCTTGCCCAAATCCACGCCTTTCGCCGCAAGAAACAGCTGTGAGGTCACACCGCCAACAACGACGGAATCCGCGATACCGTTGCCCAACACGAACTTGCTGATTTCCAACGAATCATCGGCTTTTGCACCACCCATCACGTAAGCGCACGGTTTCTCAGGAGTCTCCAATGCACGCGAAAGCGATTTCAGCTCACGTTCCATAATTCTGCCTGCAGCGGAGGGCAGCACTGCGGTGAAGCCTATTATCGAAACGTGCGCTCTGTGAGCCGCCGCAAAAGCATCGTTAACAAATACATCCGATAGTGGCGCAAGGTTCTGCACGAGCGGGGTTTTGGCGTGTTCTTCTGGTGTGCCTTTCTTGGTTTCTCCGTCGAAGCCTCTGACGTTGCCTAAGACTATAACTTCGCCGCTTTGTAGGTTTTTGATGGCAGCTTGTGCTTTTTCGCCGTAAATGTCGTCGACGTATTTGACTGGGCACTTTAAAATCTTGCTGAGAATCTCGGCGTGCTGCTTCAACGGCGTGAAGTCTGCGTCGCCTTTTCTTCCCTGATGTGCTAGAATCACGACTTTGGCGCCTTTTTCGGCAAGTTCTTTGATGGTTGTTTCTGCGTGCGCTCTGATGCGTACGTCGCTTGTGACTTTTTTGGTTTCAGGATCAATCTCTGAGTTGAAGTCTACTCTGACTAGGACTACTTTGTTTTTTACGTTAAAATCGTCTAATGTTAGGTATTTTGCCATGTTTTCCACTCTCTGTTTTCAAAAAGAAAAGGATGGGGAAAGGGTTTTTAAAGTTTCAGCATCTGAGCGTTTAGAGCCCTGCTTTTTTGCCTACCAACTCGATGAACTCAACCATGCGGTTGCTGAAGCCCCATTCGTTGTCGTACCACGCTAGGACCTTTACGAAGTTGCTTTTGTCGCCCATAACCATCGTTGCCTGAGAGTCGAAGATTGCGGAGCATGTGGTGTGGAGTACGTCTGATGAGACGATTGGGTCTTCTGTGTAGTCCATTATGCCTTTCAATGGTCCTTCTGAGGCTTTTTTCATTGCGGCGTTGATTTCTTCTGCGGTGACATCTTTGCCGAGTATGGCTGTTAGGTCTACGATGGAAACGTCTGGTGTTGGTACACGCAGTGCCATGCCGTTCATTTTTCCACTACACGATGGCAAGACTAGGCCGATTGCTCTTGCTGCGCCTGTGCTTGTTGGGATTATGTTGACCGCGGCGGCTCTTGCTCTGCGCAGGTCTTTGTGGACGAGGTCTTGCACTTTCTGGTCGTTTGTGTATGAGTGGGTTGTAGTCATGAATGCTTTTTCAAGGCCGAAGTTGTCAGCTAAGACTTTTGTCACTGGCGCTAGGCAGTTGGTTGTGCATGAGGCGTTGCTGAGGAGGTTGTGGTTTGTTGGGTCGTATTTTTCGTGGTTTACTCCTAGGACTATGGTTACGTCTGGGTCTGGGGATGGTGCGCTGATAAGGACTTTTTTGGCTCCTGCCTGCAAGTGTTTTGAGGCGGCTTCGCGTTTAGTGAACAGCCCTGTTGACTCCACAGCCAAGTACACTCCGAGATCTTTCCACGGAAGCGCTGCAGGGTCTCTTTCACTTAAGACTTTGAGTGGTTTTCCACAGACGACCAAGTTGCCTTCTTGAACTTCCACGCTTCCTGGGAATCTTCCATGAACTGAGTCGTATTTCAGCAAGTGTGCGATTGTTTTGGCGTCTGCTAGGTCGTTTATGGCTACGAAGTCGATGTTTGCGTTGCGTTCGATTGCTGCGCGGTAAAGAAGTCTTCCGATTCTTCCGAATCCGTTAATTCCTACTTTTATCGCCATTTAAAATCACCTTTGTATGCGAAGTTTATCACTTGTTCTTTCTTAATTAATTTTCCGACGTGAAAACACAAGTTGAATGTTTAGGCAAGTTGCGCACTCTAGTGCTTGGAGCAGTCTATAGCCCCCTTACGTCTTAGTAATATCTTACTATCTTCTTCTATGGTTGTTGTTTGTTTCTTGTTGTTTCCATTGTTTGATGCTGTTTCAGACGTTTTTGAGGGTGTTTTTTGGGGATATAGTTGCTTCATTTTTGTTTTCCTCTATTAATTGGTGATTGTTGCATAATATAAGCGTTATTTAATTTTTCCCTATGGGTGTTTTGAATAGGTTTTAATTCATATTGCCCTATTCTTGTTTGGGTGCTTGCATTTGGTTAAGAAGGCAATTCGGTTATTTGTTAAGACTCGGAGGGAAAACAAAGGTTCCTATGTTGCATCTATTCCTCTAAAGGAATTAGAAAAATTTTCTAAAGCTCCAGAAAAATCCAGACGTTGGAGCTTTCAAGACGGCTGGCTACTTCTTGAGGCGTTTTGAATTTTCTTGGTCGTGCCAACTGCCCGTATTTATCTTGGATTAAAATATAGTTAACTTGCAATCTGCTATATTTATATAAGACTTGGCTTTTATTTATTTCCCATGGAGAGTCTCAGGTAAATGGTTGACGTAGAGGTTTATTGGGACGACCCTGCACTGAAACGCTGGCTCAACAG
>Ga0307444_1000845_pt1 | contig 13778 bp, 10 predicted proteins | sample SalMarSW160340MG_FD_202145 | JGI IMG/M metagenome (GOLD analysis project Ga0307444, IMG submission 202145) | Salt marsh sediment microbial communities from the Plum Island Ecosystem LTER, Massachusetts, United States - SW1603-40 | ecosystem: Environmental > Aquatic > Marine > Intertidal zone >... | reverse complement strand
AACTGACCTTCCTTGCCGGTCAAGCCCTGCACAACGACCTTGGTGTTCTCATCGATGAGGATCGCCATCAGGCCACCTCCCCGCCTGCGAGTTGCACTGCTTTCTCTGCTGCCTCCCGCATGGTGGCTGCGGGGATCAGCTTCTCGGATTGGACCTTTCTCAGGATCTCTCGACCTTCGGTCGCGTTGGTGCCGTCGAGCCGAACGACGATCGGCCACGGCAAGTCGAGATTCTGGAACGCCTCGAGCACACCCTGGGCGACGAGGTCTCCACGGGTGATCCCGCCGAAGATGTTGATGAGGACCGTCTTGACCGACGGGTCCTGCATGAGCACTTCGAGGGCGTTGGTGATCGTGTCGGCGCCTGCGCCACCACCGACGTCGAGGAAGTTGGCTGCCTTGCCACCGACGAGCGACACGACATCGAGGGTCGACATGACGAGTCCCGCCCCGTTGCCGATGATGCCGACGTCACCGTCGAGCTTGATGAAGTTGAGACCGCGCTCCTTGGCCATCCGCTCGACCGGCGGGATGACGTGCTCCTTGGCGAACTCCGGAAAGTCCTTGTGCCGGAAGAAGCCGTTCTCGTCGAGCGCCACCTTCGAGTCGAGCGCTATGACCTGACCGTCTTCAGTGAGGATCATCGGGTTGACCTCGACGAGGTCGCAGTCGAACTCGACGAATGCCTGGTACAGCTTCTTCAGCAGCCCGATCGCCCCACGGGCCGCCTCCGGGTCCAGCTTGGCCCGGTACGCCATCTCGGTGGCGAGCCAGTTCGGAAGACCGATCACCGGGTCGATGTGCACCTTGACGACCGCTTCCGGTTCGGTTACAGCGACCTGCTCGATGTCCACGCCGCCCCTGGCACTGATCATGCCCAGGTGCTTCTTTGCGGATCGATCGAGCGTGAACGACGCGTAGTACTCGGCTTTGATCTTGGAGGCCTTCTCGATCCACACCCGGTGGACGGTGTGCCCTTTGATGTCCATGCCGAGGATCTCCCCGGCTCTTTCGTACGCCTCGTCGGGGTTGGCGGCGACTTTGATCCCGCCGGCTTTGCCTCGTCCGCCCACCTGCACCTGTGCCTTGACGACGACGGTTCCGCCCAATTCACGGGCGGCATCACGTGCTTCGTCGGGGGTGGTGGCGACCTTCCCTTCCGGGACGGGTACGCCGATGCGAGCGAACAAGGACTTCCCCTGGTATTCCAGAAGGTCCACGATCTCTCCTCGTCAGTGTTCTTCTACGTTCTGCGCTACCCAGTCGGTGATCTCCGACAGCGAGGCACCCGGCGTGAAGATGCCGGACAGCCCGGCCTTCTCCAGCTCGGCGATGTCGTCGTCGGGGATGATGCCCCCTCCGAACACGACGATGTCGGTGATGCCCTCCTCGGCGAGAAGTTGCACGACTCGTGGGAACAAGGTCATATGGGCGCCGCTGAGCACCGACAGACCGACCGCGTCGACGTCTTCCTGGATAGCGGTCTGAACGATCTGTTCGGGAGTCTGGTGCAGCCCCGAGTAGATCACTTCGTTGCCGGCGTCGCGAAGTGCCCTGGCGATCACTTTTGCCCCTCGGTCGTGCCCGTCGAGACCGGGCTTTGCGATCAGGATCCTGCGTGGCATTGCGACCCGCAGGTTACCGCACAGAAACCGAGCGGCCGCATCGTCACAACGACTCGCGTCTCACACCTCGCTCGGTGATGCCTTTCCACCATGCCCGCGTCGACTCCCGGATCGGGAATCCCGGTGCAGCAACCCATCCGATCACGCCTGCCTCGGCGAACAGGAGCGCCTCGACGATGTCGCGGACGTCGACCCAGTTGAAGCCCCCGTCCGGGGGCACCGGCAGCTTGCCGGCTCGCCGTACAGGACGCTCCAGTGGAAAGGAACAAGGGGCGACCGGCTACCGTTAGACCACACGGCCAACCGGAGACAAGGACATGTCACATCTGTATGGACTATCGGCTCGTGGCCAGAGTGTCTGGCTGGATGCGATCTCTCGAGAGCTCCTCAAACCCGACGCTCTTCCCCGCATGGTTCTTGACGATGCCATCACTGGTGTCACCTCCAACCCTTCGATCTTTGCAGCGGCGATCATGGGATCCACCGACTACGACGAGTCGCTCAAGGAGTTGGCCGCACGCGATGCGTCGACAGTTGATATCTACACGGCACTTGTCACCGCCGACATCAAGGCTGCCTGCGATGCCACCCGACAGGTGTACAACCGCTCCGACGGCGTCGACGGCTACGTTTCCGTCGAGGTGTCTCCGGACATCGCGCACGACACCGAAGCCACCGTGGCCGAGGCGCGTGAGTGGGTCAAGCGGATCGACCGACCGAACCTGCTCATCAAGGTGCCCGCCACTCCAGCCGGTGTTCCCGCCGTCCGCCGGCTGATCTCCGAGGGGATCTCGGTCAATGTGACGCTGATCTTCGCTCTCGATCGGTACCGGGAGGTGACGGAGGCATACCTGAGCGGACTCGAAGGATTCCTCAAAGACAACCCCAATGCGTCCCGCATCGCTTCGGTGGCTTCCTTCTTCGTGTCCCGGGTTGATACGGAAGTCGATAAGCGCCTCGAAGCCATCGGGTCCGGTGCGCTCGCGCTGCGCGGCAAGGCTGGGATCGCCAACGCCAGGGCTGCGTACGGTGCGTTCCTCGAGACGTTCGCGGGGGACCGCTGGAATGCGCTGGCTTCTTCGGGGGCCCGCGTCCAGCGGCCGCTGTGGGCGAGTACCTCAACCAAGAATCCCGCCTACAGCGATGTCATGTATGTGGAGGATCTGGTCGCCGACGACACGGTGAACACCATTCCACTCGCCACGATCGAGGCCTACCAGGACCACGGAAACCCCGACCCGGATACGTTCACGACTGCCGACATCGGGGATGCCATCGAGACGCTGGCCAAGCTGGGCTCGGTGGGCATCGACTACGACGATGTGGTGCAGGTTCTCGAGGACGAAGGTGTCGCCAAGTTCGCCGCCGCCTACCACGAGCTGCTCGCCTCGATCGAGAAGAAGCGGGAAGCGCTGATCGGATAGCCCACTCCCCTCGTTCTTGTCGACCTCAGCCCTGGTGAGCGGGGCCAGGATTGACAGGAACGAAGGGGTCCGGTTCTTGTCACTGCTGGCTGGCCCAGCCAGCAGTGACAAGAATCAAACCTTCACCAGCGGTGCCCAGGCCAACAACAACCGCTTCTCGCCGGCACCGTCGAACAGGACCGTCGCCTCGGCTCGATCGCCAGAACCGACGATGCGCTGCACCGTCCCCTCCCCCCATTTGTCGTGGCGAACCCGATCGCCAATCGACAGCTCGACATCTCCGAGCGTGTGGCGAGGCTCGGCACGTTCCCGTTCCGGCAAGCGGCGCTCCCGCTTGATCGTATCGGTCAACGACTCGGGGATCTCGGCAAGGAACCGACTCGGCGGGTTGAAGTTGGCGGCGCCCCACAGCATGCGCTGCCAGGCGTTCGTAACGTACAGCCGGTCCTGAGCCCTCGTGATCCCCACGTAGCAAAGTCGCCGTTCCTCCTCGAGCTGGTCAGGATCCCCGAGCGAGCGCATATGCGGAAACACGCCGTCGTCCATCCCGATCAAGAAGATGACCGGATACTCGAGCCCCTTCGCCGTGTGCAGGGTCATCAGCGTGACGGCCTCAGTCACGTCGTCCATCTCGTCGAGGTCGGTAACGAGGCTGATCGACTCGAGGAACAACTCCACCTTGCGAAGGCCAGGCAGCTCGCTCCACTCCTCCCCGTCGACGAGCGTGCCCTCGGCAGCAGACCCGTACTCCTCGGCGACAGAGACGAGCTCTCGAAGGTTCTCGGCGCGACCGAGCGCCTCGACGGACCGCTCCGACTCCAGCTCGGCAACGTACCCGGTTTCGTTCATGACCGCTTCGAGGGCTGCCTTCGGACCCTCGGCGGCTCGCTCCCTCAACATCTCGAGCAGGGCGAGAAACTCCCTTATGAGCGTCTGAGCACGGCCCATCACCCCGGCAATGTCATCACCGAGCGCGTCGTGAAAACTGATTCCGTGGCTCTGCGCGAATCGATCGACATGCCCGATCGTCGTTGTGCCTATCCCCCGTTTCGGGACGTTGATGATGCGTTTCAACGCCACCTCGTCGTCCGGGTTGACGAGCACCCGCAGATAGGCGAGCGCGTCCTTGACCTCGCGGCGCTCGTAGAACTTGACTCCTCCGACCACCTGATAGGGAAGCCCGAACCGAACGAACACCTCTTCCAGCACCCGGCTCTGAGCGTTGGTCCGGTAGAAGACGGCGACGTCCGAAGGGCGGTACCCGGCAGCTTCCAGCTCGGCTACCTGTTCGGCGACGAATGCAGCCTCGTCGTGCTCATCCTGGGCCTGATACCGGGCGACCAGCTCGCCGCGGCCACGATCAGTCCATAGGTGTTTCACCTTTCGAGCTGCGTTGTTGGAGATCACCGAGTTGGCCGCTTCGAGGATCACCTCGGTCGATCGGTAGTTCCGATCGAGCACGACCACCTTCGCATCCGGGTAGTCCTTCTCGAACTCGAGGATGTTGCGGATGTCGGCACCCCGCCACCCGTAGATCGACTGGTCGCTGTCTCCGACGACACACAAGTTCCGATGCCCGGCGGCGAGCTGGCGAACCAGCGTGTACTGCGCGTGGTTCGTGTCCTGGTACTCGTCGACCATGACATACTGCCAACGCCGCTGGTAGTGCTCGAGGACGTCAGGGAACGCCCCGAACAGCTCGACGGTGACCATCAAGAGATCGTCGAAGTCCATCGCCGAAGCCTCGAGGAGCCGCTGCTGGTACAGCCTGTACACGTCGGCGACCTGACCGTGATGGAAGCCGGCCCCTCGCTCCCTGAACGTCTCGAAGTCGATCAGCTCGTTCTTGGCGTCAGAGATCGCCGCTCTGATGTTGCGTGGCGGGAAGCGCTTCGGATCCATGTCGAGGTCGTGAAGGCACATGGTGACCAGTCTCAGGGAGTCGGCGTCGTCGTAGATGGAGAAGCCGGCTCGATACCCGAGTCTGGGCGCCTCCCTTCGTAGGATCCTGGCGCAGGCACTGTGGAAGGTCGAGATCGTCATCGCCCGCACTCTGCCTCCGACCAGCGCCTCCACCCTCTCCCGCATCTCACCTGCAGCCTTGTTCGTGAACGTGATGGCGAGAATCGACTGCGGCGGAACCCCAAGGCCATGCATCAGATAGGCGATTCTGTACGTGAGGACACGGGTCTTGCCCGAACCGGCCCCCGCCACGACCAGCACAGGACCCTCGGTTGCCGCGACCGCCACCCGTTGCGCGGGATTGAGATCATCGAGAAGGGACGCGCCCGCAGAAACGAGGTCTTCCTGCATACACACGATGGTACCCGGAGGTTCTCGGTTGTCAGTTCTCAGTTGTCGGTAGGAGGACCGCAACGCGGCTCGCGGCGACTGAGGCCGAGCCTGCTGTCAGCTGTGAACTGTCGGCTGTCCGCTTTGAGCTTCGCCGGCTCAGGTGTTCGGGACCGGCTCCTCGATCTTTTCGAACTCCTCGCCGGCCGGTGTCGCGAGCTTCACCGTGAAGCAGAATCGAGAACCCGTCGGGAATCGATGCTCGTACCAGAGGTCGCCGCCCATCGCTTGGGTGAGTTGGAGGGCGATCGGCAGCCCGAGCCCGATCCCTTGATCCGATCGGGCGTCACCCTTGGACCTTTGTTCGAACCGTCCGAACATCCGGTCGACTTCCTCGTCCTGAATGCCGGGCCCGTTGTCGGATACGACCACGAGGTAGCGGTGCCCGTACGGGCTCCCCTCGATGAGCACCTGATCTCCACCGTACTTCATGGCGTTCTCGAAGAGATTCCGGAGGACCTGGACGACTCGGCGGCGATCAGCGTACACCATCACCCCGCCTGGAATCGCGACGGCCGCCTCGCGCTTCGCCCCGGGAGGATTCACGAGGCTGAGGACTTCATGGGCAAGCGGCGCGAGCTCGAACTCCTCCGACCTCAACGGAAGTCTGCCGGCCTGCAAGCGTGGCAGCACGAGGATGTCTTCGACGAGCTCGTGGAGGTGCTGGGCCTGCGAACGGATGATGTCGAGGAACTCGTCGACCTCCTTCTCGCTGCTCGTTCGCCACGACTCTCTGAGTGCCTCTGCGAACCCGGCGATCGACGTGAGCGGGGTGCGGAGCTCATGACTGACCATGGAGACGAACTCGTTCTTCATCTCCTTGGCCCGTTCGGCCTCAGCGGTGGCCGCTGCCTCGCGCTCGCGGGCGGCCGCGTTCGACCGGAGCGCCCAGGCCACCGCGACGACGGCCAGAACGAGCGCGACACCGACCGCGAAGTTCAGCATCTCCCGGCTCTCATGATGGCTGTATCGTCAGAACACCCCCAGGAGTTGAGGTGAACCGACGGGTTTGAATGGCAGCTATCGAGGATCGCCGTAAAGTGACGACAAGCTCAACCGCGCCTCCTGCTCGAGGAGTTTCTGGTGGTAGGAGGCCGAGTCGACCACAGCGGCGATCGGAAACTCTACGAGCCTGAGCGTCCGTGCGACCTGCGGGGTGAACTGGCCGGGTCGACGCGAGGCAACCGCGAGGATGCCGATTACCTCACCGCGCGAACGGAGGCTCATGGCAAAGAACGACGGCCAGCCTTCGCCTGAGTCGTTCCACCCGAACCTGGGCGGATCGAGGAACCAGACGCCAAGCTCGTCCGCAGTGACCTTCACCGGCGACAGCTGATCGAGATGCCCTGCGACGAGACGCTTGAACACCTCGAACTCTTCCCGCGACACGGCGCTCTCGAGACGAGCAGCCATCCGCTTTTCCGATGCGAGGGCGATCGCAGCGACGTCGAATCCAACGAAGCGTCTCAGGATCTGGAGTAGCTCACCGAGTGTGCCGGCCAGGTCCCCCGGCCTGGTTGCCATCGTGACGATGTCGTTGACGATCGTCGCCTCGAACAGCTTCCGGTCGAGCAGGTCGGTCACCCGGGCGAGCACCTCGACCGTGTCGAGCTGTTTCGGCTCCTGGTGTCGGTTGAGGTCGGACAAGGCCCGCGTCGCCCTCGCCGACTTGATCGCACCGACGAGGTCCTCCCCAAGCGACTCCTTGGTCAAGTAGCCGTCGGCACCCGACTTCTCGCCCCAGTAGCGATCCTCAGCCGAGTCGAGAGCTGTCAGGATCAGCACCGGAATGTGCGCGACCGAGTAGTCCTCCTTGATCAGCCGACACACGACATACCCGCTCATCTTCGGCATCCGAATGTCGAGCAGGACGAGGTCGGGCAGTTCGGAGTAGAAGACCTGGATTGCCTCGAACCCGTCGCTCGCGGTCACGACGTCGAAACCTGCCTCGGTCAGCAACGACGTGACCGCGGCCCTGATGACTGGGCTGTCGTCGGCAACGAGGACTTTCACCGACCCACCTCCATCGATGTGCCCGTCCTCAGCGCGATGAGCGACGAGATCGTCGAGACGAGCAGCCCCTGACGGAGATCAGACTTGTCGAGATAGGCGTCGACGCCCGCCTCCCATGCCCTCGACTGGTCGTCGGCGGTCGCCACCGCGGACACCATGATCACGGGGAGCGCCGGGAGACGGCGCCGGACCGCTGAAACCAGCTCGACACCATCCGGGCCCGGCATTGAGAAGTCGACGACGACTGCGTCGTACGTGCCGGCTTCGAGAAGTTGGAGACCCTCTTCGGCGTTCCTACCGACGGTCACCTCGTACCCCTGGCTACTGAGCACGGCAGCAACGAGCTGGCGTACGCCTTTCGAGTCGTCGACGACGAGCACCTTGTACCTGGTCCCGTCGGGGATCGGAACAGACTGGATCTGATCCGAGAGACGGTTCGGATCGACGATGACGACGACCTCGCCTCCTCCCAGTACCGCCGCCCCGGTCAAGTATGGGGCGCCGGCAAGCACGGGACCGAGGCCCTTGACGGCGACTTGTCGCCGACCCACCACCTCGGGAACCGTGACTGCGGCCCTTCCTGCCCTGGTCGCGAACACGATGATCTGGTTGGCCTCCTCCGGGCCCCCGGCGCCGATCGCGGCACCAAAGGAGCTGATCGGCATGCGCCTGCCTTCCAGGACGAACTCCATGCGGTCCTTGCCCGGACGGACTTCGGCGCCGGCCGTGGGAATGATCGCGACAACAGTCGCCGCCGGCACACCCCATATCCTCCCCGCGGATCGCAAAAGGACGAGATCCTGAAACGACCAGGAGAGCGGAAGGGTCAGCAGCACCGACGTACCCTTGCCCGGCCGCGACTCCACGGAGATCCCGCCGTTCACATCTTCGATCAGTTCAGCAACAAGTGACAGTCCTACCCCGTCACCACTCAGATCGGACGGTTCGGCCACGGTCGAGAACCCGGACTTGAACAGAAGACCCGACAAATCGGAGCCTGGCTGTCCTGGATCCAAACCCTTCTCGGTCGCGGCCTCGCGTACCGCATCCCAATCGATCCCGCGCCCATCATCTTCGACGGAAATCTTCAACTGACCGTCCATGTCCGCGGCTCGAACGACGATGCGACCGGCCGCCGGCTTGCCCATATTCTCCCGCTCTTCAGGAGACTCGATGCCGTGGTCGACCGCGTTGACGACGAGATGGCGCAAGGGCTCGCGCAGATGCTGGAGGATCTGCCGGTCGACCTCTACGTCGCCACCGCCCAGCTCGATATGCACCTCCTTGCCGGTCCTTCGGGCCAGGTAGTGCACGAACTGACCGAACGTCGACGTAATGACCGCGAACTCCTCGGAGACCAGCTCCAGCGCGCGATCCTGAAGGTCCCGAACCGCTTCGTCCATCGCCTGGACGGCCGCCTCCCACCGGGCGGCCAGCGACGCTACCTCCCTCGGGTTTCCCGCGGTCAAACGCAGCGCTCGCACGGCGTCGGACAGAGCGCTCGCATCGAGTCGCGCCTCCGTCGTGCGGTTGATCATGCGATACAGCTTGTTCGTGTCGACGCGAGTCGCCGATCCGATCAGTCCCTGCTCCACAGCGGACAGGAGGCCGCCGAGATCCGGGTGTGGGTCAGTCTCTGCAATCGGAACAGGGGTTGGTTCGGGTGTGGGTTTCGCGCTCGGCTTGAGTGCTGCTACCGCAGCCTCCAGCTTCGGTGTTCCCTCGACCGGATTCGCCTCCATGGTGGGCAGGAGCAGCGCCGCGACGTTGCCAACGCGCGACGCGAAATCCGCCACATCACCATTGAACGAGCTGTCGACGATCGAACGCCATGCCACTTCGAGGGCCTCACCGGCATCGCCGAGGGCATCGAAGCCCATCATCCTCGCCGATCCCTTGATGGTGTGCCCATCGCGCAGCAGGTCGGACGCCCTATCGCGACTGACTCCAGACACACCCAAGTCGTGTGCACCCAAAACCAGATTCTCAGCCCGCGAGGTCAGTTCCTCACGGAAGATGGCAAGCAACTCTGCGTCGCCGCTCAGGTCCACTCCAGCACCTTCTTCCTGATCACCTGGGATATCGGCGGCGCGTGAGGGTGACTTGAGCGCTAGTAGGCGGGCAAAGCCCGCCAGTCTTCAGTCGTCAGTCTTCAGTCATCAGTAGGAGCGCGACGTGAACGCGTTCCGCTGCCGTACAGCGCCCCTCTCACCGAGAACCCAACACTGAGAAACCGGCCACGAGCCCAGCACGCGACCCGACACACCACGAGACCGTAGGGCGAGCGTTCTTACCGAGAACCGACAACCGAGAACTGACAACCGGGAGTGAGCTCAGCTCACTCCCACTCGATGGTTGCTGGTGGTTTCGACGAGATGTCGTAGGCGACCCGGTTGATTCCCGGCACCTCGTTGATGACTCGCGACGAGATCCGTTCGAGTACCCCGTACGGGAGACGCGCCCAGTCTGCGGTCATGGCGTCGTCTGAGGTAACGGCTCGAAGAATCAGAGGGTAGGCGTATGTTCGGCCGTCGCCCTGCACGCCTACCGTTCGAACTGCCGGAAGGACCGCGAACGACTGCCACAATTCGCGATAGAGGCCCGCCCTCCGAACTTCCTGAGTAACGATCGCGTCGGCTGCGCGCAACACTGCCAGACGTTCCCTCGTCACTTCGCCGATCACCCGCACGGCGAGCCCCGGTCCAGGGAACGGCTGCCGCCACACGATGTCCTCGGGCAGCCCGAGTTCCTCACCGATCGCACGTACCTCATCCTTGAACAGATCACGGAGGGGCTCGACCAGGTCGAATTTCATGTCGTCTGGGAGCCCACCCACGTTGTGGTGGCTCTTGATCTTTGCGGCGTCCTTCGTGCCCGACTCGATGATGTCCGGATAGAGCGTCCCTTGTACCAGGAACGGCGTGTCTGTCAGCTCTGCCGCGACCTCTTCGAATACTCGGATGAAGGTCTCCCCGATGATCTTGCGCTTCATCTCAGGGTCGACGACGCCGGTAAGTCCGTCGAGGAACCGATCGGACGCGTCGACCTGGATGAGATTGATGCGGAATGCCTCGCGGAATGTCGCATCGACCTGCTCGGCCTCACCGGCGCGTAGGAGCCCGTGATCGATGAAGACACAGGTGAGCTGGTCACCGACGGCGTGATGGACGAGTGTGGCCGCTACCGACGAGTCCACCCCACCCGACAGGCCACAGATCACCTTGTCCTTGCCGACCTGAACGCGAATCGCTTCGACGGACTGCTCGATGATCGAGTGGCTCGTCCACGACGGCCGCGCCTTGCACACGTCGAACAGGAAGCGCCTGAGGATTTCTCCGCCGTGTGGCGTGTGCGCGACTTCCGGGTGGAACTGGACACCGAACACCTGCCGTTCCTCCGACTCAATCACTGCCACCGGCGACCCGGGCGTCGAGGCAACCACGCGAAACCCGGCCGGTGCGGCGACGACCGCATCGCCGTGACTCATCCACACGTCCTGGTGGGACGGCAAACCTCCAAGGAGGACCGACCGGTCGGTGACGTCGAGCGGTGTTTTGCCGTACTCGGCGTTCGCCGTGCGCTTCACGACGCCACCGAGTGCCGATGCGATCAGCTGGTGCCCGTAGCAGATGCCGAGCACTGGTATGCCTGCCTCGAGTATGCGGTGATCGATGTCGTAGGCGTTGTCCGAGTAGACGGATGCGGGACCGCCCGAGAGGATCACGCCAACAGGATGCTTCTCGAGGATCTGCTCCACCGTGATGTCGCGAGGCACGATCTCCGAGAAGACGTGGGCTTCCCTGACCCGTCGGGCGATCAGCTGGGCGTACTGGGCGCCGAGGTCGACGACCAGCACCCTGTCGAAGTCACCCGACGAGGCCTGCCCGTATTGCACGTCAACCCATTCCGACGCGCTGAGACTTCTGCAGCGCCTTGCCTTCGGTCTGGAGCGACGGGGCGATCATCACCTCGGCCTTCTGGAACTGCTTGAGGTCCCGGTATCCGGTCGTGGCCATCGACACACGAAGCGCGCCGAACAGGTTCCGCCGGCCGTCGTTCTCGTGCGCCGGTCCGGTGAGGATCTCTTCGAGTGTCCCAAGTGTCCCGACCTGAACGCGGGTTCCTCGGGGCAGCGTCGGGTGGAACGTCGCCATCCCCCAATGAGAGCCACGACCAGGCGCCTCGGCGGCTGCAGCGAGCGGCGAGCCGATCATCACAGCGTCTGCGCCGCAGGCGATGGCCTTGGCGATGTCACCGCCACGACGCATCCCACCGTCGGCGATGACGTGGACATAGCGGCCCGTCTCGTCCAGGTGCCGGATGCGTGCACCGGCAGCGTCGGCGATCGCGGTGGCCTGTGGGACTCCGATGCCCAGGACTCCCCGTGTCGTGCATGCAGCACCCGGTCCGACACCGACGAGGATGCCTGCCGCGCCGGTCCGCATCAGGTGCAACGCCGTCGAGTAGGAAGCGCACCCGCCGACGATCACCGGGAGTTCGAAGCTCGAGATGAACTGGTGCAGGTCGAGCGGTTCGGATCTCGTGGACACGTGTTCTGCCGATACGACGGTCCCTTGCACCACGAGAATGTCGAGTCCGGCCTTCACGGTGAGAGCGGCGTAGTCGCGAACCCGCTGCGGAGTCACGCTCGCGGCGGTAATCCCGCCCGACGCCTTCATCTCCTCGATGCGGCGACCAACCAGTTCGGGATCGATCGGCGCCGTATAGATCTCCTGCATCCGGCGAGTCGACTCCTCGTTGGGGAGATCTGCGATCTCCTCGAGCAGCGGGAGCGGATCGTCGTACCGGGTCCAGAGGCCCTCGAGATTGAGTACCCCCAGTCCACCGAGCCGGCTGATCTCGACCGCCGTTGCCGGACTGATCGCGGAGTCCATCGCCGAGCCGAGCATCGGCAACTCGAAGCGGAAGGCGTCGAACTGCCAGGAGATATCGACGTCCTCAGGATCGCGGGTCCTCCTGCTCGGCACGATCGCGATGTCATCGAACCCGAACGCCTGACGTCCCGTCTTGCCGATACCGATCTCGATCTCCACGAGGCTCCCTCCGCTCCGGTTGGGGCAGGCTACCAGTGGGACGAGCTTGGCTCGCAGTTCGCAGCTGACGGCTGACAGCCACCAGCGCGCGACCACATCGGTGTCGACTACCGATAGGACGAGTCGTTTCCGTACCTGCACCACGCGGTGAGGGCCCGCTCCGCGAGCCCGTTCTCAGCTGTCGGTTTTCGGTTCTCGGTAGGAACGCAGACACGACTTCGGAGTAGGTGCCCTACCGAAGAACAAGAACCCAGAACCGGCTCGCGGAGCGAGTCTCTTGTTTCCTCCCCCAGGAGGGCGAAGCCCGACGTTGGGGGAGGTGGCGTCGAGCTGATGCTCGACGCCGGAGGGGGTGGTACCCACCAACCCAGCTCTGCCCACCCTCCAACCCCAGCGGCACCCACAGGACTGTCGGCATGGGCACGAGGCTACACCCAGGACCCGCTAGCCTTCCCGGCTGTGATCCAGGAATCTGACCAGCAACGCCGATTCACCTACTGGGACTTCGTCGTCGTGTTCCTGGCGGGACTGTTCGTCTCTCTCATCGTCACGGTCGGGGCGATGATGTGGATGACGATCTCCTCGGGCGAATTGCCCGACGTGGTCGCCGGCGTGCCTGCGCGCATCGTCTTTTGGGTCGTTCTACCCGCCCAGATCCTCGGCCAGCTTCTGGCCCTCGCGTGGATCTCTCACCGCCACGGAACCGGCAAGTTCTCAGCGGACTTCGGTCTTACCGTCCGGTTCCAGGATTCCTGGTTCCTGCTCGTCGGAGGGGTGCTCCTACTCGGCTTGGGTCTCGCACTGAAACCTCTCGCTGATGCACTGGGCGTGAACCAGAGCCCCCAGGACATCGTTCAGGCCGTCGCAGAGATCTCAGACCCCGCCTCGCGCGTCGTGGTCTTCCTCGGTGTCGTCGTACTCAGCCCGCTCGTCGAGGAGCTGTGGTTCAGGGGGTTGCTGCTCCGCACCTTGCGCCAAAGAGAGTTCACCCCAACGGCATCCGTCCCCATTCAAGGGTTGGTATTCGCTCTCTTCCACTTGTTGGACGGCGGGGCACTCACCGGTGCGCTCGTCGTGATTCCTGAGCTCTTCGTCGTGGGGTCGTTCCTCGGCTACCTCGCCGTTCGGTCGGGCAAGCTCAGTCAGTCTTTTTTCACCCACGCCGGCTTCAACCTGATCACCACGCTGGCGCTGTTCTACATGCCAGGTCTGGGCATCTGAGCATTGAAGACCGCAGAGCGGTCTTCAATGTGTACCTCGTACCAGAGCGATCCACGTTGGTGGGAACGGCCCCCACCCACCACGACCGTC
>Ga0307444_1000841_pt1 | contig 13786 bp, 9 predicted proteins | sample SalMarSW160340MG_FD_202145 | JGI IMG/M metagenome (GOLD analysis project Ga0307444, IMG submission 202145) | Salt marsh sediment microbial communities from the Plum Island Ecosystem LTER, Massachusetts, United States - SW1603-40 | ecosystem: Environmental > Aquatic > Marine > Intertidal zone >... | reverse complement strand
CAATGGGTAGACTCCCATCGCCTTTGGAATCAGGAGGGAATTTTCCAGGTATTGAGGCATGGCTGCAACATTTTTATCCCTCTCTTGATACTATCTTTGGCTATCTTCCCAAAGAAGGTCATATTTGTATTACTCAATCGGATACCTTTATCGAAAGAGCCGAGTCTATTGTGGAGAGGCTTAATAAAGAGACGGGAAGGTTTAAGGATGAGTGTTTAGAGAAAGGAAAACCCTTTCCCAAAACTGATAATACCATTCTTGAGATACAGGAATTTCAAGATACCATTGCTGAATATCACAGAATTTCTTTTTTTGATTTTACTATCAACACCAGTTTTAAAAAGGAAGGGCTGGCAATCGATTTCAAGGAACCCCTTGGTGTAGAAATAGAATATGACTCTCAGGATATTGCTCGTCCAAAGGTCTCGCTTGCCCCTCTCGCAGCGAAAATAAAGGCATGGATTGATGAAGGAAATCAGATTGTAGTCGTATGCAGGACACAACAGCAGGCAGAACGGCTCAAAGAAATTTTGTTCAATTATCAAATCATGGTCAAAGAAATTCTCCCTGATTGGTCACGGATTAAAAGGAAAAGGGGACTATACATATGTTTGGGGTACCTTTCTCAAGGATTGAGATTTTCGGCCTTAAACCTGACTATAATTACAGAAGATGAGATCTTCGGAGAAAAAAGGGGAGGAGAAAGGAGAAAAAAAGAAGGCACGGTTCAGGCCATCCCATGGACAGAATTCAGTCAATTGCAAGTAGGTAATTTAGTTGTTCACCAGGATCACGGAATTGGGCGTTATGGCGGACTTTTAAAGATGGAGATCAGTAACAGGATAAGAGATTTTGTAATTATTGAATATGCGGGAAATGACAGACTTTATATCCCGGCAGATAAGATAAACATTATCCAGAAATATATTGGTTTAGATGAAGAGAATCCTCAATTAGACAGACTTGGTGGAAGATCATGGATATTAGCAAAAAAGAAGGCCAAAAGGGCAATAGAAAAGATAGCCAAGGGTCTTGTTAAAATCTATGCCATGAGAAAGTTTCTTAAGGGTTTTTCCTTTTCAAAAGTAGATAATTATTATCGGGAATTTGAGGCAAACTTTGAATATGAGGAAACTACAGATCAAATCAAGGTTATTGACGATGTACTCTCTGATATGGAATCAGACAGACCAATGGATCGACTTATTTGTGGTGATGTAGGTTTTGGTAAAACAGAAGTAGCTATGAGAGCTGCTTTTAAGGCTGTTATAGATGGAAAACAGGTAGCGGTTCTTTCTCCAACCACTGTTTTAGCTGAGCAGCATTACCAGACTTTCTCAAAACGCTTTAATTTTTATCCTTTCAGGATTGCTGCCCTGAGTCGCTTTATTTCAAGGCCAGAGCAAAAAAGAGTAATAAATGATGTATCTTTGGGGAAGATTGATATTATTATTGGAACCCATAGAATTCTCTCTGATGATGTTATATTTAAAGATCTGGGCTTATTTATCATTGATGAGGAACAGCGCTTTGGTGTTAAAGACAAGGAAAAATTAAAAAAATATCGGAATTCCGTTGATATTATTGCAATGACAGCTACACCTATTCCAAGGACCCTTCATATGTCATTGATGGGGGTAAGGGATCTGAGCATAATTAAGACTCCACCTGCTGACAGGCTCTCTATTCAGACATATGTGTTCCCATTTGATGAAGACATTATATCTCATGCAATAGAAAAGGAATTAGAGAGAGGGGGACAGGTCTTTTTTGTCCACAATCGTGTTCAAACTATTGAGATAATGGCAGATACATTGAGCAGACTTGTTCCCAAAGCCAGGATTGGCATTGCCCATGGTCAGATGAGGGAGAGGGATTTAGAAAAGGCAATGATTAAATTTTTGGCCAAGGAGACAGATGTCCTTGTGTGCACTACCATCATAGATTCAGGCCTGGATATACCTTCAGCCAATACCATAATAATTAATAAGGTAGATCGCTTTGGCCTGGCTGAGATCTATCAGCTTAGAGGAAGAGTTGGTAGGTCTAATGTGAAGGCTTATGCCTACCTCCTGATTTCAGACGGCTCTCATTTGACACGAGATGCCCAAAAAAGACTCAAGGTTTTGATGGATTTTTCGTCCTTGGGCTCGGGGGTCAATATCGCATTAAATGATTTAAGAATACGAGGGGGTGGAAATATACTTGGTTTCTCTCAATCAGGTCATATAAAGGCTATTGGCTATGAGCTATATCTAAAACTGATAGAACAGGCAATTGCGGAGCTAAAGGGAGAGGTATGGCAAGAGGAAATATTTCCTGAGATACATACTGATTTACCAGTGTTTATTCCTCACAGTTATATTGAGGAGAGTGATGTCAGGCTGGATATATACAGACGCTTATCTTCCATTAAAAGGAAACATGAATTAAAGGAGATGGTACAGGAAATTGAAGATAGGTGTGGGCCTTTGCCAAAAGAGGTTGCAAACCTTATCTCTGTTATTAAGATAAAGATAGGGCTGAAGAAAATTGGCTCAACAATGCTAGACATTAAAAAAGATTATATGATCTTTTCCTTTTCTAAGGATACCCATTTATCACCATCTGGCTTGATTGACTTCGTTTCCAGTCATCCGAATAATTACTCATTCTTATCTGGTCAGAAACTCAAGGTTATGAGAGAGAAAAAGAGATCCTTTTCTACCCTTGGAGAGGCAGAGGAGATAATACATCAATTTGATCGCTATATCGTAAAAAATTGATCTAAATTCTTCTTGCATTTCTCATAATGATAGTATAATTTAAATAAATTATGTCATTTTTTATAAATTTATCTATGATTAATATCAATATTATACGATATTTTATTTCTCTATTTTTTTGTCTCCTTCTTCTTTTTACCTTATCAGCCTGCTCTCCTACGGCAGAATCAAATAAAGCTGTTGTTATAAGAGTAGGAGATCGAGTAGTTACCGTGAGTGATATAAAGAGAGAAGTACATATTGCCTCAGTTGAAAATAACATTCCCCAGAAGGCAGTATGGTTATCTATCAATGAGCTTGTAAATAGAATTGTGGATGACGCTCTTGTGCTTGAGTATGGAGAAAAAAATGGTATTTTCTTAAATGAGATTGAGTTGGGAAAGGCTATACAAAATATTGTCAAGGATTATCCAGAAAATAGCTTTAATGAAATGCTGCTATCCAGGTGCATAGATTATAATGAATGGAAAGAGAGATTCAGCGAACATCTTTTAATTAAAGAGATTGTAAAGGAGCAAACTGCGTCTCTGCCTCCTATCTCTTACCATGCGATAAAATCATACTATCAGGAGAGGAAGGAGGATTTTTTGCATCCTTCAAGATCCAAATTTGTGCATGTCATTACTAAAACGAGAAAAGAGGCCGAGGCTGTTCTCGCCAGCTTTAAAGGGGGAGAAGACATAAAAGAATTAGTTAAGGAACAATCTATGCGATCTGGAATTCGTGGAGATTATGGTATACACTGGAAAGCCAAGTATATACTTCCTCCTCCCCTGGCGGATATCGTATTTACAATACCTGTTGGTGAAGTGAGCAACATCATTAAAACCCCCTACGCCTTCCACATTATAAAAGTCCTCAAAAGGGAGCCACCAGGAGTAAAAGATCTTTTGGAGGTGAAGGGTGAAATAGAAAATATGCTTTTAAATAAAGCAGTGGAAAGACGATATACCACATGGCTTAAAGAATTGAGGAATAATTATCCTGTTAAAGTCAACTACACATTGTTAGATAAACTGAGGGGCGTTAATGAAAACGACTAAATTAATTATCCTTTTTGCGCTACTGCTTATTGTATTTGCGTTAGCTCCTGGGTATCTCTTGGCCGAGATAACGAACAGAATTGTAGCGAGAGTTAATAGCGATATAATTACCCTCCATGATCTCAATACCTCAATCAAAAGGTTAACCGGATCGAGTGCAAAGGATCTGCAACTAAGAAATGAGAAAAAATTCTATGAGATGCGCAGGGCTATTTTGGATAATCTGGTTAACGAAAAGATAACAGAACAACAAATAATGAAATTGGGAATAAAAGTAACAGAAAAAGATGTAGAGGAAGAAATTGAAAAGGTGAAAAAGGAAAATAATTTTACACAGGAGGAGTTAATTTATAGTCTAAAGCAGGAAGGGGTAAGCCTCAAGGAATATACGGAGAAGATAAAAAAGGAGATTGAACAATTTCAGCTGGTAAATTATGAGGTGAAATCAAAGATAGTTATAACCGAAGAGGAGATAAAAAGATATTACCAAACACATTCAAAAGAATATACTGAGGTCTCTCAAGTGAGGCTGGATAGGATTTTCTTAAGGGTTAGAAGTCCAAATGATAAGGAAGAGATTGCTCGCGTAAAATCTTTAGGACAAGAGATATTGCAAAGACTTCAACAAGGCCACGATTTTTCCGAGATGGCAAAGACATATTCTCAGGGGCCTGCGGGTCCAGAGGGAGGTCATCTGGGCTGGATAAAAGCAAGCAATCTTGAACCCGTATTAAGAGAACAAATAGCTAAACTTTCAGTTGGAGAATATACTGATTTAGATCTTGCACCATCTGGCTTTCAGATAATCATGTTAGTAGAAGAGAAAAAAGGCGGACTCAAACCTTTTGAAGAAATCCGAGATGCAATCTATTACAAATTATTTAAGGAAAAAGTAGAAAAAAGATATGCTGCATGGTTAAATAAGCTTAGGAAGGAATCTTTTATCAAGGTCACATTTTAATATGGAAGAATCTTCTCACAAAAAAAAAGAAAAGGAAACAATAGAAGATATTAGTCTGGGTATTTTTTTAAAAAAATCCAGAGAAGAGCGCCATATTGAATTAGATGAAGTAGTTGAGGCTACAAGGATACGAAGGCATAATCTTGAAGCAATAGAAAATGAGGAATGGAGTAAACTGCCTTCACAGGTTTTCATTAAAGGCTTTCTGAAATCCTATGCTGAATTTTTGGGACTGGACAAAGAAACAGTCAGGCATCATTACCTGAGGACCTCATTTTTTGAAAAAACTACGCCAGAAGTACTAAAGAAAGCAAGATTACAATCAGGCAGACCATATCTTATCATCATTATTCCTGTTTTGGTTCTAGTCTTTATTGTTGCTCTTATTTATCTAAATAAACGCAATATTTTAATTACTGACAAGGCCTTTCAGTATCTTGGGACACAAAGTCTTGGGAAAAAAATGGAGGGTATAGTAGAGAAAGAGGACAATAACCAACAAGACGAGAGAGAAAAGGAAATACTTCTATTAGAAGATGAAGTAGTGGTAGAGGAGATGAATAAAGCCACTTTAAAATCGAAGCCTATTGATAATACCATAGTTCTTGAGGATTCGACTATTCCAATGAAGAAAGAAGAAGAAAAAAAACCTCTATTGCCACGGTTAATTCTTACTGCCAATGTTAAAAGCCGGACCTGGATTGCTATCAGCATCGATGATACATCAGTTAAGGAGTACCTTTTTCAGCCAGGGCAAACTCCTCGATGGACGGCAGAGAAGGGCTTTAACATTTTGGTAGGCAATGCTGCCGGAATTGAGTTTTTCCTTAATGGCAAGGAGGTTAGCAATCTCGGTGCTCAAGGACAGGTAGTAAGGATAAAGCTTCCAGAAGGATAGAGGTGTATGTTAAAATTAAGCTGATAATTATCTGGGGGATTAATTGAGAAATATATATGATATCTTTAAGGAAAGAGGTTTTATTGAACAGGTAACTGATGAGAATATGCTCAGGGAGCTTTTTGAAAAACCAATTACCTGTTATATCGGTTTTGACCCAACTGCAAAAAGCCTCCATGTTGGTAGCTTGCTTCCTATTATGTCTCTTGCCCACATGCAGAGAGAAGACCATAGACCCATTGCTTTGGTTGGAGGTGGAACATCACTTGTGGGCGATCCCAGTGGAAAGGATGAAATTAGAACTGTTATGACAAGGGAGGAGATTGATATCAATGCTGAGGGCATTAAGAGGCAGCTGTCTCACTTTATTGATTTTAATAATGGTAAAGCCCTTATGCTCAACAATGCTGACTGGCTGGCCCCTTTAAATTACATAGATTTTTTAAGAGACATAGGTAGACATTTCAGTGTAAACAGGATGCTGGCAGCTGAAAGCTACCGCCAGAGGATGGAAACTGGCCTCAGCTTTTTAGAATTTAACTACATGCTCCTTCAGGCTTATGATTTCTGGTATCTTTTTAAAAACCATAACTGTCTCCTGCAGATGGGGGGGAACGATCAATGGGGGAATATTTTAGCTGGTGCTGATTTGACGAGAAGAATTGAAGGAAAAATTATCCATGGGATTACCTTTCCCTTGATAACTACTGCTGATGGTTATAAAATGGGGAAAACTCAGAAAGGTGCTGTATGGCTTGATCCTGAATTGACATCCCCCTATGAATATTATCAATACTGGGTAAACATAGATGATAGGGACGTAAAAAGATTCCTTTCTTATTTTACGTTTCTTTCTATGGATGAGATCGAAAAACTTTCCCGTCTAAAAGATGAGAAATTACGAGAGGCAAAGGATGTTTTAGCATATGAGGCCACAAAAATATGTCACGGTCAAGAGGCAGCGGACAATGCTCGAAGCTCTGCCAGACAGCTATTCAGTCGAGGCGTTATGAAGGATATTGGGGAAATTCCCACCTACTCTTTGACAAGAAAGGATTTAGGTGAAGGAATTGAGGCCTATATTCTTTTTCAAAACACTGGTCTATGTAAAACGAGAGGTGAGGCAAGGAGGTTAATATCCCAAAAGGGTGCGTATATAAATGGGCAAACGGTCCCATCCTTTGAAACAATAATTGGGACGGGTGATATTCAGAGTAATATCATTTTGTTAAGAGCAGGGAAAAAGAAATATCTCAAAGTTCAAATTCAAGACTCATAATTTGATTAATTAATCTCCAACCGCTATAGCTCACGTTCGTCCTCAGCATTTCCATCAAGGAATGTGCCTAATAAATTAAAGATGAAAAAGAATAAAAATAAAAATGCTCAAAAAGAAGTAGATGATCTATCTATTGATTCCCAGTATGATCTCACGCCTGTTGTGAAAGAGCAGGAAGGCTCCTTAGTCGCCTATGATCCTTTGCAAATGTATTTATGGGAAATGCGGAGGTATAAGCTTCTTACCAAAGCTGAAGAGATAGAGCTTGCTATTAGATATAGGCAAAAAAATGATCCGGAGGCGGCCCACAAGCTTATTCTATCCAATCTAAGGTTAGTGGTAAAAATCGCAATGGACTTTCATAGGTATTGGATGAAAAACCTTACGGATTTAATCCAGGAAGGAAATGTTGGGTTAATGCAGGCAGTAAAGAAATTTGATCCATACAAAGGCATTAAATTTTCCTATTATGCCTCATTTTGGATAAAGGCCTACATACTTAAGTTTATCATGGAGAATTGGAAGTTAGTCAAGATTGGAACCACTCAGTCTCAAAGAAAACTTTTCTTCAATCTTGCAAAGGAAAAAGAGAGGTTGCTTTCTTTAGGGTATGACCCTGAACCCAAACTCCTTGCAGAGCGATTAGATGTAAAACAAGATGAAATAGTAGAAATGGCACAGCGATTAGGTGGCTGGGAGGTTTCTCTTGATGCACCGGTTAAAGAAGATGCTAAGCAAGATTATGGATCTTTTCTTCCCTCTCCAGAAATGGATATAGATCAACAGATATCTGTAAAGGAGAGAAGAGAATTACTCCGAGAAAAATTAGAGGAATACAGGAAAACTCTTTTAGGGAAACACAGGGATATATTTGATAACAGAATGTTGGCCGAAGAGCCCTTGACCCTCCAGGAGCTTGGAGATAAACATGACATTTCCAGGGAAAGAGTTCGACAGATTCAGGACAAGATCCTTAAAAATGCCAAGAAATGGTTGGTTGCAAATATCGCCGATTTTGAAGAAGATTTCTCTGACCTTTTAAATGAATAAGACAATTAAAAAAATACCTATCTTATCTCTGTTTATTTCAATGGCACTTGCCCTGTCATGTGTGGGTGTAGAAGAAAAATTTTCCTTAAAACAAGACGCTATTCTATCAGAAAAGATTAGCGATAAAAAAGATTTTTCCCACTATGCCTATCAAAACTATGCTCTCGCCTGTATAGCGGTAACAAATGGCGAGTATGAAGATGCGGAAATCTATTTAAAAGAGGCCTTAAAACATGACAAAGATTCCCCCTATTTACTTATGAAATTATCTGAAGTGTTGGTTGAAAATGGTAAGATGGAAGATGCATTACATTTTGCCAAAAAGACAGTCGACCTAACACCGGGTGACAGTAAGGCACGGGAATTCCTGGCAGAAATTTACTCTCAACTAAAAAAATACGACCTGGCTATATCTCAGTATAGGGAAATCCTGAAAAAGGACCCACATAACAGGGAAGCAAGGCTTTATCTATCGACACTCTATATCAGGTTGAAAAATCATGATCATGCACTGAATGAGTTATCCATTCTCATAAAGAATGAACCTGAGCTGACAATAGCTCATTATTACAAAGGGAGAATAAATCTAGAACTCAAAGCATATAACAAAGCACAGGAGGCATTTAATAAGGTACTTGAAATAAATCCCAGATTCCTCCCAGCCCTTTTCGATTTGGCAACTCTGTTCAATAAAACAGATAACGTTGATATGGAAATAGAAACCTATAATAAAATAGTGCATTTATACCCTCACAATACTATAGCCAGGGAAAGACTTATTGCCCTTTACTACAAGATCGGTCAAAAGAAATTTGCTGAAGAGCATATGGAAGAGATGAAAAAGATATTAGACCCTGGAGATCTAAAAAGAAAAAGACTTGGCCTTATATACCTCAAATATGGAAAATTGAGTGAGTCTATTGAGGAACTTACATCAATAGTGTCTGCATGGCCGAATGATCAGGAGGCGAGATATTACCTAGGAGCGGCTCTGGAAGAGAATGAAGATTTTAATAAGGCCTATCAAAACCTTAACCTTATTAATCCTGATAGTAGTTATTTTATAGATGCCAGGATGCGCATGGCCTATATTTTGGAAAGGCAAAAAAAACTTGATAAGGCAATAAACCTCCTTAAGAAAACCATTAATCATGGGAAGGAAAATCCTCAACTATATTTGATGTTGGCCTCACTTTACGAATTAAAAGATGAATTCCCCAATGCGATGGATATTTTGAAGGAGGGATTGAAATCCAACAAAAGAAATACTGGCCTTCTATACAGGCTTGGCATTGTATTGGATAAGTTAAAAAGAAATGAAGAGTGCATCCAACAAATGGAAATGGTAATAAAGATAAACCCTAAGCATGCTGATGCCCTTAACTACATCGGCTATACTTATGCTGATAAGGGCATATATCTCGAAAAGGCACAGGAGTTAATTAAAAAAGCTCTGCAGTACAAACCCAAGAGCGGTTATATAATTGATAGCCTGGGATGGGTTTATTTTCGGAAAGGGCTTTACGATAAGGCCCTTATTGAGCTTAAAAGGGCTATCGAATTGGCCCCTGAAGATCCTGCCATTAATGAGCATCTCGGTGATGTTTATTTCAAAAAAAAGGAGTATGAAGAGGCCTTGACAATTTACAAAAAAGCCCTTTCTCTAAAGAATGCGAATCAGGAGACCCTAAATAAAAAAATAAAAAATGTTATGGAGCATCTGAAAGGTAATGCGCCTTGATATATGCCCTAAAGAACCATCAATTATAAATCCAAAAAGTGTTGAGTAATTACCTTGATATTGTATAAAACATGGAACAATTTTTTATCATACCTGTTTATTTTCCTTTTAACCCTGGTTTTTGGATGTGCGTCTCTTGAACCTTTTCCGCCTGTTAAACCTTTCTCTCAACAAGAGTCTGACCGACTTATTTCCAACCTAAAAGATCAAGAGGAAAAAGTATCAACCTTTCAAGGGATTGGAAAATTAAATCTAAAAAAGGGGGAAGAAGAAATAGAGGCAAATCTTTTTGCTATTGGAAGTAATCCTTATAAAATAAGGCTCGAAATTACTCATCCCTGGGGAAGACCGCTCCTTTATATCGTAGCTGATGAAAAAAGTATTTCAGCATTATCTCTCACTGATAAGAAATTTTTCAGGGGCCCACCACATTCTTTAGACATAAAACAGTTTTTCCTCTATGGTCTTGATTTGGATTTAGCATGGAAGATATTTTCTGGTAGTGTGCCAATACTATCCGCATCAGGCGGAACAGTGAGCTTGAAGCCACATGAAATATCTCTTTATAATAAGCAGGGTGAGATTATAGAAACGATTTCTTTTTCTTCAAAAACCCTTCTGCCTCGATCCATCTATTTTCCAATGAAAGGATTGAGTATACTTTTTTCGGAATTTGAGGAAGGAGATTTGGGGCCTCACCCCTTAAAAATAAAGGTGTTAAAGGAAAATGAAGACCAATTAGTAGTGATACGATATAAGAGTTTTACACTGAATAAACCAGTTCCTGAAGAGATTTTCCAATTGAACCCACCCCCAAGCTTTGAGATTATTAATCTGAACAATAGTTGATTGAGTAGTCAAAAGGTTGAGTGGTTGAGCAGTTATTAACTTAGCGACTCAACGAAAGATAATCTACGTTACCGAACGTTAACACAACAGACACGATAAACCCAATGAACACTAAAAACCCAATACTGTTTGTGGCTGATACAATGCTTGGCAAATTAGCAAAATATTTAAGGGTAATGGGATACGATACCTTTTACCAGACGGGCTATCCAGATCAGAGACTATCCGAGTTGGTTAAGGAGGGAAGAATTCTTTTGACAAGAAATCATGCAACTGCCACACAATATTCAAATTCTGTCTTCATAGATCATGATCTGGTGAAAGATCAATTAAAGGCAGTTGACAACTCACTAAAGCTTACACGGGATCGGAAAGAATGGTTCAGCAGGTGTATTGTCTGTAATTCACCGCTATCCAAGGCTGAACTGGAAGTAGCACAGCAAAATGTCCCTGATTTTGTTTTCTTTACGTACCATGAAAGGATTGTTTTTTGCCCAATTTGCAAACGATTTTACTGGCCAGGTACTCATAGAGAACGGATGGTAGAAAGATTAAAAAAGTGGGGATATTGAATTAATGTTCAGCAATATCATTTATATTATTATTGTATTGGTACTATTTCAGTTCAATTACCCTGTGGAGGGTCTATTCAGATCACCTATAATTTCCATTTTTATTATTTTCTTACTCTGGCTCAATTTTGCAATCTATAGTAGATATCATTTTTTAAGGATTTTAGCTTTTTATAGAGGTAATTCAACCAGTTTCGCTCAGAGCAAGGTAAGTTCTGCTTATCACTCTGTTATCACGAAACTCTCCATTTTATCCATAGTGATATTCGCCTTATATGTTTACCTTCTCAATCTAAAATATTGGCTTCTTAAAATCCCTGGCTTCACCACATTTTCTATTCTGCCGAGCGCTGTGGCCATCCTTATCTTTTTTAGCTTTCTTGCCACCATCTGGTATTATGGGTACCCTGCCTATTGTGCCATATTTCCATGTTCGGTAACAAGGTGGGTCTATGTAGTATCAAATATAAAGCTTAATTTTCCTATTATTTTTCCTTGGGCAATCCTTACCGTTTGCTATGATTTAATTGGCTTACTTGCATGGCCATCTTTAAAGAAGATCTTTGAAAATGAGATCGGGCAATTTATATTTTTTACTGTATTTCTGATTCTCCTTGTAATATTTCTCCCTCCCTTTGTCAAATATTGGTGGGGCTGTAGCAGCCTTCCCCAGACAGAAAAGAAAGAGAGTATGCTTAATTTTCTGCATAAGTCTGGCTTTAAATATAGAGACATATTACGGTGGCCACTATTAGAGGGGCGGATGATGACCGCTGGTGTTATGGGCCTCGTGCCTAAGTTTCGGTATATCCTTGTAACGGATTCTTTGTTAGATATCCTTTCAGAGGAAGAACTCAATGCGGTGATGGCCCATGAAATAGGCCATATTAAATATAAACACATTCTTTTCTACATCTTTTTTCTCTTAGGCTATATGGCTCTCTCCATTGGCCTTTTTGATATCTTCTTCTACGGCATGGCCACTCATCCTTGGTTATTTGACTTATTACGTAGCCAAAAAGAGATCCAGACAGGTATATTTTATTCTATCTTCTCTGTGCCTGTCATATTGAGTGTCATACTTTACTTTCGATATATTATGGGTTTTTTTATGAGACACTTTGAGCGTCAGGCAGATCTCTATTCAGCTAAACTCATGGGTAAACCTGAACCCACCATCATGTCGCTTGAAAAGATTGCACAAATGAGCGGTCAAAGTCGAAATCACCCATCTTGGCATCATTTTAGCATTGCTGAAAGAGTTGAGTGTTTGTGGAGATCCTTGCAGGATCCTCAATTAATCAAGCACCATTCAAGACGTTTAGCACTCTTTTTGATTACCTTTTTCCTCCTTATTGCCTCTCTGGGATACACACTCAACTTTAGTTCCATAAAGAGAAATATAGAACATATATTTCTTACACATATCTTGAATCGGCAGCTCATTGACTCCCCAGAAAATATCGAGACCTACAAAAATCTTGCATATATCTATCAAAGAAGAGAGAACCTTTCCAAGGCCAAATGGGCATATGAAAATATCCTCAGGCTCAATCCTGATGATGGAATGGCACTTAATAACCTTGCATGGATTTTAGCTACCGCCCAGGATACAACACTTCTTGATTACCCAAAGGCACTTTTATTAGCTAAGCGGGCTGTTGGGATAGAAAGCTCACCAACCTTTTTGGATACCTTAGCTGAGGCTTACTATGTAAATGGATTACAGGATAAGGCAATACAAACTATAAAGGAGGCGTTAGAAAAGGCATCTGATAATAGGAAATATCTTGTGAGTCAATTGGAGAAATTTAAGAAAGGGGGAAAAAGGGCTCCTGGAAGTTGACAAAAAAAGGATTCCTGATGGCGAAAAGTAATCAGAAACTTGAAGAAATGGTGTGTCGTGAGAAACCAGAGAGTGGCAAACACCAAAGTGCAGATTCACCCTGTTAAATCCTCGCTTAGGAATCCGCTCTGAAGAGCGGAATGCCAGAGACTCCACTCTTATTTTCTCGGATTTGTTACTATTTGACCCCATATCATGCCTTTGATTCTTCATTGACACAAAAGTGGCTTTCGAATATTCTATTACCCATAAAATACAGCATTGTATGTCCTTCTGGTGACTTGCGTGGTTTTACATGAATGGAGAAAAGTGATCCGCTGCAATGGCAGTACATAATAAAGAAAAAAGAGCCAACATAATAGTATGTGGAGGAGCCATGAGAAAGTCGTATTTCTTCATAGTGTTTTTTTCATTTTTCATCGTGCCTTTTGCTTTTGCAGAGAAGACAGTGCCATCTCAAATCACGGAAGTCACACTTTTCTCAGGACAGGCTATGGTCAAAAGAGAGGCTTTTACAACAGTTCAAAAAGGGCTTAATGAACTTTTCCTTGAGATCGAGGCCTTCCGTGTCGATAAGGATTCGATAACAGCAAAAATTTTTGGGGCTGGGGAGATTTTTAGTGTTCAATTCAAGAAAATCCCTATAAAGGAATCACCGCGAGAGAATATAAAGGCCCTGGAGCAAAAGATCAACGAGCTGAAAAAGTCAAAAAGAGTTTTAGCTGATAAAAAGGAGGTTCTCAATAAAAAAGAGTCATTTCTCATTTCACTCATCGATTTTT
>Ga0307444_1000840_pt1 | contig 13804 bp, 11 predicted proteins | sample SalMarSW160340MG_FD_202145 | JGI IMG/M metagenome (GOLD analysis project Ga0307444, IMG submission 202145) | Salt marsh sediment microbial communities from the Plum Island Ecosystem LTER, Massachusetts, United States - SW1603-40 | ecosystem: Environmental > Aquatic > Marine > Intertidal zone >... | reverse complement strand
TGAGAAAGTTTTTTGCCCTTCTGATAATACCGACTTTGGCTATTTTTATCGTCACGCTATTGATCTCGGTTATTTTTTTCTAAAAAGCACTCGTTACTTGACATAACCAGGTGCCTGATTTATAATAAATCAGGTTGGAGAGGATATTATGATCAGTGTTTTTGTATTTGTTCTACTCAATGCATATTTTGTAGATGGTTGTTTTTATGACCCGATTTTCCTTCCGGACAGAATGATCACGACCGATAATCATTGTTCTGCGATCTATGGTATCGAAAATGGGCAAATAGAAATATTGGTTTCATCGCCGGGCTGCGGTCGCTATTATTCACTGGCACCAGACAGGCGGCATATCGGGTTCAAGCTCATTAATGCACAAGGATTACAAAGTCCAGGTCTGTATGATCTGATGACCGGAAGTATTAGACAGTTGTACGATTTCTGTTCTAAGACCGGACAGGTCAGTTTTTCAAATACCGGCAGTATCGCCTTTACAGTCGGTTCTGAATTGATCATCCTGGATAATTCGGGTGAACGTCGCTTTGACCTCGGGACATATGCAAACCTCGCTCCGATATCACCAGATGGCCGATATGTCGTTTATAATGATGAACAGGATGATTTATGGATAATGGCATTAAAAGAACGTGTCAGAAAATGCATTACCGTGGATCTTGATGGAGGTTTTTGCTATCCAAAATGGTCTCCAAACAGCAGTTACCTTGTTTTCTCGAGTCTGCAAGGCCATATCTATGTTTATGATCTATTCAAAGGACAGGTATATCATATTGGTGAGGGTATGAGCCCTGATTGGTCGCCGGATAATCAATATCTTATCTATCACCGGGTGGATACTGATGGTATGTCAATGAACGGTAGTGAGCTGTATCTTTCCCGGTATGATGGAAAAGAACAGATCAGACTGACAGCGACCCCAGATATCCATGAGATGGACCCTACCTTTTGTGATGATAGCAGTACGGTGTGTTATCATACTTATGACCGCCGGGAGATCTGTCTTGGTAAGATAGAAAATCGTACTCTGGTCTATGAAAAGACGATTTTTCGAAGCAGCAGGCCGGTTCCTTTTACAAATCATGAATTTAAAATAACAAATGGCGCGCGTGATTCGATCGATGTTCCGTACTTTCATCAGGTCTATGATGTGCCAGATTGGTTCAATGGGCACTGGGCATGTGCGCCGACAAGTGCGATCATGGCGATCGCGTATTATAATAAGCTTCCCCATTGGAATTGCTGGTGTTCCAGCCCCTATGGTCACACGAGTAATTTCGGGCGGTATTTGTGCGAGCTTTACCACTACCGCGAGATCGATTATGACCTGCAAGCCCAGGATCCCAGCGGCAATTGGGCAAGCGGCGGCTATGGTTATATGTGGGCTGGGACTAACCGTCCCTATACCCATATGGCCCCGTTTTTGAGTAATCACGATATCGTATCCTGGCGTGATGTTTCGCCGACCTTTGCCGAGACGATCGCTGAACTTAGTGCTGGTTACCCATATGGTATGTGCGTGGGATTGACTGCATCCGGACATCTAGTCCTTGGGGTCGGTCAGGTATTGGATTGGCATACGCTTATTTTTAATGATCCCTATGGGAATAAGAATACCACGGGTTATCCCAGTTATGATGGTAAATATGCGCGTTATGACTGGCCCGGATATAACAATGGCTATGAGAATCTAGATTATGTTTACTGGTGTGTCGGTGCACAGGGTGATTGGGAACCAATGGCCGATACGATCGTCGATGATCTTCAATTCGCCGATGGTTTTTATCTTCATAATGAGCTACCATCATCCATGGTCTTCTGGCGAGATGTGCTGACCGGTTATAATGGCCATGCCTGGTGGACATATACGACTGCAGCAACATATGAGGATACATGCTATGCGATATGGACACCGGTTCTCTCTACGCTCGGTGATTATAATCTTTATGCATATATTCCATCAAGCCATGCCAGTGCAGCTGAAGCAAGATATCATATCAATACCGTTGCAGGGAGTACCATGGTCGTGATCGACCAATCGAATTACTCAGATGAATGGGTATCGCTGGGTATGTTTGGATTCATTCAAGGCAGTGCATATGTGCGCCTTGGTGATGCGACCGGAACGCAAGGCCAGCACATTGTCTTTGATGCGATGAAGTGGGAATATATAGGACCGGGTGTAGAAGAAAATAAAACAGCGACGCAGCCAGTATCGGTCATGCTGAAAAGCAATCCAGTAAAAAGATTCATCACCCTGAATATCGGGATCACCAGGCAATCCAGGATTAATGTCACTCTATTCGATATAACCGGGCGTTGTGTATATAATGAAAAAGATATCTCTTTGAATTCTAGCCGGGAAATATTGGTCGATATTAGCCATTTACCACCAGGTGTCTATATGTTAAGAACAGCTGTTGAGCATCAAGAAAAATTCAATAAATGTATCATCGTGAAGTGATCCGCAACCCTTTGGCAAAAATAAACAACTGGAGGTAATAATGATTGCTGCGTTCATTCTTCTTATTCTGTCGGTAAATAGTCAACCGGCACTGGGGATTATGAGTGCTATGGATATTGAGCTGGAAATGATAAAAGAGAATATGCGGGTTGAACAAATAGATACTATTGCTCAGCGCATTTTTTATAAAGGTACTTTAAAGGAAATACCCTGCGTATGCGTTATGGCTGGTATCGGTAAGGTCAATGCCGCACTTACCGCCGAGATCCTCATAATGCATTATAATATCAGAGCCATGATTTTTACCGGGGTTGCCGGCGGTATCAACCCGGAACTGGGGATTGGCGATATAGTCATATCACAAAGTGTCGTACACCATGATTACGCTCATCTTGGGCCGGAAAAACTAACACCCTATGATACTGTTGGCTATGAAGCTGACAGCATACTCATGGCAGTCGCTATGCAAGCAGCCCAGGATGCCCATTTTGATGAGATACCGATGAAAATATGCCAAGAGACCGGTCACTTTCCGCGCATCGCGCTCGGCAAGATAGTCACCGGTGATCAGTTCATCGCCAGCGAAAAAAAGCGTCAGTGGCTCGAACAAATATTCAATGCTGACTGTGTCGAAATGGAAGGCGCGGCGGTTGCTCAGGTGTGTGCGATCAATTCAATACCCTTTGTTATTATCAGGTGTCTAAGTGATCTGGCAAACGAAAAAGCGGATATCGATTTCGAGGCCTTTGTTCAATATGCGGCAAAGAACTCAAGCCTCATTGTCCAGGGGATCATAGATTTGCTCGAAAGTAACAAACAATATCTTCACTAAAGTATTTGCTTTGAACTGTTAATAAAAACCAAACGACCACTTCTGTACATTACTACTTTTTATCATTTTGTCAATTGACAAAATGATAAAATGATATATATGCATAAAGATTAGGAAAGAAGGCTCAGGTTAATATTAAAGAAAGCTGAGGTAGGTTATGGGAAAAAACGGGGCCGACGAGAGTTGAACTCGCGACCTCCTGCGTGACAGGCAGGCGTTCTAACCAAGCTGAACTACGACCCCAATGAATCCATCAAACTAAGCTGTCGAAGATCCCGGGCAGCGGGAAACGACGACCCCTGAAACAAAGTATATGAGTATTTCATAAAAAGTCAATATCTTAGTTGACTTGAGGGTGTTTCATACTATACTATAGCTCATGTTTTTTCTGATCCCTATCGGCAGTGAAGAAGGCGTCAGGCGCTTGCCTTACTTGACCATCGGCCTGATCGCTCTCAATGTCATTATTTTTATGATCACCAGTAGCGTGTTGCGCAGTCAGGAGCAGGAACTGCATAGAATTAACCATGGATTACAAGAGATCGAGCTGAAATACTTTTTTGATATCTCAGAACACAACCCCAATGCGATGCAAAACATGACGCTCGATGAGCAGCATGAATTATTCTTTGAAAACAAAAATATCGACTGGGAAGAAGACGATTATGATGAATGGCATAGACTGTATGATCGATATAAAAGAAAGTTGAAAAATGTTGTATTCAATCAATTAGGCTTTATACCCAAACGCTTTGATTTTTTCAAGCTCTTCACTTACATGTTCATACACGCTAATATATTCCACCTTCTTTTCAATATGCTTTTTTTGTGGTTGGTCGGCTGTAACATAGAAGATACCTGGTCATGGAAAATTTTTCTTGGGCTATACCTGCTCTCTGGTGCAGTTGCATGCCTTTTGCATGCTGCGGTCTATCCGGCAAGTCAGACGCCTCTGGTCGGTGCATCCGGTGCGATCGCCGGGATAATGGGTGCATTTATGATACGTCATTATAAAACCAAGATCAGGTTCGCTTATTTTTTCTGGTTGATATTTGTACCACCGGTCTTTGGTTCTTTTGCAATTTATGCCGGCATCGCGCTGCCCATATGGTTCGTTATGCAGATCATAAGCGCCCGCTGGAGTGTTGAGGCGGGTACTGCATATTACGCTCATATCGGTGGATTTGTCTTCGGTGCAGTCGTTGGTATGAGTATGAAATTTCTCGGTATTGAAAAGAAATATGTCGCGCCGATGGTCGAAGATAGTTTTGAGAAGCTTAAGATATCCACTAAAATGAAGGAGGTCTACAGGATGATGGATATCAATGATACAGCCGGCGCACTGCCTTTGATTTTGGCTGTTCTTGATGAAGAACCAATGAATTTGGACGCGCCATTGATCCTCGCCCGGATCTATTATGAAAAAGGACATCATGATGATGCGGTCATTATGTATAATAAAGCGCTCGATATCGCGATAAGGTCGAAAGAATCAGATGCGGTTTGTTCTGTATGCGAAGAGCTGAGGGAAAAAGGTGTCCTTGAGAAAATAGATGAGAAAAATATCTATAATCTTGCAATGACCCTGGAAAGTTTTGAGAAGTACAAAGACGCAACCGAAGTATATGGTATCTATGTTAAGATCTTTACTAAAGGGAGAGTGAGGGCAAAGGCATTATCCCGGATATATCAGCTTTTCAAAGAAAAATTGAATAACCCTTTAATGGCGCGACAAACCCTTACATTCTTAAAAAAGCAATATCCGGATTTTCCAATCTCTTAATAGGGCATCCACCAGAGTATTGACTCAGCTATAGGAATGCATATATTTAACTATGCTGGATAAGAAATTTAAACCTTCGCCATATAATTACTGCGATTATCGATGTGAGCGCTGCGACGAAAAAGAAAACTGTCGTGTATACAAAGATAATTCAGAGCGCGTTTTGCAGCACTATCTAAAAGGTGAAGATCCCTATGACCCAGAAGTCTTTCTAAATGATTTGCATGATATTTTTGCCAAGACTAAAGATATGGTTATGGGTATGGCTGATAAACAAGGTATAGATATGAGCGAAATTCCTCAAGAAGAATTACCCAAGGTCAACCCGGAAGAATATACTATTTACTGCATTGCCCATGAATATTTCAAGGAGGCAGGCAGCTTTGTAAAAGACCTGGAGAAATCAGGTATACCTGCTTCACTAGAAGAAGATTTTTCCGATCTCATCTGGTACCACACACTCATTGCGGCTAAATCAGGGAGATTGGTTTCGGGTTTCATTGATGACTTTCTGGAAGATGAGATCCAGGATATAGAAGAAAAAGGTACGCTCCAGGTCATCAATAAAGGCATCGAGATCTCTAAAAAAGCCCTCGAGAATATGCTCAATGAATTGCCTGATGAGCTGCCACGTATCGCCGATCTCATGGCTTTGCTTAAAAAGCTCGAAGAGATAATCAGGACCGATATCCGGCAAAAAGTAACCGGGTAACCCTGTGCATGATATTTGGAGTGCAACGAGTCCTCTCGTTGCACTATCATTGTATTCCCTAAAATTCTGAGTATAATTGAGTTATGCAAGGCGATATCAAGGCGAAAATACTCGACACTGTTAACACGACCATTCAAGAATACGATATGTTAAAAAATATCAAAAAGGTGATCATCGCTTTTTCTTCAGGTCCGGATTCTGTCTGCCTCCTCGATACCCTTACCACATTATATAAGGACAAGATAGATTTTACTATTGTCTATGTGAACCACGGCATACGTCCCAGTGAAAACTTAAAAAAAGAAGAAGAACTGACAAAAAAATATGCTGTTAAATATGGGGTAAGATACCGGATCATTAATTTGAAGATACCAAAGACAAAGCTCGGCATTGAAGGAACCGCGCGTAAATTACGTTATCGAGTATTATTTAATTATATGAGAAGAGCTCATGTACAGGTAATCGTGCTTGGACATAACCTGGATGATGTCGTCGAAACTTTTTTCATGAATTTAATCCGGGGGAGTGGCGCGAGGGGTTTGCGCTCTATACCTGCCAAGCGTTTACCATATGTCAGACCACTGATCGCTTTAAAAAAGAGTGAGATAATCGAATACCTCAGAAATGAAAGTCTGATCTATTCTAAGGATGAAACGAATGAGCTTTTAGATTATCGCCGTAATTTACTGCGGCACAAAATTATTCCGCAAATACTTGAAATCAATCCCGATCTACACCATACGCTCCGACGTGCGATTACAATACTGAAGCAAGACGATGATTTCCTCGAAGAACAGGCGGATAAGGCTTATGAGCGGGTCGCCGAACGTAAATCAAACCAGGTTTTGCTTGACACAACGAAATTATTGAAGTATAATCCATCGATCCAGAGCAGGGTAGTCATGAAAGCCATAAGAACCCTGCGTGGTGTGCTTGACGGCTTTGAAAGTAAACATATTGCGCAAATACTTGGTCTAAAGGACAAGGAAAACGGTAAAAAGATATCTTTACCAAAGAAGTTGTATGCACAAAAAGAGTATAACAACGTAATCGTTGGAATTTTCAAGCCGGCAAACCGGATAAATATTATGGTCAATAAAGACAATGATTTCCTTGTTATCGGTAATTACGTGATCAAACTGAAGTCCGTAACAAAATTCGATTTGAAGATGCGGGAGCAAAATTGTGAGGTTTTTGACATAGCTGACATTGAGCTGCCGCTGGTGATAAGAAGCAAAAAGGATGGAGATTTTATTGAAACAAAGGTCGGTAGGAAAAAAATTAACAAAATATTCCAGGAACGTAAATTGCCAGTGCATCGTCGGAAAGAAGCCATCATGCTATGCGATAAAAAAAGTATCCTTTGGATAATCGGCATCGCGCGGTCTTCCCGAGCATTTATTAAGAAAAATACGAAGGAAATGATGGTGGTGAATTTTGCACGTTCTAATTGAAGAAGAAACAATAATGGAAAAAGTTAAGGAAATCGGCAAGAAAATAAGTAATGATTATCAGAATTTGAATCCAGTGGTTATCGGTGTCCTCAGCGGCTCGTTCATGTTCTTGTCTGATCTGCTAAAAAAGGTCGATATCCCGGTCGAGGTTGATTTTGTATCAGTTTCAAGTTATGATGGAGAAGCCTCTAGGGGTGAGATCAAATTGCTCGGAGATATTAAATCCGTTATCAAAGATCGCGACATAATAATCGTGGAGGATATCATAGATTCCGGGCAGACTATAAAGTTCCTTGTCGATCACTTTAGTGAGCGCAATCCACGGAGTATAGCCGTGTGTTCATTATTAAACAAACAGGATGATCGCAAGGTCGATGTCCATATTACATATCTTGGTTTTAACATACCAAGTGTTTTTGTCGTTGGCTATGGGCTCGATAAATCAAATAATTATCGTAATTTAAATTATATTGGAGTAGTCGATGGTAAATAAACAGCCACCTAAAAAAAGGGCTTTTCAAACACTGATAATCTGGTCACTTATAATAATCGCTGTGTATGTCATTATCTGGCAGGTCATCAGCCGGACCGCCAGAGCAGTTGATATACCTTATTCGATATTCCTGCGTGAATTACGCAGTAATAATGTTTATGAAGTAACGATGACAGAAAGATCTATTAAGGGAAAATTCCGATCATCGATCTCACTCGAGGAGGAACAGAATTTTTCCGACTTTTCAACTCTGATCCCGTTTGATGACCCGAAGCTTGCTGAAGAGCTGGTGCAGTATAATGTCAAAGTTGTTGCCAAACAAAAATCGAGCTGGGGTAATATCCTGATAGGTATCGTGCCGTGGCTGCTTTTGATCGGCGTCTGGGTTTTTTTCATAAGACAGATGCAGTCGGGTCAGAACCGGGCCCTCGGTTTTGGACGGAGCCGTGCCAAGGTTATTCTTGAAAACAAACCATCCGTGACTTTCGCTGATGTTGCCGGGGTCGAAGAAGCAAAGCAGGAATTAACCGAAGTCATTGAATTTTTAAAAGAACCAAGAAAATTTACACGCTTGGGTGGCAGGATACCCAAGGGTGTTTTATTGCTTGGACCACCAGGTACGGGTAAAACCCTGATGGCAAGAGCAGTCGCTGGCGAAGCCCGCGTGCCCTTTATTTCGATCAGCGGCTCGAATTTCGTTGAGATGTTCGTCGGCGTAGGTGCTTCGCGGGTCAGAGATCTGTTCGATCAAGCCAAGCGGAATTCTCCATGCATTATTTTCGTCGATGAGATCGATGCCGTCGGTCGATTACGCGGTGCCGGTCTGGGTGGGGGACATGATGAGCGCGAGCAGACATTGAATCAGTTGCTTGTAGAAATGGACGGATTCGAAGTGAACGAGGGAGTTATCCTCATGGCCGCGACCAATCGTCCTGACATCCTCGACCCGGCGCTTTTGAGACCGGGCAGGTTTGACCGGGTCGTCGTACTCGACCGCCCTGATGTAAGGGGCCGGTTGGGTATACTAAAAGTGCACACGCGCAAAAAACCTTTAGCCCAGGATGTCGATCATGAAGTACTCGCGCGCGGTACACCAGGGTTTTCCGGTGCCGACCTTTCAAATATGGTCAATGAAGCCGCTTTACTTGCCGCGCGGCGTGATAAGAAAGTGATAACTATGCAGGAGTTTGAAGACGCAAAAGATAAGATCCTGATGGGAGTGGAAAGAAAGAGTCTGCTCATTTCTGAAGATGAGAAAAAGCTGACTGCTTATCATGAATGCGGTCATGTGCTCGTCTCCAAATCTTTGCCGGGTATGGACCCGATACACAAGGTTACGATAATTCCGAGGGGTATGGCACTGGGTTTGACCCAGGCATTACCGATCGATGAACGAAGGACATATTCCAAGACTTATTGCCAGAATCAACTTGCTTTTATGCTCGGAGGTCGGGCTGCGGAAAAGATAGTGCTCGGTGATCTGTCGACCGGCGCCGGCAATGATATTGAAAAAGCGACAAAACTTGCACGTAAGATGGTATGTGAATGGGGCATGAGCGAAAAATTGGGACCTCTTACTTACGGCGAAAAGCAAGAAGAGATATTCTTAGGCCGTGAGATCGGCATGCACCGCGATTACTCAGAAGACACTGCCCGTGAAATAGATGAGGAAGTTAAGAAGATCGTCGAGACCGCAGAGCAGCAGGCAGAAACCATAGTCAAAAAGAATATTGAAAGACTGAAGATTTTGGCGACGGCTCTTTTAGAAAAGGAGATCATGACCGGTGATGAGATCGATAAGATACTCGACCTGAGCACAAGCAGCAAGAAAATAACCAGGAAGAAAAAGAATGAAAAAGGAAAATAGAGAAGTAATAGAAAAATCCGTAAGAGCCATCCTCAAGGCGATCGGTGAGGATCCAAAAAGGCAGGGGCTTAAGGACACCCCACGGCGCATTGCTGATATGTACGATGAAATTTTCATCGGGGTCAAGCAAGATCCTAAAAGAGAACTCAAGACATACAAGGCAAAGAATGAAGACGAGATGATAATCATCAAAGATATTCCTTTTTATTCAATTTGCGAGCATCATTTATTGCCGTTCTTTGGCAAGGCACATGTTGTTTATATCCCCAAAAAGAATTGTATAACTGGTTTTGCGAGTCTGGTTCGAGTTATCGATGTTATGGCTAAAAGACCGATCGTTCAAGAAAAGCTAACTCATGAGATCGCGGATTTTTTAATGGAGAATCTTAAACCAATGGGTGTATTGATCGTTATTGAAGCGGAACACCTCTGCCTTTCTATGATAGGAGTAAAAAAACCAGGGACACTTACGGTAACCTCGGCGATTCGCGGCGCGATGCGTCGAGCCGCAACGCGTGCTGAGGCATTTTCATTGATAAAAGGTAAATAAAAAAGAGTAGATCGACTTTTAATAAGAGCCGCGTGGCTACTGTATGCGGCGCCATTTCTGGACCGTACCGACTATCTCTGCCTCCTTGGCAAACTTTCTTACCTCAAGAACACCGTCGCCAAGAAGCGTGAAATAGACATCTTTGTAATCGATCGATGCGACATTGCCTTCGTGATCGACCATTTTAATGAGATCCTTGCCCTTCCATTTATTAGGCGCAACCGGTTCGATATCGCGCCATTTGATATCCCTCTCAGCAAACCCGAGCAGGTCAAGTATACCAGCGGATTTTATCAACTTTCCGTGATACATATTACCGACCCTCTCGACCTGAACGATCGCACCCTCAGCCTCGTCGCCAAATCTTTCCCACTGACCGACGATAGGGCTTTCACCACAACTGAGCATAAGAATAATTATTGGAAATAAGACAAGAAATTTTTTCATGATCTCCTCCTCTTTTAGCCTGCTTAATTTTATTATATCCGTAAAATAATATACGTCAAGAAGAAATAGAATGAGTAATTAAATAATTGGGCAATTGAGTTATTAATTCTGTGACAAAAATGTCACAACTTCGCAGTGGATTTTTCTTGACTCCACTCGTCTGATCTTTATACTGCAATAGTGTTATCAAAAGTCATATCATGTGCAACATACGGTATCGAGGGTTATGTCGTAGATGTAGAAGTCGATCTTTCCACTGGGCTGCCTGGTTTTACCACGGTCGGTCTTCCTGATAACGCGGTTAAAGAATCCAAGGACCGGGTATTTGCCGCGATCAAGAACGCAGGTTTTCGCTTTCCTGCACGTAAGATAACGGTTAACCTGGCGCCGGCTGATATAAAGAAAGAAGGTTCGAGTTTTGATCTGCCCATCGCGATCGGCATTTTGTCTGCATCGCAGACTATACGCGGTGCTCATTTGACCCGCTATGCCATCTTAGGAGAATTGTCGCTCGACGGTACCTTGCGATCAGTAAAAGGCGCGATTTCGGTTTCCCTGGCGGCAAAAGAGAATAAACTCGATGGTTTGATCGTACCAAGATCAAATGCCAGGGAAGCAGCGATCGTGAACGGGATCGATGTTTACGGCTTTGATAATTTGATCGAAGTCGTTGCATTTTTAAATGGCGAAGCAAATATCCAACCAACGATGATCGACCGCACAAAGATCTTTGATGCAGCTTCGCAGTATACTGTAGATTTTGCCGAGGTTAAAGGCCAACACCATGCCAAACGTGCACTGGAGATCGCTGCAGCCGGTGGTCATAATGTTTTGATGATCGGCCCACCGGGTACTGGCAAGACCATGCTGGCGCGCAGGCTTGTGACTATCCTGCCCAGGATGACCCTTGAAGAAGCTTTGGAAACGACCAAGATACACTCGGTCGCCGGTATCCTTGGTAATGGCGATTCCCTGCTTGGTACGCGTCCTTTTCGTTCACCGCACCATACGATCTCTGATGCCGGGATAATTGGCGGTGGGCACGTGCCCAAGCCTGGTGAAGTATCTCTGGCACACAACGGTGTTTTATTTCTCGATGAGCTGCCTGAATTTCACAAGAATGTTCTCGAAGTTCTGCGCCAGCCTTTAGAAGACGGTTCGGTGACGATCGGTCGGGCAAAGGTGACGCTTACTTATCCGGCACGCTTCATGCTCGCCGCAGCGATGAATCCATGCCCGTGCGGATATTTTACAGACCCGTATCATGAATGCCGGTGCACGCCCCAGAACATACAGCGTTATCACACGCGCATATCCGGACCCCTGCTCGATCGGATCGATATCCATATCGAAGTCCCTTCGTTAAAATATGATGAACTGAAGTCGAGCAAACCGGGTGAATCATCCGAGCAGATAAGAAACCGGGTAAATAAAGCAAGACAGATACAGCTGGAACGTTTTACAAAGAAAAAACATATCTACTGCAATGCACATATGGGTTCAAAAGACGTCAGGCAGTGCTGTCCCATTGATGACCAGTCCCAGTACTTGCTCAAAGCTGCGATCCAGAAATTCGGTTTGTCGGCGCGCGCTTATGATAAAGTATTAAAGGTCGCGCGCACGATCGCCGATCTTGAGAATATACCGGACATAAAAGTCCAGCACATCGCCGAAGCGATCCAGTACCGGAGTTTAGACAAGAACGTCTGGCATCGGTTGTAAAATTCTCACTACCACGTATCACACGGGCATTTCGGGGACGGTGCTTGACTATATGACATTTTAGTAATTTATGATTTAAGGAGATATTGTGCGAAGAGTGCGTTTACAATATGATGGTTCATATCATCACGTAATGAATCGAGGTATTCAGGGCGAGAAGATATTTTTCGATAAACGCGCACGTGCTTATTTTCTGGAGATAATGGTTAACACTGCCATGGATTTTAAAATGAAGCTTATTGGGTATTGCATCATGAACAATCATTACCATCTTGTTATACAAAATACATCTGGTCGGTTGTCCGAATACATGAAGCGGTTGAACGGTAATTATGGTATTTACTATAGAAAGCGAAGAGGAGGGAGAGGATACGTTTTTCAAAGTAGGTTCAAGTCTATATTGATTCAAAATGATAGATATCTTCGTATGGTTTTATTATACGTATTGTTGAATCCTGTGCGTGCAGGGAAAGTTGATTCTCCCTATGAGTATCTGTGGTCAAGTATTCATGAATATTTTTCTTCTAGATCATCATGTTCCGTAGCAAATATGTTTGTCGAGAAAATTTTTGAGACTGAAGGTGTTTTGCATCAGGAATTAAAAATCTGGTGTGGCAAAGAATTACCGATTGTAAAGACACGGTTTGGCGACATATTGGGCGATCATGATTATGTTAAAACTGCCATAAAAGTATTTGATCGTCGTGGGCAGACGGCTGGTATATCGTTACGTATGCGATGTGAAGAGACATACTTAAAAAGTTATGAACAGGTGGTGAATGCATTTGAATTGGAACATGGGATAGCCCTCAACGATCTTGACTGCACAAATCGCGTTGGCAAGGCCTTGCGTGCCAAATTGCTCGTTTCTCTAAAAGATGAAGCTGGTATGACATATGCCCAGATTGTCTGTCTCCCTACATTTCAAACACTGAAATACAGTTCTCTTGGGCAGATTTACAAACGCGCTAGAGCTAGGATGAAAAAAGTTACATGATCAAATAGTTGAATGCGCTAAAGTCATATTGTCAAGCACCGTCCCCACTTTCCTTATTTGTCTAATTCAGTTTTCCTAACTTTAAGGTTACCAAAAACGATTTGGATATCATATTTATCAATTTCTGGAAATACTGCTTGCTGACAATACTGTATTTCTATCTTCCATTCTTCTTTCCAAAACTTCGTCGCTTTGTCTCTTTTTCCATCAGATGCAAGAGTCGTAACGAAAAAGAGATTGGGCTTTTCTTTTATGTAACACGTAACTACTCCAATTGCCCAGCAATTGGCTTCCATGTCCCCATTTAAACCACCAATGAAGTATTCATCGCCATAATCAAATAATATATTGTATGAACCATCTTTGTTCATCTCATATTCAATGGTTTCTGGTAGTTTATATAAATGAAAACCTTCTATTTCTTCAGTGATTTTTCGTACTATCTCATTCCAATCGTGTTGAATTGAG
>Ga0307444_1000837_pt1 | contig 13826 bp, 15 predicted proteins | sample SalMarSW160340MG_FD_202145 | JGI IMG/M metagenome (GOLD analysis project Ga0307444, IMG submission 202145) | Salt marsh sediment microbial communities from the Plum Island Ecosystem LTER, Massachusetts, United States - SW1603-40 | ecosystem: Environmental > Aquatic > Marine > Intertidal zone >... | reverse complement strand
ACGGGGTGAATTATCTCAAGGAGGGCGTCACCATCGTCGAGGTGGCCAGCTACAAGGGCGACATCGTTGGCGTGACGCTGCCCATCACCGTCGAGCTGGCCGTCACCGATACCGATCCCGGCTTCAAGGGCGATACCGCCACCGGCGGCAGCAAGCCGGCCACGCTGGAGACGGGACTCTCCGTCCAGGTGCCCCTCTTCGTCAACGAGGGCGACATCATCAAGGTGGATACCCGCAGCGGCACCTACATCGAGAGGAGCGGCTAGCCCGTGCTCAAGGCCGACCTGCATATCCACAGCGAGTATTCCCTGGACTGCACCACGCCCCTGGAGCGCATCGTCGAGCGCTGCCGGGCGCTGGGGATAAACTGCATCGCCATCGCCGACCACGGCACCGCCGAAGGAGCGCTCAAGATGGCCAGAATCGCCCCCTTCCGCGTCATCGTCGCCGAGGAAATCCTGACCACCCAGGGTGAAATCATGGGCATGTTCCTCAAGGAGACCATTCCCAGCGGGCTCACCCCCGACGAGACGGTCAAGCGCATCAAGGCCCAGGGCGCTCTGGTGAACATCCCCCACCCCTTCGAGACGATGCGCGGCTCCGCCCTCAAAGACTGGTGCATCGAGGAAATCGCCAAATACATCGACCTCATGGAGGTCTTAAACTCGCGCAGCCCCTTCCCGGCCAACACCGAGCGGGCCAAGGCCTTCGCCGCCAAGCACGGCATCCCCGGCAGCGCCGGGTCGGACGCCCACTCCGTCCGCGAAATCGGCAACGCCTACGTGGAGATGCTGGAGTTTAACACCCCGCAGGAGTTCCTCCAGGCCCTGGCGCGGGGGCGCATCGGCGGGAGGCGCTCCAGCCCCCTGGTGCACTTCTACTCCACCTGGGCCAGATTACGGGGCAAGCTCTTCCCGCGGAGGCGGGCTTGAGCCGCTACCGCATCGGCTGGTTCGCCACCGGCCGGGGCACCGGCTCGCGGGCGCTGCTGCGGGCCGCCTGGGAAGCCATTGCCTCCGGCCGGCTCGACGCCGAGATAAATTTCGTCTTCTGCAACCGCGGGCGCGGCGAGACCGAGGCCACCGACGGCTTTCTGGATATGGTCGAGGGCTACGGCCTGCCGCTTATCACCTGTTCTTACCGGGACTACCGTAAACAGGTAGGCGCGCCACGCCCCGACCCCGCTGCCCCGATGCCCCAATGGCGCATCGACTACGACCGCGAGGTAATGAAGCGCCTTAAGGGATACCACCCCGATTTGTGCCTGCTGGCGGGCTACATGCTGATTAACGGCCCGGAGCTTTCCTATAAGTACGACTTCCTCAACCTGCACCCCGCCGCCCCGGACGGGCCCGCCGGCACCTGGCAGCAGGTCATCTGGAAACTCATCGAGAGCGGCGCCGCTACCCAGGGGGTGAAGCTGCACGTGGCCATCCCGGAGCTGGACGTGGGCCCCACGGCCACCTACTGCCTCTTTCCCATCCGCGGCAAGCCTTTTGATAAGCTCTGGGAGGAAATTGAGGGTAAGTCCGTGGCCGAAGTTAAGGAAACACAGGGCGAGGATAACGCCCTCTTTAAGGAAATCCGCCGCCACGGCGCGGCGCGGGAACTGCCGCTGGTGGTGGCCACGCTGCGGGCCTTCAGCCAGGGGCGGGTGAAAATCACGCCCGATAAAAAAGTGGCCGATTCTTCGGGTAAGCTTATCGGGGGGTATGACCTCACCGCCGAGATTGATGAAGCTGTCAAAGGCGAGCTGGGCTAGCTGTAATTTTTAGTTTTCTTTAAGACGGGGTAGATTCTTTACCTCACCCCCTGTATCCCCCTCTCCAAACTCAGTATCAGGAAAAACCATTTGTTCTTTGTTTGGAGAGGGGGAATTTTCATTAAGAGGGGCTAGCGCCCCTCTTCGCGGGCTACTCCCTGTAGTTAAATCCTTCTCACTCTCCCTTTACGAAAGGGAGACGATAGCCTTGTTCTTAAGGATTACCACCGGCAACCCGTTGGTTTGTCCCCCTTTGTAAAGGGGGATTAAAGGAGGATTTCAGAGGGGTAAAGGGGTGGCATCTCCGAGCTAAGCGGCGGATGCCGCGAGGGCGGCCAGGGTGGGAATAGATATCTAAGTGGGTGGCGGAGAGGGTGGGATTCGAACCCACGGTAGCCAAAGGCTACACACGCTCTCCAGGCGTGCCTGATAGACCACTCCAGCACCTCTCCGCGCTCTTATTGTAGCAGATTACGATAGCGGTTGAGTAGATTGGTGGCGGAGAGGGTGGGATTCGAACCCACGCTACGCTTGCACGTAGACCGCTTTTCGAGAGCGGCACCATAAACCACTCGGACACCTCTCCGCGGCTACTAAATTTTAACGGAAAAGGGGGCGGAGAGCAAGGGTGGGCTTGCCGTTACGTCATCCGGTACAGGCGGTGCAGGTAAGCCTTAAAGCCGTGTTTCTTCCAGAAAGGGTAGCCTACTTGATTTGCCGCGGCCACATCCAGCTCAATCATGTCGATGTCCCGGGTCTTGAACCAGTCGAGTATCGCCGCCATCAGGTTGGAGCCGACGCCGCGGCGGCGGTAGTCGGCCCTGACCGCCATTTCGTCGATGAATCCGTATTTTTCTCTTTTAAAGGCCGGAGATGAGTTTTTCACCTGGGCAATGGCGTGGCCGATGACCTGGCCTCCCTCTAGGGCGACCAGGACGAGGTTATTCTCGCCGGCCATGATTTCTCTGAGGTGCTCCCCGAAACCCTCGCGGACGTTGGTCACCATGGGGTAGCGCGGGTCGATATTCTCATGAAAGCGGGCGAACTCTTCCCAGCAGTCGATAATGCCGGGGACGTGAGAGTCCTCCGCCGGGACTATCTCCATCCCGCTACCCCGTCTCGCCGATGAAATTGACCGTGGCTGGCTTCTGCACCTTGAGGTCTTCCTCGAAGTAGGCGTCGCGGGTGCCGCCCTCGCCGACGAGCATGATTTCCAGCTGGATAATGGGCCTATCCACGCGGGTAATCTCCAGCGGGCAGTGGGGGAAGCCCTCCGGCAGGTAGACGATGGTGGGGCTGGTGAAGACGTGCTTTTCCATCTCCTCGCCCAGGTAGATGACCACCTCCGCCCCGAAATCCTCCGGGTCGTTGGGGTTGCCGCCGTACCAGCAGAGCAGCTCGTGGAAGTTGTGGGTGTGGCAGGGGTTATCCGAGACGAACGGCCTGGTGACGAACTGGAGGCCCATCGACATATTAAAGCCGAGCTGGTCGTGGCGCGCCATCAGCCCGTCGAAGACGACCCGGCCGTCGTCGCCGGCGCATACCTGGATGTGGGGCGGGTGGGTCACGTATTTATCGTATTTCTTCGCCATGGGGGGCCTCCTGTAAGGTATTTTGCTAACGGGGCGCTAACGGGAGAATTCTAGTCTATCGGTTTCGCCGCTGTCAACGCGGCGCGGCGCCCGTCCGGCTACCCGTCCGGCGCTGAGTCGTCGGCGGGAGCCTCGGCCTGCTCGCGCTCGCGGAGCCAGCGCTTGAGCTCGTCGAGGGCGGGCGGGGCCACGTAGAATAGCTGGATATCCGGCGGGAAGTTAACCTGGTGTCCCTCCCGCATCAGCAGCAGGCCGATTTCGTCGGCCCCGAGCGTTTTGTCTATCCGGGCGGCCAGGTGCTCCGTCCGCTTCCGGGCGGCCTCCTGGTAGGCCTCGTAGACTTTGGTGACGACCCTGGGGTTCTGCAGGCCGATGAGGAGGCAGCGGCTCCAGTCCATGAACTCGCTGAGGATGTCGGCGTCCTCCAGCGCCTCCAGCTGCGCCTTTTGCTGGCGGCAGGCCTGGACGAGATTGTGGCTGGCCTCGTTCAGCCCGGCGACGGTCTTATCTCCCTCGTCCCCGGCGACGGCCACCAGCTCGTGGTAGACGCGCTTGACCTCCCCCAGCTTGGCGGCCAGGTCGCTAATCTGGCCGTTTACCTGCTGCCAGTACCTGGCGAAGATGGCCAGGTATTCTTCCGGCGCGTCCTCGGTGCGGTAGATCAGGGGGACGAAAAGGAGCTTGCGCCCCTTTTTAAAGTCCGCCGCCGGCGGTTTTTCTATCTTTCCCAGTTCCTCGGGCATGGTTCCTCCACCGTCCTTTCCCGGAAAGGCGTTTCGGGCCGGGCTGAGCTAGTGTATCTTGCGGGCGCAGCCGCGGCAGACGATGACCACCGGCGAGAAGCGGTTAAGACGGGTCATCTCTTCCAGGGGCCTTTCCTGCTGGCACCACTGGCACCGGAAGGTAATGCTGTCGGTCGGGGTCTTTTTAGCGGCTGTCTTCGCCCTAGTCTTGGGCTTGGGCTTGGCTTCGGTCATGGTATCTCCTCGCTTTATAGTGTCAGCGGCGCGCGCTTGTCCGGCGTTACCACCGCGCCGTCGATTTTCTCGTTTGGGGCGATACGGCCGCCGGAGCTGACGATGCAGTTATGCAGCCGGGCCCCTTCGGCCACGGTGACGCCGTCCCAGAGGATGGCGTTTTCCAGCCGGGCGTTCTGGCCGATGCGGCTGCCGGCGCCGATGACGACCGGCGCTTTGAGCGCCGCCGACGGGTGCACGACGACGTCCTCGCCGCGGATGATGCCGTCGCTATCTATGTCCCCCATCAGCGGGCTGCGGGTGCGGCCCGCCATCAGGTCAGCGTTGAGGGCGAAGTACTTGGCCGGGGTGCCCATGTCCAGCCAGTAGCCCCGGAAGGGATAGCCGTAGACGGGGCGGCCCATCTCCAACAGGGCGGGGAAAAGCCCCCGCTCGAACATATAGTGCCCCTCCGGGATGTAGCCGAGCACCTCCGGCTCCAGGATGTAAGTACCGGCGTTTATCCAGTGAGTGGTGGCCTCCTCGCGGGGCGGCTTCTCGATGAAGGCCCGGACGCGGTTATCATCGTCCGTCTCCACCACGCCGAAGGCGCTGGGGTCTTCCACCCAGGTCAGCGAGATGCTGGCGGCGGCCTGGCGGGCGCGGTGGGTGGCCAGCATATCGGCCAGGTCGAGGTCGGTGAAGACATCACCGTTGAGGACGAAGAAGGTGCTCCCCAGGTGCGCCTCGGCGTTCTTGACCGCCCCGGCGGTGCCCCGCGGCGGCTCCTCCAGGCAGTAGGAAAGCCGCACGCCGAAGTCGCCCCCGTCGCCGAAATAGCCCCGGATGGCGTCGGGGAGGTAGCTCAACGTGAGGATAATGTCCTCGATGCCGAAGTGCCGCAGGCAGGCGATGGTGTGCTCCAGGAAGGGCCGGTTGAGCACCGGCACCATCGGCTTGGGACGCCCGTCGGTGAGCGGCTGGAGCCGCGTCCCCGGGCCGCCTACCAGAATCACCGCCGCCAGCTTTTGCAAAAGTGCCTCCCTTTCACGCCGTTATCAGGTTTCGGGACTTGCTTCCGGATTGATTATAGCATCAGTTCAGGCCAGGACGAAACTGAGGTAGGTGCTGGCCAGAAAGAGGACGATAAGGCTTAAGTTGCACCAGTTGAGGCGCAGGAACCGCCGCGGCCGGAGATGCAGCCCCACCAGAAAGACGATGGTCATCAGGGCGACGGCCCCCGCCGTGACGGCGTTGCCCTCGGAGACCTCCGCCAGGATAGGGCCGCGGGTGTAAATCAGGTCGATGACGGGGATTATCGTCAGGTTGAAGAGGTTAGAGCCGATGAGGTTGGCCACGGCCATATCGGTAGCCCCGATGCGCATGGCCGTGAAGGAAACGGTTATCTCTGGCAGGGTGGTGGTGAAGGCCAGAAAGAGGCTCCCCACGAAGCTCTGCCCCCAGCCGGTGGCCGCCGCCAGGTCGTTGCCGATGGTGGCCAGCCAGATGCCGGCGCCGATGATGAACGCCGCCGAGATGGCAAAATAGATGTAGACCCGCCGCATGGGCGTGTCTTCCGGGTAGAGGCTGATTGCCTCTTCTTTCGGCTGCTTCTTATCGAACTTGAAGATACGCCAGACCGCCACCACGTAAAAGACGATGATGATGGGGGTGTACCAGCCTATCCAGCCCAGCGCCATCGCCGAGAAGTGGGTGCTGATGAAGATGAAAAGGCCCACCAGCACCACCAGCCCCAGGCTGAACCAGGCGGTGGGCCGGTGCGCCGGGCTGGCCTGCGAGATGATGGAGCCGTTACGGTGGGCGATGTCCAGCGCCGCCAGGTTGAAGAGATTGAAGGCGTTGGCCCCGATGAGGTCGCCCACGGTGAGATTGGGGGCGCTGATCAAAGTGACGGAGCTGATGCCGGTAAAAAGCTCGGGGAGGGAGGTGATGATGGAGATGGCGATGACACCCATCCACACCTGGCCGATGCCGGTGCGGTCGGCGATGATATCCCCGTACCTGGCGACGTTGCGTCCGGCAACCAGAATGACCAGTATGCAGACGACCAGCTTCAGCCAGACCAGATACGCATCCATCATACCGTTACCCATACTTTAAGATGGCGGCCCGGTAATGTCAATATTTGCGGGCGGCGTGCCATACCTGATACAATAGATTGCCGGTTCGTGGTCCGGGCCGGCGTGCTTTGACTATGGAACTGAGCCAAATTCTGGCCATCATCATCTTCGCCGTAATGCTCGGCGTTATCATCAGCGATAAAATCCCCCGCTATATCCCGGCGCTCATCGGCGGCGCGCTGATGATATTCGTCGTCTTCCTGGGGGTGATGCGGAGCGCCGACTCGGTCTGGCACGTCCTCAACCTGGCCCAGCTGGGCGAGGCCGTCTTCTGGTTCCCCGGCAGCCAGCACGTGGAGTCCTACGGCGTCAACTGGCAGACCATCATCTTCATCGGCGGGATGATGATAATGGTGGCCGGCATGGAGCGGGTGGGCTTTTTCCGCTGGATTTGCCTCTTCGCGGCGCGCCTGGTGGGCTGCCGGGTCATTCCGCTGCTGATTGCCTTCATGCTCATCTCCGGCTTTCTCTCCATGTTCATCGATTCCATCACGGTGCTCCTCTTCCTGAGCATGGTGACCATCGAGCTGGCGCGGCTGCTCAAGTTCGACCCGGTGCCGGTCATCGTCGCCGAGATATTCGCCGCCAATACCGGCGGCGCCGCTACCATGAGCGGCGACCCCCCCAATATCATCATCGGCACCGCGCTGGGCTATAATTTCTTCGATTTCGCCGCCAATACCGGCGTCATCGCCTGGGCAGGTATGGTCTTTATCATCGGCTATTTCTACTTCATCTTCCGCCGCAGCCTCAAGCAGGATACAACCCCCGCCGAAATCATGCAGGTCTGCCCGGTGCCCTCCGCCGCCATCACCAACCGCCGCCTCTTCTACATCGTCAGCGGCCTCTTTTTGGTCATCGTCGTCCTCATCGTCACCCACGCCGAGTCGGGCCTCTCGGTGGCCAGCATCGGCGTCATCGCCGCCATCCTGACGCTGCTGGTGGATTTAAAGAGCGCCAGGGAGGTCTTCAGGGGCGTCAACTGGCAAACACTGGTCTTTTTCCTGGGGCTTTTCGTGGCCGTGGGCGGGCTGGAGGAGACCGGCATCCTGGAGATGATTGCCAAATTCATCGGCGACGCCTCCGGCGGCAACATCACCGTGGCCATACCCTTTATCCTGTGGATATCGGCCTTCGCCTCGGCGGTGGTGGATAATATCCCCTTCGCCGCCACTATGGTGCCCGTCATTAAAGATTTAGCCCTGGTCGGCGGGATGAGCCTGCCGACGCTCGCCTGGACGCTGGCCCTGGGCACCGACCTCGGCGGCAACGCCACCCCCATCGGCGCCTCCGCCAACGTGGTGGGCACCTCGATTTCCGCCAAGGAGGGCTATCCCATCAGCTGGGGGCGGTTCATCAAGTTAGCCCTGCCGCCGATGATCATCGTGGTGGCCATTTCCCACCTCCTCCTCGTCCTGCGCTACGCCTAAACCGCGTTAAAACTCCCCGGCAGGTTGTCAGATACGGAGATTTTATAGTAAAATTTAATGATTGCCCCTGTAGCTCAGGTGGATAGAGCACCGGCCTCCGGAGCCGGGCGCGAGCGTTCAAGTCGCTCCAGGGGCGTTTTTAGTTACGGAGACAAAGATGACGAAAGCAAAAAGCCTTATAGAAATCCGCTGGCACGGGCGGGGCGGCCAGGGGGCGGTTACCTCGGCGGAGATTCTGGCCCAGGGGGCCATCGGCGAGGGCAAGTTCGCCCAGGCCTTCCCCTCTTTCGGGCCGGAGCGCCGCGGGGCGCCGGTGCAGGCCTTTAACCGCGTGGACAGCGCTTCTCCGGTGCGCATCCGGGCCGATGTCACCGACCCGGACGTCGTCGTCGTCCTCGACCCCTCGCTGCTCGATAAGGTCAACGTTACCTCCGGGCTGAAGCGGGACGGGCTGGTGGTCATCAACACCCGCAAGACGGCGGCTGAAATCAAGAGCGAGTTCGGCATCAAGCACCCGGTGGCCACCGTCAACGCCGCCAAGATCGCCCGCGAGAAGCTGGGCGTGCCCATCGTCAACACCACCATGCTCGGCGCCGTCATCAAGGCCACCGGGATTATCGACAGAAAATCCGCTTACGCCCCGCTGGAAAAGCGTTTCGGCCGGCTGGGCGAGCGCAATATCAACGCCATGGAAACGGCCTACGCCGAAGTTGCGATTGAGGAGCGATAAATGGCCAAGTCCGATAACGAGCTTACCTGGAAAGACCTGGAGATTGGCGGCATCGTCGTCGCCCCGGGCAGCGCCAGCCAGTACGAGAGCGGCACCTGGCGCTCGCAGCGGCCCACCTACGACTTTAAAAAATGCATCAAGTGCGGCATCTGCGCCCTTTTCTGCCCCGAAGGCTGCATCGGCCCCAACGAGGAGGGCCATTTTGAGGCCAACCTCTTTTACTGCAAGGGCTGCGGCATCTGCGCCCGCGAGTGCTGGCCCAGGGTGATAACGATGGTCGAGGAGGTGGAATAATGACGACGCGAGTAGGCATTGAGGTCTCCATCGCCCTGGCCGACGCCGTCAAGCTGGCCAACCCCGACGTCGTCGCCGCCTACCCCATTACCCCTCAGACCCATATCGTCGAGCACCTGGCCGACCTGGTGGCCAACGGCGAGCTCGATGCCGAGTACATCCCGGTGGAGTCCGAGCACTCGGCGATGAGCGCCTGCCTGGGCTCGGCGGCCGCCGGGGCGCGCACCTTTACCGCCACCGCCAGCCAGGGGCTGGCCCTGATGAACGAGGTGGTCTACGTCGCCCCGGCCATGCGGCTGCCCATCGTCATGGCCGTGGCCAACCGCGCCCTCTCCTCGCCGCTGAGCATCTGGTGCGACCACTCCGACATGATGTCCGTCCGGGACACCGGCTGGGTACAGATAATCTCCGAGAACGGCCAGCAGGCCGTGGACAACACCATCTGCGCCTTCCGCATCGCCGAAGACCGGCGCGTGCTGCTGCCGGTGATGGTGCACCTCGACGGCTTCAGCCTGACCCACGTTATCGAGCCGATTACCTTCCCCGCGCAGGAAGAGGTGGACAAATTCCTGCCCCGCAACAATTTCCCCCTGCCCCTCGACCCCGACAATCCGGTGGCCATGGGCGACTTCGCCCCGCCGTTTATCTTCACCGAGATGAAATGGGCGCAGGAGATGGCCCTCCGCGATTCCAAAAAGGTCGTTCTGGAGGTCTGGGACGAGTTCGCCAGGACCTTCGGGCGGGCCTACCACCCGGTGGAGAAGTACCACAGCGACGGGGCCAAAGTAGTCCTGATGACCATGGGCAGCGTCGGCGAGACGGCCTCCGTCGCCATTGACGAGATGCGCGCCGAAGGCCAGAACGTCGGCCAGGTAAGGCTGCGCCTCTGGCGGCCCTTCCCCTTTGAAGAATTGCGCCAGGCGCTGGCGGGCGCCGAGGTAATCATCGTCCTCGACCGCGCCATCTCCTTCGGCGGCCCCGGCGGGCCGCTGGCCTCCGAGGTCAAGGCCGCCCTCTACGACCAGCCCGATAAGCCCAAGATTGTCAGCTTCGTGGGGGCGCTCGGCGGGCGGGATATTACCGTCAGCGGCTTTAAGGAGATAATCAACCAGGGCATCGAGATTGCCCGCACCGGCAGCGCCCGCGAATACGAGATATACGGGGTGAGGGAATAATGGAAAAATACGCCGTTTACGTACCCAGGCTGATACCCAAGAAAGAGAATCTCGCCCCGGGGCACCGCGCCTGCATCGGCTGCGGCGAGGCCCTGGCGCTGCGGCAGGCGTTCAAGGCCATCGGCAATAACGTTATCGTCGTCAACGCCACCGGCTGCATGGAAATTTTCACCTCGCAGCTGCCGCTCACTTCCTGGCGGCTCCCCTGGATACATACCCTGTTCGAGAACGCCGCGGCGGTGGCCTCCGGCATCGAGGCGGGCTACAAGGCAATGCGGCGCAAGGGCGTGCCGTTGCCGGAGAACACCAAGGTGGTCGCCATCGGCGGCGACGGCGCCACCAGCGATATCGGCCTGCAGGCTATTTCCGGGGCGCTGGAGCGGGGGCACGATTTTACCTATATCTGCTTCGATAACGAGGCCTACATGAACACCGGCATCCAGCGCTCGTCGGCCACGCCCTTCGGGGCGGTTACCACCACCTCGCCGGCCGGGAAAAAGAGCTTCGGCCAGTTCAGCTGGAAGAAGAACATGCCGGAGATTGCCGCCGCCCACAACATCCCCTACGTGGCCACCGCCACCCACGGCTACCCCTTCGACCTGATGGCCAAGGTCAAGCGGGCGGTCAACACGCCCGGGCCGACTTACGTCCATATCCTCGCGGTCTGCCCCACCGGCTGGCGCAGCGCCACCGATACCGTCAACCGCCAGTCGCGCCTGGCCGTGGAGACCGGGATCTTCCCCCTCTACGAGGTAATCGACGGTGAATATAAGATGAGCCTGGATTTGCCCCGGCTGCGGCCGGTACAGGACTACCTCAAGGGGCAGGGGCGGTTCCGCCACCTCAGCGACGACCTCATCGCCCAGATACAGCGGCGGGTGAAACTGGAATATAAAAAGCTAACGGAGAAGGCGAAAGATGGCACCGGAAGAGCAAAAAGCAAAGGTTAATCAGGTACTCAAGAAGCATCAGCGCGATAAGGCCCGGCTGGTGGACATCCTCCAGGATATCCAGGCGGCCATCGGCTACCTGCCCCAGAAGGCGCTGGAAGAGGCCAGCCGGGGGCTGGACGTGCCGCTGAGCCGCGTCTATAGCGTGGCCACCTTCTTCAAGGCCTTCAGCCTGACGCCGCGGGGGCGATACCTCATCAACGTCTGCATGGGGACGGCCTGCCACGTGCGCGGCGCCGACAAGGTGCTGGAGAGCATCGAGAAGGAGCTCAGAATCAAGACCGGCCAGACCACCAAAGACTTACGCTTCACCCTGGAGACGGTCAACTGCGTGGGCGCCTGCGCCCTGGGGCCGATGGTCATCGTCGGCGAAGATTATCACGGCGAGATGACGCCGGAGGGCGTTACCGCCGTGCTCAAGGAATATAACTAAGAGCGGAGGGAGTCACTAGTGACGAAACTGAAATCCGCAGGTGAACTGGAGACCCTGAGAAAGCAAATAACCGGGAAGCGCGACCCCAACAAGGCCGTCGTCACCGTCTGCAACGGGACGGGCTGCCACGCCCACGGCTGCCTGGCCGTTACCGCCGCCTTTCGGGACGAAATCGCCAAAAAGAAGCTGACCGCCAAAGTGGACGTGCGCGCCACCGGCTGCCACGGCTTCTGCGAGCGGGGGCCGCTGGTGGTCATCCAGCCGCAGGGCATCTTCTACCAGCGCGTCCGCGTCAAGGACGTGCCGGAAATCCTCAGCGAGACAGTCGCCAGGGGCAACCCCGTCGAGCGGCTGCTCTATACGGACAGGGCCTCCGGCCGGAAGATTACCCAGGAGCACGACGTCCCCTTCTACAAGCTCCAGAAGCGCCTCGTCTTCGGCAACAACGGCGCCATTGACCCCACCTCCATCGAGGACTACATCGCCGTCGGCGGCTACGCCGCCCTGGCCAAGGCCCTCGGCATGAAGCCGGAGGCCATCATCGCCGAGGTCAAGAAGGCCGGCCTGCGCGGGCGCGGCGGCGGCGGTTTCCCCACCGCCGACAAGTGGCGGAGCACCCGCGACGCCGCGGGCGACATCAAATACGTCATTTGCAACGCCGACGAGGGCGACCCCGGCGCCTACATGGACAGGAGCCTGGCCGAGGGCAACCCCCACAGCTTTCTGGAGGGGATGATTATCGGGGCCTACGCCATCGGCGCCCACGAGGGCTACGTCTACATCCGCAACGAGTACCCCCTGGCGGTGCGCCACGTGGCCGCCGCCATCGAGGCCGCCGAGAAGCTGGGGCTGCTGGGCCAGAATATTTTAGGCTCCGGCTTCGATTTCAGCATCCGCATCCAGCGCGGCGGCGGCGCCTTTATCTGCGGCGAGTCCACCGCCCTGATGGCCTCGCTGGAGGGCAAGGTCGGCGAGCCGCGCGCCAAGTACATCCACACCTCGGAGCAGGGACTCTGGGGGCGGCCGACCAACCTCAACAATGTGGAGACCTGGGCCAACGTGCCCATCATTATCAATAACGGCGCCGACTGGTACGCCAAAATCGGTACCGCGGGCAGCAAGGGCACCAAGATATTCTCGCTGGTGGGCAACATCGTCAATACCGGCCTGGTCGAGGTGCCCATGGGCATCACCCTGCGCGAAATCATCTTCGACCTGGGCGGGGGCATCCCCAAGGGGCGCGCCTTCAAGGCCGTCCAGACGGGCGGGCCCTCCGGCGGCGTCATCCCCGAGAGCCTGCTCGACCTGACGGTGGACTTCGACGAGCTGACCAAGGCCGGCTCGATGATGGGCTCCGGCGGCATGATTGTCATGGACGACAAGGCCTGCATGGTGGACGTCGCCAAGTACTTCGTCACCTTCCTGGAGGGCGAGTCCTGCGGCAAGTGCCTGCCCTGCCGCGAGGGACTCCAGCAGATGAAGGCCATCCTCACCCGCATTACCGAGGGCAAGGGCAAGCCCGGCGACCTGGCGCTGCTGGAGGAGCTGGCCGCCACGCTGCAGGCCGCCTCGCTCTGCGCCCTGGGCCAGCAGGCCCCCAACCCGGTCCTGAGCACACTGCGCCACTTCCGCGCCGAGTACGAGGCGCACATCAAGAATAAAAAGTGCCCCGCCGGCGTCTGCAAGCTGGGGGCGGCCAAAAAGAAGTAAGGATGCGATGCCAATGGTAAAACTGACGATAAACGGACGCCAAATCCAGGCCGAGGCGGGCACCCCCGTGCTGGCCGCCGCCCGGGCGCACAACATCTATATCCCCACCCTCTGCGAGAACGAGGCCGTCGCCCCTTACGGCGCCTGCCGGCTCTGCCTGGTGGAAATCAGGACGGCCAAGGGCCGCGAGCGGCTGGTGACCTCCTGCATTTACCAGGTGGAAGAAGGGCTGACCGTAACCACCGATACCGAGCGCATCCGGGCCATCCGCAAGGTGCTCCTGGAGCTATTGCTGGCGCGCTGCCCCGAGTCCGAAGTTATCCGCGATATGGCCGCCGCTGCCGGCGTCACCAAAACGCGCTTCGAGGAGCAGAAAGGCAATAACAAGTGCATCCTCTGCGCCAACTGCGTGCGTACCTGCGAGGAGGTGGTCGGGGTGGCCGCCATCTCGCTGGCCCGACGCGGCGTGGAGAGGGAGATGACCACGCCCTTCAACGAAGACTTCTCGGCGGCCTGCATCGGCTGCGGCTCGTGCGCCTATAGCTGCCCCACCGGCGCCATCACCCTCACCGACAAGGGCGGCGTGAGGACGATTAGCTGGCCGCACAACCGGATGAAGTTCGCCCTCAAGAAGTGCTCCGTCTGCGGCAACT
>Ga0307444_1000834_pt1 | contig 13851 bp, 12 predicted proteins | sample SalMarSW160340MG_FD_202145 | JGI IMG/M metagenome (GOLD analysis project Ga0307444, IMG submission 202145) | Salt marsh sediment microbial communities from the Plum Island Ecosystem LTER, Massachusetts, United States - SW1603-40 | ecosystem: Environmental > Aquatic > Marine > Intertidal zone >... | reverse complement strand
AAAAAAACTATCATAATGTTTTTTGATGTGTCAAGATTTTTTCTGCCTTCTTCTCAGGGAGTGAACCTCCCCGACCAAAGGCCGGGGCTTCCCGGTAAGGTATTAGGCCATTTTCATATAGCTTCCCTTGACCCCGACTAAAGGTCGGGGCTTGCGGGAAGCAGGCCGGTCAACTGGCGTGACACCCTGATAGGCGGGGGGCCGTTCAGTCCCCTATTGTATGGCTATCAATGGTAAAGGATGAGACGCTTTTTCATTAACGGGGCGCATGCCCCTTCAGACAGAGTGATCCTAACCGGGCCGGATGTGAGGCATATTCGAACTGTTTTGCGGTTGGGGCCTGGTGAAAAGATTCTCCTCTTTGACGACGAAGGTTGGCAATACCAGGCCCAGATTCTGGACAGCGCGCCCAGGGCGATCACACTCTCGATTCTCAGTAAGTATTCTGCCATTGCCGAATCTCGTCTGGAACTCACGATAGGGCAGGCCTTGCTGAGGGCCCGGAAGATGGATCGCATCGTGAGACAATTGACCGAATTGGGTGCCTTTGGTTTCATCCCCTTTCTGGCCGGAAGAAGTGTGCCCAGGCCGGATCCCGGGCGCTTGGCTGAAAGGAGGCGCCGCTGGAAAACCATCGCCAGAGAGGCCTTGAAACAATGCGGCCGGTTCAAGTCACCGCATATCAGCCCGGTGCTTTCATTCCGGGATCTGATTTTTTCTCACCCATCACACGATTTGAGGATCATTTTCCATGGCTGCCAATCCGACGCGACCTCATGGCAGCATCTGGAAAGCACGGGTAAGACGCGTAAGGTGCTGGCCCTTGTGGGGCCTGAAGGAGGTTTCACAAACGAGGAGGTCAAATTGGCCGTAGACTCCGGCTTCATGTGTATCTCGCTGGGGCCAAGAATCCTCAAGTCAGACACGGCCGTTGTGGCAGCAGGGGCCATTGTTCAGCATGCCTTCGGGGACATGGGAGGTGCCCAGAAATGCCTTGACAAGGATTGAGCCTTCTAATAGACAAATTTTGTTTCTGGTGCCGAGGTAGCTCAGTCGGTAGAGCAGCGGACTGAAAATCCGCGTGTCCCCAGTTCGACTCTGGGCCTCGGCACCACGAACCACGAAAAGAGATGTAAAGAAGAGGGGTTAAGCATTCTCTGCTGGACTCCTTTTTTTGTTAAAATCAGCGATTGTGCCCGAAATTGTGCTCACCTGCGCCTCAGGATAGGCACCCTGCTTTTTTGTTGCCTCCCCACAGGTCTGTGGGTTGCCCTCCGTCGGAGCCCAACATTAAAGGTATGCTTTAACTGTGCTCTTGACCTTGCCGTTAGCTGGGCTTCAGACATCCCCGGAAAGCGGTGTACGCTTGCCTGTCCCTGGGAATCGCAGTCTTTCCTTTGATGACAATGTGGCCTTGCCGCCATTGACAACCTGAGCATGGTTCCTATTTTTACACTCTAGTCAGCCGCTAAAGCATCGCATGAGAAACGTCGATAGAGTCAATGAAGCCTGATTGAATCGCGAAAGCGAGCGCTAACCCCGCTGCTTGCGGCGGGGTTAGCGAGCGAATCTGAAAATGAGAAACTTCCTTACGGTGAAGATTCCCCGTGGCTTGCCGCGGGGAGGCTTCAATAGGGTGCAACCATGAAAAAACCGTTCTTGGTTTTGCTGGCCGTGCTGTTCATTCCACTCTCGGTTGATGTCTGTCAAGCTCGTGATCCAGAAAGTGAGCAACATCAGCGTGTCGGAGACCGTGTATCTTACAATCTCAATGATGCAACTCATGATAGCTCCATAAAAAACGCAAACATGAGGTTCCACAATTTCAGTTTACAGATATGTCATGACACCACGGAGATCGGTAACATGCAGTTCGATGATTCCGACGACGGAAGGCGTGGAGCATCTCGAGAAATCGGAGGCACAATACTCTACAACCTCGACTGGTAAATCTCACACATGTCCCTGCACGACCTTCCAATCTCCCTCCTTTGCTTTGCGGCGCCCTGGGCTCTTAACCTTCCCAAGAACGTGTTGTAATGCCTTATACTCAAGAGTGTTCCTGTGGGGAAACCTGAGACTCTCTTGACCTTAAACAAGGCTGAACGCTTTTTGAAGGGCTCTCATCTTGGGTGGCTTGGGATTAGCGGCAGGGTCGCGAGGCGTGCCCATCCACAAATGCGGGCCACCCGAACCAACATAGCACGGTTGAGCACTACAAGGTGTTCATTCAGAAATGGTAGATTTTGGTCCGAGGCAAGGCCGCACAAGGGTTTTCCCGCAGGCGTAGCAGCCTACGTCGAGGACGGAAGCCCGCGGAAAACGCCGCATCGGGCCCAATGATGCCATTTATGGATGGACACTATTTAGCCCTGGGCGTCAGCATGATCCTGTTGTTGTCATTATCGATATGGATCTTGTAGTTATTGAGAAAATCCATGCCCAAGATGCCTGCAAATTGGGTCCGTTGCGCGAGAGGTAGATCTGTTATCGCCACAGGGAAGTCATCTCTAGTCAGATCACCGACCTGAATGGAATCCAGCCTGGCCATTTGCGCTTGAATGTCCACGGCCATCGTTTTTAGTGTGATGGAATCTCCAGGTCTCTCGTTTAACCCGAGTTCCTGTGCCAGTTCTCTGGAAATAACAGTGATTCCGGCCCCGGTGTCAACCAACACCCTGGCTGCGAGAAAATCATTCAAGACAACCGGCACTGTGATGTGTCCATTGACAGGGGAAAACCTGACGATGGTCATGACTTCCTCTCCTGGCTCTGCTTCCTTTTCGACGCTTGACGGTATCTCTTCTTTCCCCTGTTCAGCAGGTGCTTCCTCCTCCACTTTTTCAGAGAGTCTTTCCACGTCAGCCAGGGAATAATACTCATAGATGTCAAAGGCCTCCCTGTCGGCGTCAGAAGCATATTTGAGGAAACTGCCAAATTCGTCGTCTGCCAGCTCGTAATTAGCTTGGCGATAGTAAATTGCACCAAGACGATAGTGGGCCGGCGCAAACGTCGGATCTTGTTCTATGGCCTTCTTATAGAACTGAATTTCCGCATCCGAGTCATCGTCCAGCGCTCTGCCCTTTTCAAACCATTGGCTTGCCGTAGTTGTTCCTGCCTCCACGTTATTCCCGGACCGCCCCTCTTGTTTGTCCCCTGCCAACTGGCCTTTAGGACCTGTTTCTTCCGCGCCAAGGTGGTCATCTCGACTACGATCGCCCTTATAGGACTGTCTTGGAGACTTACCCATGGGCCGATCCTCTCTTTCCTTTTGGCTGGAACCCTGGGGTGCCGGAATTGATTTTCGGTACTCCAGCCCAAATTGGGACTCTTGGTTTATCTGTGCCAGCCTCTTGGCATCATTATTTTGAGGAGCTTCATCAGGAGGTTTACTCTTATGGGAAGAGGTGATGAGACTGGCAACCGAAAGGGCTGCGATGGCTACCAGGACAGCCAATATGCCGGCCCTGTAACGTCTCTTCTTCAGTCGCCTGCTATACCTTTCAACGTTAACACCACAAAAGGCGCAATACCTGTCATCCGGTTGTTCGAACCCGCATTTTGGGCAAATCATATTGCAGACCTTCACAGGTTCTTTCTTTCAGGGGATTGTTTCAAGTTTTTTCAATAACATGCCGATATAAGGAGTGTCAAACATTCTGGACGAGTTCTAGATGAATATGGTAGCGGGCAAGAATATTGAACGACGGGTGGAAAGGGCAATCTTGGAGATGGGTTCTGCTATCGGAGAACAGCACATGGACATTGGAAAGGCGAAACAAGAGGCAGAGGACCTGGTTGTAAGACTTCGCGAAGTGGTGAGCACGCTTCGTCAGGCAGCACCCACGCCCGAACGAGAGACCAAGCGCGAGCAGTTGAAGGCAGTTACCGACACCATTCGACAACTGGAACATAAGCATGTTCCGGTGCCAGGCGACCTTCAAAAACTCAAAGGCAAATTGGAAAGCGAATTGGACAAGGCCGAGAAGCATCAAGTCGTGCTCTATTTTCTGAGAGAACAACTTTCTCAGGTGTTGGCCGAGATCGGGACTTCGGGGCATAATCCATAATCCGTCCTTCTACCCCAAGTGTTCAGTTTTTCCGTCGACATGCCGATATATGGATAGTGCAGGTTAGGACCTATGACTAACCCCTTCTTTGCAAGTGGTGGACTTCAAACGAAAAGATTTTCTATTGGGGTGTTTGATGTCTGATCAATATCATATAAGGTCTTTGGTGAAAGAGGCGGAGATCTATCGAGGGCAGGGTCTCTTTGTGGCATCCCGGGAGAAATACCTTCACATCCTTCAATTCATCGAAAATAACAAACGACTATGCAATGACAAGAAACTCGTCAATACCGTCAAGAACAAGATAGTGAATCTGGAAAAAGATGTAGCTGGGCTTCATCAAGAAACGGCCGTACCCGAGTTGTCTCAAGACGTGCAGGGACTTATCAAGAAACTGTTTTCTTTCTCACAAGACCAAGGGGCAGCGGCGATGGAGGGCGCTATAGCGCTGGCCAAATTTGGTCAGTATGAGGCAGCTCTGGCCGAATTTCAGAGGCTGCTGGAGGATGGTGCTTTTCCTCTCATAGCGGCCAAGAACATCCTCAGGTGTCACCTGGCCCTTTCTTCACCCAATGCGGCGATTGATCAATTTGCCCAATGGGTGTCTAGAAATCTGTTGTCAAAAGAGCACCTTAAACACACGCGAGCATTTCTTGCGAATGTCCTTGAAAAGCGAGGTGTTAAGATTGAACTCCCGGCGGTGATCCGGACTTCTTCCGTTACGGATCAAACAGACGAGCAAGAAGATATCCTCGACATATCTTCAGTCAGGGTCCAATTACAGAACGGCCCGGACAACGGTGGTGTGGTGGAGTTCGATGTGTCCTTTCAATCGGGTAATATTATCAGTGTCATCGTTTCAGCCAAGCAGAAGGATCTTGCAGATAGTTTCAGTCTTGGAATTCGACTGCCGGATATTCAGTTTTATTCGCCTATAGCCATCTTCAGGGGCAGCGGCATCGTTTCCGGAAAGACAAAGATAAAGTCTGGCCCGAAGCGCGGGGATTACATGTTGGATATAAAGATAGAAGGTGCATAGCCGGTGAATAGAAAGGATCGTAAGTCCCATCACTTATTGACAGACCGACCCTCCGGGATGATTGGATCCGGCCTGTGTGAAACTGTTTGTTGCTGCAGGGGTTCGTAGCTGGAAGGTCCTATGGCGATTTTTAATGCAAAAAATCGGGTGATTGAGTGCAAGATCGTCTATTATGGTCCAGGGCGAGGTGGAAAGACCACCAATCTGGAATACATTTTTAAGGCCTTCAGAAAGCAGACCACGGGAGAGATGGTCTCCATTGACACCAAGGGTGATCGGACCCTTTTCTTTGATTTTCTTCCCATGGGGATAGGCAAGATCAGAGGTTGCGACGTCAAGATTCAGCTCTATACGGTGCCCGGACAGGTAAAATATGGCTCCACCAGAAAAATGGTTCTCAAGGGTGTTGACGGCATCGTGTTTGTTGCCGACTCCCTTGACGTGCGCCGGACCGATAACTTGTTTTCTTTGAAAGACCTGCAGCAGAACCTGGCAGAACAGAAGATGAGCATATTCGAAGTCCCGCTGGTTCTTCAATATAACAAGCGAGATCTCGCCGAAGAGGGTATTCCCCTTATCCCGGTAGAGACAATGGAGGGGGGACTGAACAAAAAACTTAGAGTTCCCTCTTATCCAGCCAGCGCCCTAAAGGGAACGGGTGTCGGAGCGACGCTGAAAGAATGCTTGAAGCTAACACTGCGTGGTCTTCAGCAAGAACTGAAATGGGCAGGATAGGAAATCATCATGGATGGTAACGCGGTCCTTGCGGGAGACCTGAAGTTTATTAGCCTGGCGGATGTCTTCCAGATACTTGGTGGCAACAATAGCACTGGGACACTTCACGTCACGAGTCAACACGCGTCCGCTCCAGGTCTCATACATTTTTTCAATGGTAATCCCATCAATGGCGCCGCTGGCCCATCCCATGGTATAGATGCCATTTACGCTCTTTTTGGATGGGCTGAAGGAAGCTTCCAGTTTCAGGAAGAGAACGTTCGGGTGGAGCGCGTCGTTAACAGTAGCCGGATGGAGATTGTACTTGATGCCCTGAGAATGCTCGACGATGGGGTGATCAAGAAGGTGGGCCGTACAACCTCTGACAACGTCCCTGCTGTTGAAGGTGGTGGAGCAGAAGAGAACAGAAGAGATGCGATGCCCGTTATCAAAGGCCCGATGGTAGATTATATGTATGTGATGGACGAAGAAGAATTCCATGACGGAGAGAAAATTGTCACAGAGGGGGGGCACGGCAATTGGATTTGGGCCATATTGGAAGGAATGGTGAAAATAACCAGGGAAACGTCTGATGGCCTCATCACTTTGGCCCGGCTTGGCGAGGGGTGCTTCATAGGGGCGCTGGCATCCTTCCTGCTCCGAGGCCATGTCCGAAGCGCCACCGTGACGGCTGTGGGCAATGTTCAGCTGGGCGTGCTGGACACCCAGCGTCTTTCCGGAGAGTATGCATCCCTGTCTTCCGATTTCAGAGCACTGCTTCTCAGTCTGGACGGCAGGCTGAGAAAGGTTACGGACAGAGCCGTGGACCTATCCATGAACACGTACAAGACGAATGGATTTACCAAAGACAAGAAGCTCGTTTTAAAAGAGGGGTCTGCGAAAAAGGAGCTGTACACGATAAAAGAAGGCGAGGCCTATGTGATCAGGCACACGTCTCAGGGTTATTTGCCCCTGTTGACATTTGAGGAAGGGGACGTTTTTGGATATGTGCCGTTTTTGGATGTGGGGCATGAACCTCGTCGTGCCTCGGTGCTGGCATCCAAGGATCTCAAGGTGAGCCGGCTTGATTCGGAAGGCCTTCAAAAAGAATACGACCAACTGTCAGGGACCTTCAGAAGATTGATTGACAGCGTGACCACTTGCGTTTCCTTGACGACCAGGTTGGCCTGCCATTTGCGGGAGCAGGAGACGCTTTAGGGCAGGCAAAAAGAGATTTGGAAAACAGCATAATAGCAAGACAAAGTCTTTTCAGTACAGCCGCTTGATCAGTAGAAAAACGTCCTTGGCGTGATTGAAGAAACCCACCGTTATTCTTATCTTCTTTCCCCGCACCTTTTTGTCCTTTTACTTTTTGCTCAAATCTGTTAGCTTTTTTAGGACGTCCTCTTACGGGACGTTTTCTTATTGCCTAAGACAACGGGCTCGGAAAGACACAATGATGCAACATCGAGAAGACCTTGGACCAGGTCGCGCAATAGATTCGGTGTGAGTTGGCTATGCTAAGGATCTACAACACCTTAACCAAGAAAAAGGAGATCTTTAAGTCCATAGAGCCGGGCAAAGTCAGGATCTACGTGTGTGGGCCCACGGTCTATGACGCCTGTCACATCGGCCATGCCCGCTCTGTCATCGTGTTCGATGTGATCGTTCGCTATCTCAGGGTCACAGGCTATCAGGTGACATACGTACGCAATTTTACGGACGTAGATGACAAGATCATCAACCGAGCCCACGAACTGGGCAGTTCGGTCAAGGAGCTGTCGGAAAGATACATCCAGGAATTCTATGAAGCCACAGATGCCCTCAAAGTGGAACGGGCCACCCTGGAGCCCAGAGCCACTGACCATATTGATGAGATTATCCAGGTGATTCAGCGTCTTTTTGACCAAGGGCTTGCCTATCAGGCAGACGGCGACGTCTTTTATTCTGTGGAGCGTTTTAAGGACTACGGCAAGCTTTCGGGCCGTAAATTAGAAGACATGCAGGCAGGCGCCCGGATAGAAATCGATGACAAGAAGCACAACCCTCTTGATTTTGTGCTCTGGAAAGGGGCAAAGCCTGGTGAGCCCATGTGGGACAGCCCTTGGGGAAAGGGGCGGCCCGGCTGGCACATCGAGTGCTCTGCGATGAGCACCCACTTCTTGGGGCAACACTTTGACATCCACGGGGGTGGCAAGGATTTGATGTTTCCCCACCACGAAAACGAGATCGCCCAATCAGAAGGGGCCTTCGGACAAAGATTTGTGAATGTATGGATACATAACGGGTTTGTCCAGATCAACCAGGAGAAGATGTCCAAATCGCTTGGGAATTTTCTCATGATTAAGGACATCTTGAAACGGTATCACTCAGAGGTGCTCCGCCTTTTCCTCCTTTCCAATCACTACCGAAGCCCGATAGATTTTACACACCAGGCCATGGCTGAAGCAGAAGCCGGCCTTGAAAAGATATATGCCTTGCTTCAGAGGATTGCCGAATTTGCCGGGCGCGATACTCCTGACCCAAATCAGCAAGGGCCGGGTGACCTGTGGGTGGGCTTTTGCGAGGCCATGGATGATGATTTCAATACAGCCAGGGCCATCGGGCTCGTGTTTGACACGGTCAGGAGTCTGAACCGGGTCATGGACGATAGGGTGGAGAGCGGAAGTTCAGAAACTCTGGCAAGGCTTGAATCCGGCCGAGCAGATTTGATGCGCGTTGGACGCGTTTTGGGCATCGGCGGGGAGTCGCCGTCACACTTTCTTCAACAAGAAAAGGCCAAGGCCGTAGAAAGCGAAGCCATCAATGAAACGTTGGTGGAGAGTCTCATCGCTGAGCGGCTCCAGGCTCGGCAGCAAAAGGACTGGGAGCGGGCAGACCGGATACGTTCCGAACTTTCCGCCATGAACATCGTGCTGGAGGATCGGCCGGACGGGACGACGTGGAAGGTCAAGGGCTAGCCGCTTCGGGCCGGTCTTTTTCCGTACCAACCTCCTCGTATGCTAATTCCGTTGTTCTCCCCCGTCGGCTGGCGGGGCACCGTGGAGCGAACTGACGGGTGTCCTCCTTCAAGCTGATATCGAATTTTACGCCCAAAGGCGACCAGCCGAGGGCGATTGAAGCGCTCAGCAAGGGTGTGCGCCGAGGGGACCGCTTCCAGGTGCTCCTCGGTGTTACGGGTTCCGGAAAAACCTTCACGATGGCCCATGTGATTGCTGACGTGCAGAAACCTACCTTAGTCATCGCCCCCAACAAAACCCTGGCGGCTCAGCTTTACAGCGAGTTCAAGACTCTCTTTCCCGAAAATGCCGTAGAATATTTTGTCAGCTACTACGACTACTACCAGCCCGAGGCCTATCTACCGGCCGCCGACACCTATATAGAAAAGGACGCTTCCATCAATGAGATGATTGACAGGCTGCGGCACTCGGCCACTCGTTCCGTCCTTGCCCGCCGTGACGTGATCGTTGTGGCGAGCGTATCGTGCATCTTCGGCCTCGGAGCCCCGGAAGACTATCTTCAAATGTGTCTTGAGCTGAACCAGGGGGCCAGCTTTGAGCGGGACGCCATGCTCGCCCGTCTGGTGTCCATGCAGTACACCCGAAACGACTATGATTTTCATCGGGACACGTTCCGGGTGAGAGGGGACCGCGTGGAGATTTTTCCCAGCTGTGAGATTCAGAGGGCCCTACGCATTGAGTTATTTGGCGACACCATTGAAGAGATTTGTGAGATAGACCCGCTACTCGGCAAGGTCCTGAAGCCCCTCAAACAGGTGGTCATTTTCCCGGCCAGCCATTACGCGGCCTCAAAAGTTACCTTGAAAAATGCCATGACGTGTATCAAAGAGGAGCTCAAGGAACGAATTGCTCATTTCAGGCAGGCCAAGAAATGGATCGAGGCCCAGCGTATTGAGGAGCGCACCGATTTTGACCTGGAGATGATGCAAGAACTCGGCTACTGTCACGGTATTGAGAATTACTCACGCCATCTTACCGGCCGACGCGCCGGGGAGCCGCCCCCCACCTTGCTCGCTTACTTCCCGGAAGATTTTCTCCTTTTTATTGACGAAAGTCACATTGGCGTTCCTCAAGTGCGGGGCATGTACCATGGGGATCGATCTCGGAAAGAGACCTTGGTGGAATACGGGTTCAGGCTCCCGTCAGCCCTGGACAACAGGCCACTGAATTTTGAGGAATTTACTCAAAAGATTTGTCAGGTAATCTTTGTGTCGGCGACCCCCGCGGAGTATGAGATTGGTATGGCCCGGGGCCGCGTGGCGGAGCAGATCATCCGCCCCACAGGCCTGATTGATCCCAAGGTGATCATCAGGCCTGGTGACCACCAGGTGGACGACCTGCTGGAAGAGATCAGACTTCGGGAAGAACGCAACGAGAGGGTCCTGGTGACCACCCTGACCAAACGCATGGCAGAGGACCTCACGGATTATTATGAGGAGTTGGGCGTTCGGGTCCGCTACCTCCATTCTGACATTAAGACCATTGAGCGGATGGAAATCATTCGAGACTTGCGTCTGGGGGTCTTTGACGTCCTCGTGGGAATCAACCTGCTCAGGGAAGGCCTCGACTTGCCCGAGGTCAGCCTCGTCGCCATCCTGGATGCTGACAAGGAGGGATTTCTTCGCTCGGAACGTTCTCTCGTCCAGACCTGTGGTCGGGCGGCCAGAAACGTCTTTGGTACGGTGATCCTTTACGCAAATCGTGTGACCCGTTCCATGCAGGGGGCTCTTGATGAGACGAATCGGAGGCGAAGCCTTCAGATGGCGTACAATGAAGCACACGGCATCACCCCTGAAACCATACAAAAAGAGATCACGAGTATCCTCAGTTCTGTCTATGAGGCAGACTACGTGACGGTGCCTGAAGTCTCTGAATCCGCGGCTCGGTACAAGTCCCTGGATGAGCTTCAGACAATCATAAGAGGGCTTGAGGACGAAATGAAAGAGGCTGTAAAGGAATTGGCCTTTGAGCGGGCTGCAAAGCTAAGAGACCAGATCAAAGACTTGCAGGCGCTGGATATGGAATTGAGATAGAAGATCCTCGTCTCGAATGTGAGACCCTTTATAAAGGACAGCGCGTGTGCGACTTCTTGCGGTGTCGTTTAATCATATCCGCCAGTGTGGTTGAATCCACGATTTTGTAAACGGCTCGCTGGATGTCATGCCAGATATCATAGGTGGCGCATCCCTTGGCTCGACGGCAGCGGTTGTTATCGTCCAGGCAGTCTACCAAAGACCACGATCCTTCCAGGGCCTGAACCATATCCCGGAGCGTAATTTCGCTGGGCTTTCTGGCCAGTCTGTAGCCCCCACATGCCCCGCGAGTGCTCCTGATGAGGCCAGGCGCCTTCAGCAATGGGATAATCTGTTCCATATACTTCATGGAAACACCTTGCCTTTCTGCCAGTGCCCTTAATGAAACAGGCCCTTTGCCGTCATTTTCGCCAAGGTCTACCATCGCTCTGGTGCCATAACGTGCCTTCGTGGATATCTTCACCCGCTGATTCCCCTTTCTTTGGGTCTGATCACTATATGTTGAGTATATACAAACCTTCTCGTTTTGTGAAGCATAAGAAGAACATGAGTGCCGGCGGGTATGAGGAAACCCTGTCACGAAGGCGGTCGCAGCTTCCAATAACTATGCCTTGACACCATTACCCTGGACTGCTAAATATTATATAATAGCAGCAAGTTGTTATCTTCGAACCTCATACGACGATCTATCATCCGCACACTTACGGGGCAGATGAACCTCAAGGTGTTCCGGCGTGGGTCGGAAAAGATCTTTCTGTGTCCAGCTGGGAAATCTCAGGGCTAAAACCTTTGACCGCTTGAGAAATGGAGGCGCCATGAGAAAAATTGTGACACTGGCAACCGTGATTGTTCTTTTCTGTTTCAGTTCATTGCCTGCTTTTTCAGGTCAAATAACACCGAGACCCAAAGGCCAAAATGAATGGGCCATGTATGACGAAAATGCTGTCTTTGTAGGCACATTGAAAAGGACTGAGGAAGGCAACTTTAAGTTTTACGATAAAGGAGGAGGCTATGTGGGTCTGATTGTGGAGGCTGGAAGATGGATACCCAGGGATTCGAGGAGGAGCTATACGAGCATCGAACCAGAAGAGGCACAGCTGTATCTTGATGCTTTGAAGGCTATTGAGACCCTAGCGCTGGCCAAGGTCCCTGGAAGTTATGAATGAAATGCTTCCGCGGCCAGACGTGGATCTCGATCGTTGAGATCTGTGTTGTGTAACGACCTGACCCTGCTTGTGCAAAATGCCTCTCCCGCAAAACACACCGTGAGTCCGGTTTGAAGCTGACAGGCTTTCGTCCGACCAAGGACTCCAAATCGTTCGCAAAACACTTCCTGCGAGTTTGTCACGATTAACCATGAAAAAGGGACTCCAAGAAAAGCTTTCAGACCTTCCCTGCGCGCCAGGTGTCTATCTCATGAAGGATGCGAGAGGGCATATTTTGTACGTGGGCAAGGCAAGAGATCTGAAAAAACGGGTCTCCTCCTATTTCAACAGGGGGGCCCATAGAGATTTGAAAACCAGCGTCCTGACTGAAAAAATCACAGGCCTTGACACCATCCTCACCCGTACGGAACAGGAGGCCCTCATCCTTGAATCGAATCTGATCAAAAAGTACCACCCTCGGTATAACGTAATCCTGAAAGACGACAAGCGTTACCCGTGCCTGCGCTTTGATATCAAGACTCCCTATCCCAACTTGACCGTTGCAAGAAAACTTCAAAAAGACGGTGCCCTGTATTTTGGCCCCTTTGCCTCGGCCGGTGCGGTGCGAGAGACGTTGAAATTCATACATCGGACCTTCAAGCTTCGCAAGTGCAAGGGCCGCACTCTCAGGCGCCGGGAGCGACCCTGCTTGAACTACCAGATGGCACTGTGCCTTGGGCCGTGCAGCCGCTCGGTGAGCGCGGCTGAATATTCGGCCGTCGTTCACGAGGTTATCCTGTTTCTCAAAGGACGCATGCCCGAACTGACGAGACAAGTCAAAGAGCAGATGGAAGCTGCTGCAGGCCGGCAGGATTTCGAGGCAGCTGCGGCCCACAGGGACCGGCTGTTTGCCCTTCAAAAGACGCTGGAAAAACAAGTGGCCACCACGGTCGATTTGAGGGACCGTGACGTGGTGGGAATGGCCCGAGAGGGGAGGGCGGCCCTGCTCATGGTCTTTTTTATCCGGGGCGGGTTCCTGCTGGGAAACCGGCCATTCTACTTTCCAGAGACTCTGGCTTCTGACGGTGAAATGGTTGCTTCATTTGTGAAACAGTACTATGAAAACGCCCCTTTTGTACCAAAGGAGGTGTTGCTGCCTCTTTCACCAGAAGATCGGGACTTGCTTGAGGAATGGCTTGGAGAAGTGAAAGGTGAGAAGGCATACATCATCACACCTCAAAGAGGTGAGAAGGCCCGGCTGGTCGAAATGGCAACGCAGAATGCCAAAAAGGGCCTGGCGGAGAACCTTGATGCGGACCTTGACGAAGAGAAGATGCTGGACAGCGTGCAAAAACGACTGCACTTAAACAAGCGCCCTGAACGTATTGAATGCTTCGACCTTTCGAGCATGGCTGGAGCTCAAGGCGTTGGCGCCATGGTGGTGTTTGAAAAGAGCAAACCAGCCCCGCAGGCGTATCGCAAGTATAGGATCAGGAGAGCGCCGGAGGCCGACGATTATGCCATGCTCAGAGAGGTGCTCATACGACGGTACAAGGAAGGGGATGGGAAGCAACGGCTGCCGGACCTTCTCGTGGTGGATGGCGGAAAGGGGCAACTCAACATGGCCGTGTCCGTGCTCAAGAGCTTGGGGCGCTACGGTTCATTTGACCTGATCGGCATTGCCAAGAAGGATCCGGAGCGCGGTGAGACCGAAGACAAGATATACAAACCAGGGCGCAAGAATCCGCTCAGCCTCAGAAAGGATCCCGAGGTGCTTCTGTTTCTCCAAAGGGTCCGGGACGAAGCCCACCGGTATGTGATTGCCTACCA